>Ga0209367_1001225_pt1 | contig 30802 bp, 19 predicted proteins | sample WorMetLIZISLAND2_FD_187412 | JGI IMG/M metagenome (GOLD analysis project Ga0209367, IMG submission 187412) | Marine gutless worms symbiont microbial communities from Max Planck institute for Marine Microbiology, Germany - Olavius geniculatus... ...
CAGACAGACGGACGGACAGACGGAGGGACGCCCAGACGATGGCAAAGACGCGCGAAGCATTCTGCTTTCGCGCGTAAAAACGGTGAATAAAGATGTGTAATACCCTAAAATCTACTATAATCTACGTGTAAATACTAACCGACGCACTGGTGACCGGAGCTGTCCAGAGTGAGTCCAGTCGGACACGAGCAGAAGTAACTGCCGACCGTGTTGATACAATTGTGAGAACATTGTGCCGCTAATAACCTGGTACCAGCTGCACCGCTACACTCATCCTCGTCTGCGTTTACACAGAAAAAAACACCCTAAAGGCGTGTACAGGGTGCCAGCACTGAACTAAAATGAAATGCCAGTTCAGATGAGTTGCACGGATTGCACGGAGCGAACGAACTGAACTATAAACTGAACTGTAACAGCCGCCGGTGTCAATGCACTTATGTCATCTTGTCAGTACGTTTAGGTTTATTCTGCGAAGTGTAAAAAGCCAGATCAGTTCAGTTCAGTTTACACAAAATGTTATCCAAACACAGAAAAGAATGAAACGACATATAGGGCGGTGCAAAATAGTCGCCCTCTAAAGTTTTTCGCTGTTTTCTCAGCAACCTTTTGGCATTTTGATCTGAAATTTTACGGATTTATTTCCAAAAATGCTCTACGGTTAGCTGCTGAGTAAAATTTGATTTTGTTGAAAAAATGATAAACATATAGATTTTTTAACATGACCACCTACCGATTTTTCGGCATTAAAGATTTTCAAACTACAACACCAATGCAATACCACCGTTAAAAACACACGGTTAACTAATAATCAGATGTTAGGATTTCATTGTTATTGTCAATGTTTGAAGTGACCACCGCCAGCTCCAAGCTCCAACACAAACCTTCAGTCACTAAATTTGAGAAGTCTTTCACTGTCTTGTCGATCTGTCCTTGTGGCAAGTAACCCCAGATATCCTGAAGCGCTTCCTTGAGTTCGGCTATTGGGTTTACATTTGGCGAATTTGGAGGCCACTGGTACTTTGTGATGAAATCTGGATAGTTGACCGGCAGCCTATTCTGTGCGCTGCACGCTGCGTGTGCTGGTGCGCCGTCCTGCTGGAAGATGAACAAAATAAATTACCGTTTATTAAAGCGTCACTGTGACGTCATCGGCAGTAACATGGTAACCGGTTTTTGAAAATTAAATAGCATTTTAGCTTGAACATTTTTAATGCTAAAAAATCGGTAAGCGGTCATATTAAAAAGTCTATAACTTCGTCGTTTTCCAACAGAATCATATTTCACTTGGCAGTTAGATGTAGTACGTTTTAGTGAATAATCCCATAAAATACTGAATAAAAATTTCAAACGCTTGCTAAGAAAACAGCGAAAAACTTTATGGGGCTACTTTTTTGTCGCACTCTGCAGGTTTCCTTCAACAAAAACGTCACAATTAATATTAAAAATATGAAATTTACAGACCAACACAGTATGTTCCATCAGCATGTAGAGTGAATCCATCAGGACATTGGTTGCTTGGATCACCTGTGTACATTCAATACCATACTCAATACAATAAATACTACGTAATCACGCAGCGTTGTCCTATAACAGCTGTCATTACTAAAGAACGAATGAATGGTTATAGTTAACTAAAACAACAGAAAAGATAAAAACGACCTTAAATGCCAAAAAAATAAATCAATAACAAATCACAGTTATTGTGTAGATTAAAACATGATAAAACAGGCTACTATTAGGCCTACTACTGCTGCAGATATTTGGCTACTAGCACTTGTAATAGTGTAGTCAAATATTTCCATGGCACCCAAAAAACAAAACGCACTAAGCGACAATGTCTCATATAAACAAAGACGTTTTCAGTAGCTGTCGAAAGTCTCCCAGTTCCAGCAAAAATAACAACAGCAAAGACAATCAATCGAAAAAAAATTTGTATAGCGACCAACAAGAAACCCAGCTGTCGCTAGAGAGGATGCGTTACAGCCCTGTGTAGGCTGTAACGCACCCGGTTGCATTGCAAATCGAAAATATTCATTTCATCTGAAAGGGCGTATGCGATTTCCTAATAGTGATCAATAGCAATCCAAACCCTATCTCGCACCGTTTAGCCACAATACATCCGCCACTCACGGACGGATGGACGACAGACAGACATATTGTGCTATAGACGCCCTCTACAGCATAGCTCTAGCGCGTCAATAATCACTTCTGATGCTGCTGCTGCTGCAATAACTACACAGACCTTTATCAATGGTGGCGCTGAGTTGGTAATTGATAAGGTTATTGTGGTCATCGTAGTTGACATCGATGTGTTGAGTTGATAACTTCTCCACAAGGTACGGCATTTGACCAAACTCCTCCGAGTCGTAGATTATCGAATGATTCCAGGCGTACGGCAACGGGTGGCCGTTCACGCGGAATATACGCGACGAATACGCGCTTATACTGCCTGTACGCAACAACAGCAACCGTAGTATTAGTAGAACATCGAGGGCAGAATGAAAAACATCGCATTTACAGTATATGTCTACGACAAAACGTCCAAACTACAAACTACAAAGTTCTTCAAAATGCTACGTGAATATTTATTTCATTACGAAACAACAACCCATAAAAACATACATTTGACGAGTCCTTACTCTGTTGACACTAATATACATTATTTAAAAAAAATTTTTTTAGCAACTACTGCGTTGCTATTCCGGCACTCTAATAACGTCATACACTACTGTTTCCATCAACCAGTGACGTCACGGCAAGTGGCAAAAGGGGGGGGGTCAGAAGGGCAACTGCCTCCCCACTCCTCCTAAATTGTGGGCTGTCGAAAATTTGTCGGAGAATCTTTTTGTTGTCGTAAAAAAGTTTGGTCCAAAGATGCTAAATTTGGGGGTAAAAACTCCCATTTTTGGAAAATTGGGGCAAAAATGAAATTAGAGGCACTGGTCGAAAATTCTGTCGGAATTCTGTCAAAAGTCCGCAGTGTTTCTCGGAAAACTGCAACTTCCTGCGCCGCCAAATTTTTACGTACGTCTTAGCTATCGCCGAAACGTCTGTTCGTCAGTTCGTTCGTTCGTCCGTCCGCCTGTCCGTCCTCAAATTTGGGTACCCTTTCAAAAAGCCACTATTATTTTATTTCACGTTGTACACTGATTCCACGCGCGGGAGCATCGATGCTGTCGCGCGTCATGTAAGCTTTGCTCAAATTACTTGTTAAACCTACGACCTATTACTACTGCTAGTGTTATTATACAGACCTGGTCCGGTCTGTATGTACTGTTCGTTGTAGGGCAGCACTGTAACGAGTGCATTATCCGGCAGTAAAGGCACTGTGCCTCTCATGAGCACGTCTATTGTCAGTATGCCCTGGTCGTCCACTCCACGTGCTACATGTGTCATCAGCAGTTTCTCTCCTACACACAGTGGCACCAGTTAATCAATTGGCCAATAAATAAATTAATTAATCAGTTAATTAATCAATCAACTGATCGATCGATCAATGATAAACTGAGTAGCTAATTAAACTTATAGAGCGCACAATGTTGGCGAGATACCCGCCATATCTGAAGAAATACAGTCTCATAATTATCACACGCGATCACTTCGTAGTTAGACTGTACAAAAATGCCACGTTTTTCACTGTAGCCTAAATTAAGTTTTAACAAACAAATGGAGCAAAAACTAAGAAATGACACGTGTAATTCTCCAGATATAAACAAAAATCAAACTAAAGTCTATAACTTCTAAATGTATGAAACAAATGCAAAGAACTGCAGGCCACGCGCACACCAAGTCAGCGTATTTTTGACCTGCGTTATTATTTTCCGAGGCTTATGAATAACATTAACAGTCCCCATTCTACAGCGTTGCATGATAGTAACTTCAGACAGAAACTAAAGGGTAAAGGGTAAAGATACTGTATAGTTCTTTATGATAAACCTATCACGGAGCTACAGTGCGTCACCTGCCGTATGTGTTACCTGCCACCCGACACAGGTGAACGCCCCTCCCCCCGCCTTAACCCCGCCAGATAGCCAGTACTCGATTTACTTACTCCGGAGGAATAGAAGGCTGAGTTGGCCTAAGCAGCTGGTAACATACCGACATGGTTTACATGCCTGTAAACAGTCACCCATCCAAGTAATATCCCGGCCCGGCGTAGAGCAACTTCGTTGATCGGACAAAACGCGTTACCGTTACGCCACGCCACCAACCCATAAGCGACCGACATTTTTAAAAACTATAACTCGAGTTAAATACACGCGGTAGCGTATAACGGCTTACCTGTGGTGAATTCGACCTGCACTTCACGTCGGAAATGTCCCTGAGTCAGTGTATAACCATTGACGGCTTGACCTATCTCAACCGCTGTGGTCCAGTAGATAGGAGTCAGTATGGAAATGAGTGGCTGCAAGTGACGAGCTGAAAATCACATAGCACACAATTATAGCTGCTTTCCATGCAAACAATAATAGCAATTATTGTGTTAACGTCTATTATCATCAGCATTAATAGAGCGTTTACACGATCCAGCAAACGTCCAGCTCCATTATAACATATGGCAGCAAACGTCCAGCAAACTTCCAGCAAACGTCCAGCATTAGCACGTGTATTTTGAATACATTTGCTGGAAGTTTGCTGGACGTTTGCTGGATCGTGTAAACACCCCATAAGACTCGCCATTACCCGACGCAATGCACGCAAGATAGGCTACCAGTTATACCTCTGCCTATAAAAAGAATGTTATGTTTTTAAATCTGTTAGAAATTATGAACAGATAGGCTCATTAGCGAAATTTTGCACACTAGTTGTACACGATAAAAGAAAACATTATTAAATTTTTGGGAACTTGGATTTTCCACAGTTGGGAAATAAAGCTAGAGCATAAATTGAGACTTTGCAAGAATAGTAATAGGGGCTAGACGAATTTCTGTAAAAAATACAATACAGCATCCAGCAGTAGGCCTAAATACAATAATCATCTCGCTAACAGGTGCGAGTATAAAAACTTAAAAACAGTTTACGTTTAGGTTTTGTTTTACAATTATCACAGATGTACGACACTGTTTTAAGTTTTAGTTCATGTGCATAATTACTGAAATCAAATCACATAGGTCTACCTATATTTGGGGGAATTTGGTGAACGGTAGCGGATATCTCAGCAGAAGTCGGTTGACGTGTGATGTTGGCGTATATTTCAGCAACACCGAATTCGACGTCGTTTACGTCACCGATCACGTTAGCCACCGCACGATGAGCCAACACTCCTACAACGCACAATCATCAATTAGGCTAGTCAAGTTATTATGCGGCCGTCCTAATAGACCGCATTACGGGTTTTGTCCGTCTGTCTGTCTGTTCATCCGTAAGTAAAACGCAAATTTCTATACCGCATAACGTTAAAAAATAACCTGCAATGCGCTGTTAGTCCGTCAGACGGTCAAAGGTAAAACTATAGAACGATGCAGTGCAGTACTATTAGACTAGGTCTATATAGTAGTAGTTACAGAAAAAAAAGTTTAGCTATAAGCGGAATCACGTGCGTTGCAAGAGCAATTCCGCCTAATAAATGAATAATAAATGTTTGAAACAGAAACCTTCGCACGGGACAATGTTGCATCTCTTGACTTGCGTCGCGTCACCATGGCAACCAATGCCGCCGTACTGTGCTTGGTAACAAGTGCGCTGACGACGTTGTATTCCTCCGCCGCAGTCGGCACTACATTCCGACCACTGTCCCCAAGCACTCCATTCTCCGTCCACTGAATGTGCCAAACATTCACTACTAAAATACAATACTGAGACTATGAAGTAGAAGCAGAAAATTTAGCCCCCCATTTATCCAAAACAGAGGTTTTAGCCCCAAATTTTGCATATTTTGACAAACATTTTCCGACAAGAAGAAAATTTTTCAACAATTTTCCGACAGCTCAAAGTTTACAGGTTATTATGTATTGTTTGGACTTAGACTATGGTTTTGGTGACATATGACCCGACGTATAGTGCGTTCACCTATTCGACGAGTTGCCAAAATCGACGGTGACAACTGCAAAAAAAAACAAATTTTAAAGTTTAAAGTGTGTATATCTCTTCATCGTATCCCATCTCAGAGCCACAAAACGTCACCTGCCATATGATAAAACACGCCTGCCACCAACACACTTATTTCCAGCGAACAGACTGATACTCGATTTACCTACCCTGGAGGGATATAAGGCTGAGTTGACCTCAGATGCTGATTAATGGTTATACTGAGATAGTCTCGCAAGCAGTCACCCATACAATTTGTAACCGTGTCAAGACTAGAGGCATATGTTGAGCGAGACCGATCCGTTAATCACTACACCAAACCGCCGCCTATCGCGTAGGGATGGCCAGGCTGAGTTGAGCTGGTTTACCTGCACAGTTGTGCGTATTACAGAGTTCTGTCTCCTGCGCTTGTCCGATACAATCACGTCCGTTGTAGCGCGGTCGCGGGTTGGTGCAAGTGCGGAATCGTCTGCGTTGACCGACTCCGCACGTGACAGTGCAATCACCCCATGATGACCACAGCGCCCAGTTGCCATGCTCTGAGACACAGCCAATCAGCCGATCAATCAGTCAGACAAAAGACGCAGAGAGACAACATTATACGGAACAATGCGAAATCAATTGCGCTTTAAAGCAATTTTGCCTTGTAGCCTAACTAAATAATAGCCTACATGTTTGACACAGAACTTGTCACTTTTGTAAAAAAATATTTTCTTCACTTTTTACTCTACTTCAATATTTATCTTACTTCATCAATCAAGCAACATGTAGAGAATCAACACCCCTGGATTGGGGCGACTCTTTTCGAACTTCTGAAAAACTTTACGGGTACCGAAAGCAGTGGCGTAGCCAGAAATTTCAACTGGGGGCCTTGTCTCCCTACCCCTTCCCTCCCGTTTCCCTTTTGTCCCTCTCCTTCCTTTTCCCTCCGTTTTTTACCTCTCTCCTCCCCCTTTTACCCTTCCCTTTATTTCTGTGTCCTTCCCTTTTCCCCTCTCCTTCCTTCCCTTAGAAGTAGGACCTTCTAAAATCCAGCTAGGGAGTCTGGGGGAGCGCTGTGAGCTTCCCCAGCGGGATCCGCCCCAGCCGAAATCGAATTTGGTGCATTTAACTTTAAAAGATTAAATCTGATGGCAACATTTCAAATTATTGTCCAAAAAATAAACTGACCAAAGTGGAAAATTTCGTGCAGTTTAAACGTATGTTTATGTTTTGTCTGGTGAATTGGGGGAGGGCTGAGCTTGTCTACGCCACTGACCAAAAGTAAAGTCACAGAGCTGACAGAGAAGATTTTTGCGATCCTATCTGCGTGGTTCTGACAAAACCTCATCTATGGACTATGGCGTAACGGTTGGGTCAGTTTGGAAACTGGGATGTCTAAGCCGGTCGTGCAATAAAATGTTTCGGGCGTCTGGCTTCTCTCACGCAGGCTCAGATAATTAAGTAACAAACGGACGGATCGACGGACGGACGGACGGAAAGACAGATAAAAAACTTTGCCACAGCTTAGAAAAAGTCTTTGCACTGCAAGCTATGCTGACGCTCTGGTCTCAGACGTCACAATGTAAGACTTATCCTACATCTGCGTTAAAATATAATTGGCTGCATGGAAAACTCCCGTTTGTTTCGATGGGTTTATCAACGTAGCCAAAATAGAAAGCATTTGGACCAACGTCAGTGCATCTAGTTGGAATTTACCCACCGTAATACTTGCGTTAGCAGTCAAGGAAAATACCAAAGTTTCCGTACAGCATCCGCTTATAGCAGCGTGAGTAACTCGGTATAGGTCTTAACAATGGCGGATGAAAATTGCGATGCTAGCAAAATAGTTACAGCGTTTTTTCTCAATACTTGTCGACTGCCTTCCTGGCCAAATCATCGCGATGTGCAGGCTGCAGCGTGTCGTGCCGTGACAGCTGGTTCACATTCACCGGATGACGAAGAAGCCGAACTCATTCCGCTAATAACAGAAAGTGTTGCTGAGTTCTGTATTGAACCAATGTTACCGCATGTCGTTGATATTGACGTGATGTTTCACCGCAATACTGAGCTGGCAATACCAGAAGGACATCCACCGCCAACACAGTTACCAGCTGAGTTTCACAACTACGTCCAGGTATTTGAGATTATCGACAGCCACGCACCTGGCTATGTGTACTTACTGTTACGTTACTTGCTGACACAATGCAGTGGTGAACGTGATGAGGGTGAACATAACTCAGTTAAGTACGAATATAAACTCTGTTATTTATTAGGACACGCCACACAGGGCAATATTCACGGACCAGCTGTACTTACTGATAACAGGCACACCCCATCATGGATGTCCATTGATAATGTAGCCTGCGTGCGTTGTCTGTCGTGGCCGACTCAAGCCGCTGATTGGCGAACGCGACACAGAAACTACGGCTGGCCAGACTCAGCAACTGTTGACCGTGTTGTCAGCAACGGATGTGATGTGGTTCGTGTGGCACATCGTCAGTGTAGACAACATGAATGGATGGGAAAGCTTCAGTGCAGACTGTCATTCTCACGAGCAGAAATTGTACTGATAAACAGCTGGATGCCAGTGCAGCAGATTAGTTATCATTTATTACGAGTTTACGTCAAAACCGAGCGATTGACTGAGAGTGCTGACAACTTTGGAGCATGCACACTGAGCAACTATCACATTAAAACTCTAATCTTATGGGCCTGTGAACTGAAACCAAGAAGTTGGTGGACTGAGAAATTAAACATTGTCAGAATCTGCGTTGAACTGTTGCACACTTTGTCTGCTTGGTTAACTGACACACGTTGTCCACATTATTTTATCAGCAACTGCAACTTGCTAGACAACTCGTTCAGCGCGGAAAGTGTGTCAAGTAAACTTACGTCAATGGATGAAGAGTATTTATCAACGTGGTTAATCCACAATTACGTATATCCATGTGCTCAGCTTTGTCCAAATTACATTTTACGACTATTCAACAACGTTAGTACCAGTGTGAAATTAAAGAATGCGATTTTAGCAGTTGTTCATTGGAGATTAAACACTTCACTGCTTGACTCATGGCGCACATTTACTTGGTCTGAGTATGTCATTTCACATGCCGTGTCACGGTACTCTCTCGTTGCACGATCATGTGACTGCTGGATGAGTGAATTGAGAAAGACCGGCAAACATTTGTTTTTTTACTTCTCAGCCGTCGCAATGCTACATGTTGCACACAAAGTACTAAAAAACTATCTCAGTAACAAGTTGCAGGATATTTTTTTAACAGTACTCGGGCGTAACTTCATTCGCTCCCAGTGCCACAGTGTCTTCTCTTGGTGTACAACTGAACTGAACACATCAGAACTGGTCGAGTTACTACAGAAGTCTGCGGTTGAACAGCTGACAACATATCGTCAGCTCGAGGCTCGAGACTTTGGTTCTGTAGCCACGATTGCCACAACAGACTTTGAGGCGCTTTACGCGTACAAACATGGCAACTATCAGCGGTGTTTACAGTTATCTACACGAAACGTACACAAGCTGTTGTTTGCTCGTCGCATGCCCAGTGTTTTGATACATCCGGAGTTCATTCAGTTGATGGATGATGACATTGTCTCACTGACTGCACTGACACTGATTGTCAATCCTAAGTGTAGACGCACGTGCACCACTTCCTGCATCACTCAGGTGACTTTGTCGCTGTATCTGATGACTCAGTGTCAGTTGAAGCTACATCACTCAGTGACGTCTCTGGCTCTGACACTCTGCTACATCAGAGTCGCTCACAGAGATCATCCACGCTGGTGCATTCTGGATCATATGACGCTCAAGTTGATTAAACGCAAAGTGCAACTAACAATTTACACCAGAACTGATGTATGTGGCGTTGATATTCTTCTTTTTTCGCTTTCGTGTAACGGTGCGAACAAATTACGACAATATCTTCAAGGACACGTCAAAAGATAGGTTGGTTTGTTTTTTTGAGAGGATCGAAATCATTTCGTGAATTCGCTATCTTTTAGCGTGATTAAAGTAAACTGACTTTCTGGAATAGGCTATATGTATCTCAGCAAGTAAAAGCTAAAATCTAATGAATAAAACTACAGTATAACATAAAGTCAGCGTGTTATATAAACAGACAGACACCATTGCCATAGCTAAGACAAAGCATCTCCATCACACATCACATCGCTGACGCCCTGTAATAAAAATAGGCCTAATACCCCGTTTTATACGATCAAGCTGCAGGCCTGACAAGAATATTTCGTCGTGTTAAACTGTAAACAACACGCAAATCGCACAAGGGCAGTTGTCATTGTTATCTCCGCCAATGGAACGAAGTGAATTGGAGGAGATTATGAGATTGGTCGATCTGTCCGTGTCCGTCTGTCTGTTTGCCCGCTTGTGTACACGAATTGGCGGAAATATGCACTCTAACGAGCGCCTTCTGGTTGCAATAGTCGATATTTCGGTCACAGTCTGCGCAATATCTTACTTTATCACTTACTTGCTTAGTTAATTACTTACTCACTAAGCTGAGTCAACTCAGCTTGGCCATCCCTCAGTGAAGTGGATAAACGTACCAGGGCAGTCATCCTTATTGCAGTAGTCGATTTGCCTGTCTGATCCCGCGCAATATCTTCCATTGAGAGACGGCGCAGGCGAATCACAGCTGCGCTGTCTGACGCGTGTTCCTCCGCCACAGGAAAGAGTGCACGAACCCCACTCCGTCCACGAACCCCAATTACCGTTCACTGCAATATAATAACACTAAACAAACTAGAAAAGCACTCGGAGAGCGCAGACCTCCGCCAAGCATGTTAACCGCACGTCTCGGGAGCATTAGCTCAAATTTCCGGATCACCCCCAAAATTGAATCACTTGTAGATTTTGCCATTCCCGACATTCCCTGAAAATTTCAGAAAGATCCGTCCATAACTTTTTGAGTTATCTTGCTAACACACAGACAGACAGACAAAAAAACAAAGTCTGGCAAAAACATTACCTTCTTGGCGGAGGTAATAACTCATCATTTACACTCATCAAAATGGCTTGAAATTCAACCTACGAAATGTAGTAGCAACTTCAGATATTAAAAGTTTAAAGCAAGCAAAAATATCCATCGACCCAACGCCCGTAGGCCCATAATATGCCGCCGTCCGTTTACTTATACATTGCATTACATAACTTTAATCCTAAACCAATCTATGAACTTTTTAAACTGAAATGGCACACCGCTTACTCCTACTGTAGGAAATGTTTCAAGAAATTTCAAGTTTTCTGAGCTTTTTGGAGCTCATAGGGTGTTTACACGATCAAGCAAACGTCCAGCAAACCTCCAGCAAACGTCCAGCAAGTCACGTGTATTTTGAATACATTTGCTGGAAGTTTGCTGGACGTTTGCTGGATCGTGTAAACACCCTATCAGTGGGCCTACACTTAAAACACGATAATTACGCCATTACATCTGACCCGTTTCGTAGATTATAGTAACACAGTGAGCAAAATCATGAGAAATGCATTCCCTGATTTTACTCCCTAGAAAAACAAGAAATCTGAGCTAATGCTCACGAGACGCGCTAGAGCCTATAGCAGTTTCTGTTCGCAGGTAATCTTGGTCTATCTCCATCCATTTCGTCGCAATTCACTCATTTGCAGCCAAAAATATTTTAAAAAATCATTAAAAACCCCTATTTTTAGGGTTCAAGGTCAATCAAGATCATCAATGTTGACAATGCTAAAAGCTCGTCGCCAGTGCTTGTTATGTTAAGCAGCATGTCTGTGCCTATCTGCAACCATTTTCACGCTAGACAAGCCAACAGCGGATAAATAACCACTTTTTAAAGGGGTACCCCTATTTGACACCCGCGTGCACAGGCCTCTTTGAACCTAGAGGCTCCGGACTTGGATTGCTAAAATTTACATTCAATGCTAAAAATTTCATATGCAGATCGTCTTAGTCTATCTCCAGCCATTTCGGCGCAATTCACTTTTGAAATGCGTGTCGCAACCAGAGATCGCAAAAAAATTCACTAAAACCCCTTATTTTTGGGGTTCAAGGTCATTCAAGGTCGTCGATGTTGACATTCTTAAGAAGCTTGTCACCAGTGCTTGTTATGATATGCAGGATGTTTGTGTCTATCTGCAACCATTTTCACGCTAGAGAGCTAATACCGGCAATACCAGTAAAATAGCGTCTTTTTATACGGAGAGTGCCCCTATTTCTCCCCTTCGTTCGTGGGGATCCCCTTGACCCAGCGGCATCAAATTTTGTCCCGAAATATTAGAGACTCCACGCTATCATATGGTGTAAACCAGAACTCTCTATCTCACCTGGGCTCCAATCGGTACCGGGTTGTGACAGACGGACAGAAAGACGGACAAAATTACCATAGCTAATACGCGTTATGCTAGCTCTCGCGCGTAAAAAGCACAGCATCCCATTACGTCCTTGCACCGCGACAGGTCATAAGAGTCAAATAAATCACACAAGAAGCCCGCTTACCCTCACAGAGGGCGAGTTGACAAGGTTTTGTGTCAGTGTCGCTACCAATACACTCTCGTCCACCATGACTTGGCGAGGGATTGTCACACTGACGATGTCTCGCGGACACACCCTCTCCACACGATGTACTGCACGCTTGCCAGGTAGACCAGGCGCTCCAGCCGCCGGCAACTACAACAGTGAGAGTAGTAGGCCTAGTAGTTGCAAGAGTAGTAGTAGTAGTATAATCATCATCATCATCAAAAAAAAACTATCGTAAACGTAAAACAATCCCATATAGCCACAAAGCCCACGGAGCGGCGCTGATCTCCGTTTCCTTGCCGTCAGCCAGACAGCAGTTTACACTGCAAGACCACGAATACGGGGTTAGTGCACCAAGCGGTGCGCGGTGCGCCTGTTTATGTCCCAGCTTTCCCCAGCAATCATTGCGCCCACTCACAAAAGGATGGACAGGCAGGCAAAGTTAACCTGGGTGGCCATTTACAATAATTAAGATGATTCGCGGATTTTCTCGTAAGCACCCATCCAAATATTAACCGGGCCTAGCGTCGATTAACTTCTTTGATCGAATACAAGCATTACAAAGAAGAAGAAAAGAGATTTATTCGGCTCAAACAACAATCATACATACAATGACTGATAACATCCAAATACAATGGAGCCAGGTTGCCAGAGGGTTAACCATGCTGGTCACCTTAAAACATACAATAATTTCTCAATTATTCAAAACTACTAAAACTGCTGAACATTCTACTACTAAGACACTGACATCTATTATATCAAATCGTTTACATTCGCCGTCGCCAAGTGACGCACTGTTCGCGGTGAAGATTCGAAGTCTCTGATCGCTTCTACTGACTAATAGTTAATGAGAAGGTACATACCTGGGCACGGTCTATCGGTACAGCTGACAGTCTCCATGGCGTCGCCATGACACGTCTGTCCGCCGTGCTGGGGAGGAGGCTGAGTGCAGTCACGTGAGCGTATTTTGACGCTGGAGTCGCCGCATGACGCGCTGCAGGCCGACCATTCGGTCCACTCGGTCCATCGCCCGTCCACTGTATCAGACATCAATCGATCCACTGATCGTTAGCGAACCAAGAAAGAATCGATTAGGTCTTTACCTCGATCTGTGTTAGGGCGGAGCGTGCAGAGCGACGTAACTAATACCCCGTTTACACGATCGAGCAAACATCGAGCTAGCTCGATGAGCTATGGTAATTAGCATGCTAATTAGGAGGGCGGGCAGGTTGTAATTAAAAGGCCTATATAACACGTGATCAGCTGTGGGCTAAGCCTAGGCCTACATTTGAGCCAGGGGGCGGGGTTCCATCAGGCCTGCTCGATGTTTGTTCGATGCTTGCTGGATGTCTGCTCAACGTTTGCTAGACGTTTGCTAGATGTCTGTTCGATGTTTGCTCGATCGTGTAAACGGAATATAAACTGAACTAAACTGTTCGAGCAGGGCGAGTCTATTGGTCATCGGTTGACACGTACGTGCGCGTAATCACGTAGTCACCGACGCCGTTAGACGGTGCCTACTGTAATGCATTACTGCTTGCCCATTGGCCAGTTTGTCAAAAATTGAACCGTGTCAGCTAAGTTCAGTTCAATCACTTCGCTCTGTACGCGCCTTCACACTATACAGATCTTTGATCCAAACAATGATATGGTACCATAAATCTTTTACAGATTTTCTTTCGCTTTATTATCATGATTTCAGTAAATAACCATCAATACAATTAAGTAAATATGTAAGATTATTTTCATAGCACAAAAATTAAGTGGTTTCACAAAGCGCTTAGAACACAGTCCCCAGCAGAATTTTGATCTTCCTCAAAGCTTTTTTTATCTTTTCTTATTGTTATGATAATTATTATTATCAATATTACTATCGTTTATAAAGTGACATTTTGCAGACCTGGACACTCTTGCTGAACGCAAGTTTTGGTCTGTCTGGTTGGACCGTGGCAAGGTCTGCCGCCATTGGCTGGTACTGGATTATCGCATGTCCTTGTTCTTTGAGTGGTGCCCTCGCCACAGGTCATACTGCAGTGAGACCAGGGCGCCCATGACGAATACTGACCATGCACTGCGGACACATTAACATAGCTGATCAATGCATCACTCAAACAATTGACACAGCAGTCGTCAGCATAGATGCGGTTTCAAGAAAATAATCTTGCTCTTATCATCTATAAAGGTAAAAACATTTTTATTTTTTATTCTTGCCACGTTTTTTAACGTTTCTTATTTTCTCAACGTTTAAAATTTTTTTTAAAAAGTTCGCTAGAACTCAAAAATTCCACCACGAATGACGAAAAGCACTTTTAAAGCCAACGAGACAAATTAGTAGACTGTAGTCGTGGCAGTTTACTTACTTAGTCTAGTAATACTTGGTTTAATGACCACACGGTTGAATAGAAATTAAATAAAAAAAATTTTTTCTCTAGTACTAGCTATACTCCACTTTCATCATTACAAAAAATTAAACAAATAAGAGATAACGTTATGTATAAACGTTTTAAAACTTTTTTAATTTTTGCCACGTATTTTACGTTTTCAACGTTACAAAAATTTTTTTCTGGAACGTTTTTTATGTCCATGTTATCATCATCATCATCATCATCGTCATCATGTTCAGCCGTAGCATCCCGCCGCTGCGATATGTGGCCAAACCGATTTTTCCGTCAGTTCCAGGGCATCGGTCACGGTCGCTGGTATTCCTGTGTCCCGGCAGATCTAATGAATCCTAGTGGTGGGAGGTCGACCACTGGCACGTCTCTGAAAGTGCGATCTTGTGTCGAAAAGATTTGGTACTGCTCTTGGACACAATCTCAAAGTGTTTGCCTTTGGAGTTTGGAGTTCGTCTTGTCAATCATTCAATCAATGTTAGAGTGGACTTAGCAAGCAATAACTAATATACTAATAAGTCGACTGGCCAGTTAGCTATGTGGCTATCACGTAGAAAATTAATTTGAAAATGCTGATTTGGTAAGCACGTGAGCGCTCATGCCCGTTTAAAGTTTTTAAATCGTAAAATCAGCAAAAGTTCAATATTCGTGCGCGTTCTACGTCTATTAAAAGTAACGCGTTATCACGTACCATGCCCGCTGTCACCCACCTGACAGACATTGTCCCCAATTTAACGATATGTCGACTTCCTTGCCTAGTTACAACTACCGTGCAGCCTTTCTTCAGAATTGTGCTTAGGCCATATATTTCAAAGCAATGTTTTGCAGCCGCAAAGTTACGTCCAAACAGGTAGCGGGAGCCGGGATTTTTTAACATACAGTCCGACCACTATTTACCTTGCACAATCAGCTGAGCGCCGACGAGTATTCGACTGAGACTGTTATGAGCTATGCAGATGTACTTGTCAGAATCATTCAGTCTTGCTGAGGCGATCCTTTACCACGCACAAAACACTTCAAATTCAATACTATGTCTACATGTAGTTTTAATGTTAATTAGCCGACCGTATATAAGTGACGGTCGAGCTTATGGTACTCCGTACGGTTGTCGTCTGTCCATCGTCCGTCGTCCGTCGACTGTAACGCATGTATTGTGGCCAAGCGTTGTCTTAGAAAAAATTCTGTTATCTGTTGTCTTCGCGAGTTCAATGTTGTCGAGCAAACGTACCTTGGTCGTAAAAATACTACGGACATCATAAAAATCCATTATGCATGACTTCGGCTGCTTAACTGAAACTGAACCATATTTACGGCGAATAAAGCACAGCACATCGTTCAAAACCAAACTAACTCCATCCGCCATATTGCACATTCCAAGGCATGCATAATTTAAGCGATCTAGTGCAAAAAAACATTTTCGAATTGGGGTCAAATAAAGCGGGGGGTAAGAAATGTGCGTTTTCAACAGAAAACTGGCCATGTCTCGGAAACGGCCAGAGATAGGGCCAACATTACTATTAATCACTAATAGGAAGTGGCATATTGGCTTTCAAATGACATGAAAATCATCAGCCTTGGGTGACATTGAAGGTCACTGACAACCAGTGCGGTTGGCTATCCTAGCGATAGCTGGGTTTCTTGTTTTTCAATAGTAATCAACGACAAAAACCAGCAATCAGTGTACTGAAACGAGCAACTGTAAAATCGAGCCAAAAAGCTGCATACAGATACCGAAGCGAGTTGTTATGTAAGATCGTGATCCTCGGATCCACAGTTTCTGCTGCTGCTGCTGCTGCTGATGATGATGATGATGATGCGAGGGTTGTTCGTCCTCTACGCCACGTGATCCCGGGCTCCGGTTCACCTTCAGCCGTACAGTCCAAGGTCACCGTTTGACCTTGGGATACCGTCTGAGAGCGAGGCTCCACCACGAACTGTGGCGGTACTGCATTAACCCACGCATGCACACACACACAAGACGATGTGACATTCAACGATTTATGAAACCTCGACACTTGTATCGTTTCTCGGACAAACACATGTCTCGGTCACAGAAACTTTGAAGTCGCTGGTTCAGGGACACTCTGCCAGCAGAACTGCGTCAGTCACAGGGTGTTTACACTATCCAGCAAACGTCCAGCATTAGCACGTGTGTTTTGAATACATTTGCTGGAAGTTTGCTGGACGTTTGCTGGATCGTATAAACACTCCATCAGACATCGAACTGGGAGAATTCTGACGGCTACCACAAACGTTTTTGTTTGCACGTAACGCCGGCGCTTAGCGACCCTTGTTCTTAAGTGCCTTACAATTTTCTGCTACTACTGCTTACAGTTTTTTGACTGATGAAGTAAAGTTAGTTGAACGTTTCGTGAAACATTTTCTAGTGCTGAACACAACGATAACTTGTTTGTAGTTTTGTGCGCATTAAAGGCTTTTGGCGTTGGGTTACTACAAAAAGACATCTCAAAAGAATTAAAGAAATGGATGGTGAAAGAACTAGTATGGAGTGTAACTTTTTGTGGCTCAGAGACGTGGACGCTTAGAAAAAAAGACATCAAACATATACAAGCTTTTGATATATGAATCTGGCGCAAGATGGAAAAGATCAGCTAGACAGGACATGTTCAAATGAAGAAGTCTTGAGTCTGGTGCAAGAACAAGGTTCTCTGGTCAAGCAACGCCAAGCAAACTGGATAAGATATGTCTTAAGACATGACTGTCTTCTGAAGACTGTACTAGAGAGGAAGATGGAAAACGAAGAAGGAAGATGCTGGAAGCAAGAATACAAGAAGATCAGTTACGAGGAGCTGAAGAGAGAAGCACAGAGCCGGGTCGGATGGCGCCGTCGTCACTGGAACCTGCCTCAAGGCAGAGCACGTAAGAAGAAGAAGAAGGCGTTGGTGCGCTATATAAATTTGCGTTTTACTTACTTACTTACTAATATAATGTTTCCGCATTATAGGCTTACAGCAGAATTAGCGGTCTATGAGTAACGAATGTTTTCGGTTAATCAATAAACCAATCAATCATATTGATAAACTGGTGAGAAGAGCGGCTGACCTCGTACGGTCAGATAAGCAACTCCTTCAGAGGACCCGGCGTCATTCGTCGCTACACAACGGTATTCCCCAGCGTCATCGTTCTAATACACAGTCACATTATAACTAATCACGTGGCCGTCCTAATAAACTATGCCGCATTACAGATTTTGCCTGTCCGTCTGTCCAGTACGTACTATCCTGACTCGAAAACATTAAAAAACATCCAAAAAATTAAAATTGGTGTGAAAATTTATCAGGACAAAGGCCCCACAAAGCAGCAGCGTCATTCGTTAGCTATCACATCACAGATATGGCTCCATCTTGCCATAGCTTAATTATTCCAGACAGTCGGCCATCTCAGCAGTAGCCGAGTTTTTGTTTGATACATAAGGTTGTCGAATTCAGAAAGCCGAATTTCAGACCAGGCAACAGCAGCAAACCTGCAGGCATCGAGTAGCAATACTAATTTTACGTCAGCGCTACGTCTGTATACGTTAGCGGCAGAAAAAATTGCGACGTGTGGGGTCCGACATTTTTACCGCTGAAAAGTCCTAATCGGGTTCAAGTCAGCTCATGACGCCACCCAGTATTCTAACAGTTTTTTATGCTCGCCTTTAACCCCTTTTATGTACGGCTATTAACCCTATGACGCATACTAACAGCGCTGTCGTAGATGGCCAGCGATCCGTTGCTAAGTTGCTGTACGCGTCCGCTCAGCTCGAGCGGTAGATCGTTCTTGGTCCACAAAATCACAGGCGGCGGGTCGGCGTCTGCGACGGGACAGTCGAGTAGCACGCGGTCCGATAGACTCACCGCTTGGTTTGCACTGTCCAATAGTACCCTCGGCGGCACTGCTCACACACACACGAAACATTGCTACGATTTGCTCTGCAGTTGCTAAAGATTAAAGATTATGTATATACGCCCTATAGCTTTTTATGGAAAATCTATCGCACAGCTACAGAGCGTCACCTGCCATACGTGATCCCACAGTTTTATCTGCCACTTGACAAAAGTGAACGTGCCCCGCTTTAACCCCAGCCAGACAGGCCAGTACTCGATTCACCTACCCCGTAGGGATGAAAGGCTGAGTTGACCTTGGTGTTGGTTACATTCCGAGATAATCTGTCCAGAGACAGTCAACCACTTGATAACGACCAGACCGGGACTTCGAGAGTCAAACCCATGATCTCTCGATCATAAATCCGACACTCTACTGTCACACCATCATTGTACAAAAAGCTATACAACAATCCGGTAGGCGACGTCGCTCGCAACTGCTACATACAATAGCCGAGTTGCAGACAAGTCGATACGCGGGCAAAGCCATCGCAACATTCCCAACACACCAAGATGTTGTATCTAAACATTATTATTATTTGACCTAGGTTGACCTTTGATCTAATTAATGTCAGTAATTGGCCTATCTGACCTTTGACCCTGACGGCGGCTACAGCGCGTCTCAAGCCTGCAGGGTTCTCGGCCACACACATGTAAGTTCCGTCATCTCGTTTCATCGCCGACTCAATGACCAATCGGCTGCGTCCGTTCCTGCTTCGCGTTGCTATGACAACCACGCAGCCAACCATTTAGTCAATTGATTTATTACGCAAAACACTGCAAAAGTTTCAACAAAAACATAATATATCACCAAAAAATTGAAAAACGACTAATCTGTACTTTAATCATTGACATCTAGCCTTGCATCGTACGTACAACAAAGTTGAAATATTGTAGGTCTTCAAGGTCGTGGGGTCATTGTCAAGGTCACGGTAAAATACTAAAATAAGTTAAAGCGGTAGATAAAAGATTAGACGTTGAAGTATATATCATGTCGTTTAGAAGAAATATACAAAAAAATTGTAAGCAATATACTTTAGCCGTGAAATGTGCATTCTAACGTTCAAGTTATTTGATACAAACATTAAAGACGTCTGTCAAATAACAGCTAGTTACGCAAACTACAAAAATTAGTAAGTTGCTTATACAAAGTAGTGTACTATACAGGAAATAAAATGACTAAATCAGAGGGCAAAGCTGCGTTGAAAATGTAAAAAAACTGACCGCGATACGCTCGATTTCCTCGCAGATTCTGACGTAAAACTAAAAACAACCACAGCATTAATGACCGTGACAGACAAGCGAGATTAGTGCAACAACATTAACGATGTTGACAGACTGGTGTACAACTAAACAAAAAGTAAACATAGGCATAATTTGTCACAGAAATCGACGGACAGAGAATTTAGGAAGTCAAACTCAACAAATGTGTAAACGAAGATTGTAATTTGATGAATACACTGTGTCTGGTAAAAAATACTGACCCCTTAGACATTGTGCAATAAAAATGTCATAGCTGAACGAATCTAAATAAAGCTTCATACACTTAATCCCAAATAAATTCCTGAAGCATTTGCCACGTTTTATTGAAAAATATTGTTTCTTACCAAAATTATTAAATGTTGATCATTGATCACAAAATATCTTCGTTACCAATATGGTGTTACATACTGCAGTCGCGCAAGTGGTAGCGACGTTTGTTGACGCAATCAAAATAACGTAAACAATAACAAAATGGTGTTTTTTGCAGACGATCGTGTTTTAGTTAAACTACTGAAATAAGAGAAGGAGTATGATAGACCTCTACTAAAAAGTTTGTCGTGGAATTTTCCATCAAGCCGTGGACACTCTCAGGATTAAACAAACGACTGCCTAATACTGGACACTTCACCTTTTGAAGGAACCTCACAAAAACTGCTGTAACTATTGTTTGTGTAGATAGATTTAACTAAAATTTGACACGTTGATTGCCAATAGATAATGCACTGTTGACGTAAAATTCTGCCAAAATCAGATGTTGTTTGTTAAAGTTACGAAAATGCACACAGGGTTTTATTTATGTAACACCATATTGGTAACGGAGATATTTTGTTATCGGTATTCAACAATTAATAGCTCAGCTAAGAAATAATATTTTTAACAAAATTTGGTGATACCTACAGGACCTTACTGTGGATTAAGTGCACGAAATTTCATTTACATTCGCTTAGATTTGGGATTTCTATTGTACGATGACTAGGGGGTCAGTTTTTTTACCGGACACAGTGTAGTAACAACAGTAATCGTGATAGCAACCAACGACTGTGAAAATCATACTTGCTAATTTCTCACGTAATTAATTATTAGTCTGTTAAAATATAACAATAAATAACTTGATTAGAAGCTATACTTAACGTAATAGACTACATAAATTTACGTTTTACTTATTAACTTAATTGTAACGATTATGCTCTGTTATGTTCTGTTTTTGCAATGGCGTTTGACCGTTGTTTAATAAACGATTACTTACTAACTTACTTAGTTCAACAGTTAATGAAAACTGCTGCGAAACAGCATAACAATATCTGACTGTAAAGCAAAGACCACATAGCTCGGCGTATGGCACTTTGTATTTCATTATGCGGCCATCCAAATAAGCCGCATTACGCGTCTTGTCTGTCCGTCCGTCTGTTTGTCCGTCTGTCTCTTAGTGGCTCATAACTCAAAGACAAAAATGCGTAAAAACGCCAACATTCACGAGAACGTTCGTCAGGGCAGAAGTAAAAACTAAGGTAACAAAATTTCAGTTAAAACGGTCAAAAATCAGGTGGACGGCCGCACAATATATCGACATTAAATTCATACATTTTTCATGCAGTTCTCGCTACTGCTGACCGTGGAAGTCAGTGTTGTTGATTTTCCACGTGATGGTGGGAGTAGGAACTCCCTCTGCGACGCACTCCAGCACAATGCGTCCATTGGCTGTCACTTCCTGGTCACGTGGCAGCTCCGTAAACCGCGGAGGCACTGTACAACATTAGCACATAATTATAACAATAATGATATTACCATTATTTTGTTACCAGCTTATCTGTGTTTTGCTAGAGCGGTACAACTCTATGTTGATTATCGAAACTTCTGTTGATATCGAGGAAGCACCAGGCCTCTATACTCAGGAAGGCGCTGAAACTGCACGTATCGGAAAACGCAAGTATGGGAAATGTAAATACAAAACAAGACTGTTGTACGAATGGAAAATACAAGTAAATGTACTGAAAATGCAAAGACATTTTTGCGTTGCTGGTATACGCAATTACAAAAACGTAAGTATATACCTGTAAATACTTTTTGTGGAGATTACTACAGAATTCTGATTGTCGAGTGCCGACTGTTTATAATTCATTAAATTGGCTTCCGTTTTCGTTCCGCGGCTCCCTTTGTTAACTTTTGAACATCAGCCATGTTGGATATAGGGCAACTTAATGTGATATTGAAAAAGCATAAAAGTTGAGCGAGAAGCAATGTCTATTCCACGGATTGGCAACATTACGTTTTGCTGAGAGATGAATGGCAGCAGCAGCAGTAAAAAGCTCATATACCCTGTACGGTGAGCAGGATTTGTTTGGAGTCTCGTCCGGCGCTGTTTCTGGCCATGCACACGTAACTACCAGCGTCAGACGACTGAAATACTCACACAGACAGGCAATCAATCAAAAACGTTGTATTAAGTCAATAGCCGCACAAAATTGCAATAAAAGCATAATTAAATTTTTAGTAAAACTTTACTAAACGACCTAAACGACTATTGCAGAAAAACATTCAAAGAGACAGCAAAAATGTGTCTCAAAATTAAAAACATGCATGTACAACATATTCACTCTCAAACTGTCCGTTTCCCATCTATAGTGTTAAGAAAAGTTGCCAATATTTTTCATATTTTTGCAGCTCAAATTCGATATAGAAATTATCTTTCTACACACCTGTACGTTGCTAATACTGAGACTCCCAGTCTGTTGTTGCTGATAACGCGTGTCCACCCCGCTGTCCAATGACAGTCGGCCATCTTTGATCCAACTAATTCTCGGCGCTGGAAACCCAGCAGCGACGCAAGGCAGTTCGGCCCGGTCATGTTCAGTCACGATTACTTCACGGTCCGACATTTCAATGGATGGAGGAACTACACAAAATACAGTACAGACATTACAGCCTTGTTTTAAAAATCAGTATGCGGCCCTTGTAATAAACCGCATTATGGATCTTACCCTTCAGTCCATCCGTCCCTCTGTCTGTCTGCTTTACACCGGCTCCTAACTAGAAAAAAAAACTAAAAAAAAATTAATATGTGAGCCCAGGCCGATATGTTATGCAGCTCTCCTGCATTTTTTAAAGATGAAGATAATGTGTGACAGACAAATGAACTGACGGACGCACGGACGAGCAAGATTCGTAATGCGGCCTAGTAAAACAGCCGGAGAACTGTAGTGCACTGAAAGTGCAACCGAACCGCAATCCCCCAAGAAATCGAGCAATTATTTATGCAAGATTTTGATCTATGACGGTCAGATTGGTGTAAAATATTGCTGTAGTACGATAGTTACTCTAGTGCACTTATACATATTAAAGAATATTTTAAATAATATAATTTATTTAAGATAATAGAAAAGACAAACCGTGAACGACGAGATCGATGTCCATGGAAGCTTGACCAGCGTCATTCTCAGCGATACACGTATATCTACCGGCGTCTTCCACACTGACACACACACAGACAAACAAACGGACATAGACCGAGACAAACAAACACTGAAAAAATTTTTTTTTGGAATTTTTCTTTTAATAATGGTACATTATGGCGTACTTTATATTTCTGGCCGACGGCGGGGCACCCAAACGTCGCGAGGCCCGGGGTAGCTTACCCCTCCTACCCCACCCTCTCGACGGGCCTGTTTTGCACTGTCAGGAGTGCACGGTTGTAACATAGCACTCCAAATAGCGCACTCTAGATACAGGTACGTGCTGTTATTGCTAGTAGTAACAAGAAATTTGAGCTAATGCTCACGATACGCGCGAAAGCCTATAGCAATTCCGGTTCAGTAGTTTAGCTGAAAATTGGGGTGTTCACGCTAAGTTAATGTACAAATACCAAATTCTCTACCTAGATCGCATAACGATAGTTCCGTGGCGCCACCTAGTGAATGATATAGACTTGTGTTGCAGCCCGAAATCGCCAAAAAACATCCATAAAACCTCCTATTTTAGCGTTCAAGGTCATTCAAGGTCATTGAATTTGGCGCCAATCGAGAGCCAGTGTACGACTTCCTATTAGTGATTAATAGTAATCTAGGCCCTATCTCGCACCGTTACTGAGATACATCGACTTATTGGCCAAAAATCACAAATTTTGCTCACCCCTTCTCAATTTTAGCGCCCTCGTTCGGGGTGACTTTCTTCGAATTTATGGAAAAGCTTTACGGTTCCTGAAACTACAGTCTTCCTGGCAGCCGACGGTGTAGATTTGGTGATCCTAGCTTGTAGGCTATCGTTTTTGACTGATCCACCCGTTTGACAGACAGACGGACAGGCGGAGTAGCTGCTTTTGCGCGTAAAAACCGTAATAGTTCACACAACTATGTAAGGGTGATATGAATCGATCGAAAACAACAGAAATCGTTCTGCGGCAGAATAACGTGTGTACGTGTTGAATTTCACTAAGTGGCTTTTTCAATAGCTATACACACACCTTTGATATTTCAACTTTGTAAATGAAAACTAAGGGTATGTATACCGTACGACGGCGATGGCGAGCCAGCCGGAGCGCAGCAGCCGGTATCTGAAGTCACGGTCAGTGAGCGAAACTCCGTCCTTCTTCCAGTGAACGGTCGGCTGGGGAATCCCAGACGCTCGACAACGCAACATGACGTTGTGGTCCTGCATCACCTGGTACTCGGTCTCCGACGGTTCAACAGTAGCAGGCACTGTGACAGACAGACGGACAGACAGATCATCGCTAAAGGCTCAGGCAATCAATCAATCAATCAATCAATCAAACAAACAAGTAATTTGAACTAATGCTCATGAGACGCGCGAGAGCCTATAGCAGTTCCTGTTTGCAGATTATCTTGGTCTATCTCCAGCCATTTCGTCGCAATCCAATTCCGGACTCGAGTAATACGTAACTGCGTAGGTCGACATACAGAAAACACAAATACACACAAAACAGCGATAAAATATGCAATAAATACCGCAATAAAAAAGCCAAAACATGTATAGACCTTCAAGTTATTACGAGTAGAAGTAGGCCCTATATTGGGTTCGAGTTCAAGTTATGATAATCCTAGTCCTAAAAATGTAAGTCCTTTTTCTGCCAGGCATAAGGATTAGAGTCTGACTTGAGTACTATATGTACATCACCGCCGTGTTGTAAAAAAGCTGAAATAGACAAAAAAATAAATTTGTTCAAAACTGAGAGTGGAGACAAACCTTGAACTTGCAGTCTGACTTGGGCCATGGCCGTGCCGGCACTGTTCTGAGCGACACACACGTAAATGCCGGAGTCCCTCAATGACACAGAGTCGATACGCAAAGACCCCGAGTCCAACTGCTCGTACCCTTAACAACGAAAAACACGTCATCAATGTAGGTCGAGCTATAACAAGAATTCACGAAATAACAACCTTTATTCACTGACCTGCTTCATCCTTTTATCTGTCAACACAGTGACTGAAGTGTGATAGCCGCCCACAATTTCACCCCAGTCAAACGTGACGGTTGAAACGCGTCTAAAGTCTGTTTATAACACGCACATCAAGGCAGAACACACTGTCGATCACAGTCAAAAAAAAGCACGTTTTATCATGGTCTGGAGTTTACTGTGCCTCGCTACTCTCGCACAATACACTTTAGACCGTGACGTAAGGAATACAGTATAGCTATAGGCTACTTCAATAATGCTTGTTATCTCCGCCAAGGTAAACGTAGTAAACATTGCAGGAGATTAAGAGATTGGTCGTTCTGTCAGTCGTTCTGTCTGTGTGTGTGTGCACGATGATTTATCACCATCTCCACATGTCATACACAACCGGCAGAAACGGTGGCGCCCTCGTGTGAAAACTTCGACATTTTACAGTAGTAATGTTTAAATCACTTGACTTGGCGGAGATATGCACTCTCACGAGCGCCTTCTAGTTTACTTATTTGTTGACGTTTGGCAACTACAGGTTGTCTTCCTCGGAACGACGATTTCTGTTCGCCGCTAAATGTCGCCACGGAGAATAAATTGTCTTCCCTGTCCTCCAATAGACAGCATTATGAGATTGATGACTGTCTGGAAGATAACGGAGAAGATTATCAGAATTGCCATTACCATTATATATGCACAATTATAATTGGCAGTTCTTACAATTTTAGGTTTAGCTCGTTTTTCTGTGTTTTGTGTTTCAGAAAGTTTAAACTTTCTGCAAAGGTTAAACTTTTTGTTTCGTTATTATGTGTAGGTGCAATTTTGCCTGCAAAGGCCGTCCCCGAAATGACCTATATGCCTACTGTGTCGGGCGGGACGTTAAACCCTACTCACTCACTCATTCACTCACTAACTTTTGCTTTTCCACTTGTCTCATTCTTTCCTGATGTGTAATTCCACCACAGGTGTATTTTGCGGCAGTATGATTGAAAGTTTTATGCTATAGATGTGGATTATGCTCGGATCAAAACAAAATACGTTAAAATCCGTTGAATACCAAACTTCACACTACAGTTAAACGAAAGTAAAAAAGTAAACTGAGCAAAACAAAACACTTCTTGAAGTATTTTTACGACTGAACGCAAGATAAACTTTACGCTAATTTTATACGATCTAACCGCTGCATGACTAAATTTCATTAGTGATGTTCTGAACTTTGCCATTTAATTCGATACACAAGTATCGGCACGAGTCAGTAATTCGACGTTCGCTACATACCGGATTGGTCTGCGAGTATTCGGGTGCCTTTCTGCCAGACCACTCGAGGCGCCGGTACGCCAGAAGTTTTACACGGCAGTTCAACCGCTGAACCCAGGTTAGCCGTCAGCAGCAGTTGACGATCGTTGTCGATGCGTGGAGGAACTGTACACAGAAATCATAGAGGTAAAGAAAAACATTTTTTATGTTTTTTATAACAGTTTAAAAACATGTTTATGTGTGTGTTTTTTATTTTTTGTTTTCTTTTTGTTCTATTTTTAATGTCGTGTTCTTCTTGTTATTAAAAGTTAAAAACAAAATTACAGAACAGAATTACAAATATGATGAATTTCTCATAGGCACATTTCGTTTAGTCCTGTTTTCGATCTGTAGCATAATCACAGTTACACAATAACATTCAGTACATTCCGGTCTTTAGTTTTCACAAATGATAGGTTTTTGTTTTTAAATTTTAACATGTTATTGTGCTAAATGTAGCTCAATGTTTTTATGTATGTTTACATGTTTTTATAAAAGTGAAAAAACATGTTTTTATGTTTTTATTTGCAAATTAATGTTTTTAACATCTATGACACAAATCAGCTGATCATCAATTAGCCTAATCAATTCATCAATAAATTAAATATAGTTAATCAAATAACCAGTATCAAAGCTGTCCTCCATTTAGCGCGTCAAGGAACGCATTAACGCATTACGAAATTAACCGCAACTAGCAAAATTAACGCCGTTAAAATTTGTTGACACTATCAATAAAAATTACTTTGCAGCAGCATGATATCATAGACCCGTAATATTTTACGACTATCGTCGACATTGTCAAAAGTATCAACAAATGTTTATAGACATGTCAAAAGTTTTTTTTTATATAAAACGCATTTTAACTTAAGCTATTTGCATTTTTCAAACATGGTTTTATTCAAAAACACGTTGAGCAGTCAGTGTAAAAAATCAATTACAGTGGTTAAAATAAAAACCTTGAAAGGCAACTTACAACATAATACACAGTATTATGTACAGTATTTGTACAGTTTATATTTAAATTTACTTACGTTTGACGGCAATATTTGATAAAAAAAATATGCACAACTATCCTCAAGCAATGGATTCAAGTAAAAAAATCACGTTTTTATTCGACTTTTAAAAACTTTGCTTACAGTTTTTCTTCGGGTGTTTATTACATGACATTGTGCGAGTGAGTGTAGCTACCTCACCGTGTACAAGCAGTTCGACGTCACGTGACGTGGATCCGGCGCTGTTCTCTGCAATGCATCGGTAGGTGCCACTATCCGTCACTTGAACGTCGTTCAGCTGCAGCGAGCCACTGCGAGACATTATATAGCGGGCACCTGTTGCCGGAATCGCTCGCCCGTTCTTTTCCCAACGCACTTCAGGACGCGGCAGACCGATCGTGTCGCACGACAGCAGGGTCCGGGAGTTGACCGTCGCCGCAACGACCGTCGGCCCGTCTTCAATACTCGGCGGCACTGGACAATGTTGGAAATAAGTTTTCAGACTCAGCTAGTAAGACAATTAACAGTCTTAAAATACGAAAACTGTATAAAAATGAACAAGTACAATTTTAGACTTTAGTGAAATAAGCAACGAAAATTTTCCATTGAAGAGTCCGAACCTCGGGGGCTGATCGGCCAAAAGCGGAGTAAGGACTGTTAGGAAGAAGGCATCAAACCTTGTCTTAATTAGCTAATGAGTATGGGGAGCACTTGTGTTCCCCCAGTAAAATTCATGCCCGAAAACTTTCAATTAGGCCCCACATTGTGATCACTCCGGACGGCCACACCGACTCGTCACTATAAATGTTGATTCTGTAGCCAAAAGCCGTACGGATGAAATCCACGGATGAAGTCTACGAATCACTAGCTAGCGTGCGACGGTGCACTAACATGCTACGGTTCAACAGCATGACGCAATCGCACGTGGCGGGCAATGCGCAGTGCGTGCGCGCTAGGCCCGTTGGCACATATAAAAGCACCGTTTCGTAGGTTCACCGTCACTTGTCACTATCCCAACGCAAGTCAGACTAAAAGGAGCCGGCAGAAAAAAAGAAAGCACTGCCGATTGACCCGTAAGTTATGTACGGATCGCGTATCCGGAAAGCACTGCCGGATCATTCGGAAGCTATGTACCTTTGACCGGTCGAGCTTTACGGATCACTGGACCCGTAACTCGCATCCAATAAACACTCACGTAAGTCCTGACAGATCGATGCATCTCCTTTGGATTGATAGAGCTCATCCTTAGGTATTGGCACCCGTAGCACCGTACCAGAAAGGTCGTCGGATCGCTGGTAGCCGGTAGCCAGATACAGATATCCGTCAGTATGGGAAGCGCAGGAAGTCATCTGGCAGGCAGTGAACCATCAGTTAGTTATAACGGATCAGCCGCAACGATAATGCATGACGGATCAGCCTCGAAACCCTCCGCACCGCTCGGAGCTCGACATACCGTCGACGAACCCTCGAACCCAGCAGTAATGGCAGATAGCAGCCGTCAAGCTACGGATATCATAGTAGCACCAGCAGCGGCAGCGGTATGCCCCGGCGTAGTCACCCGTCAGTCTCAGTCGCTATTCGAAGATAGTATGGATCAGAATGCAATCCTAGTACGATTCAAAATATCCAGTTTTCATTACAATTCATCTATGAACTATGAAACAAAGAATGACGCAAAGTTATGGGACTTGGGTGCCTAAGGCCCTTAGTGCCCTAGCTGGCTACTCACAGTTGAATATAATCAGCAACTAGACCTCAAACCTCCACCGAGTACAATCGTGTCACTTGGCAAGCACAAATGGCTTATTAAACATAGGCACTACTTGTAGTGTAAGAATCTTGGATCGCGGTCAAAAATCCACAAAAAAAATCAGCCAGATCGGTGCTAAAATCTAATCACTTCTCCTTCCGGCCATGCCCGACCATTTCACAAAATCTCGTCGAAATCAGCTCGTAAACTGAACAATCAAAGTCACTCACCGAGAACGTTGATAATGAATTGCTTGGTGGCGTTGCCGGCGACGTTGCTGGCGAGACAGGTGTAAGAGCCGATGTCGATAAGTTGAACGTTGTGAAGACGCAATGTCTGCCCGGAGTTGTCAACACGCAGGTTAGGATGATCGACGAACGTTATGAACTGACCCTCTCTGATCCAACGGACTGTAACGATAATAACCACAACAACAGCGATTACTAATACGTCGTTTGCACGATCAAACTTATGGCTCGACGAGCTGGCTATATGTTAGCTGGACGAGTCAGCTTGATGTTTGCTCGACGTTTGCTCGATGTCTGCTCGATGTTTGCTATGCTTTATGCATGTTTCATATTTGCTCGATGTTTGCTGGACGTTTGCTGGACGTTTGCTCGATGTCTGCTTGATGTTTGCTCGATCGTGTAAACGGGCTATAAGTCAGTAGGTAAGTAGTAGTTTAGTGCACACATTAGATCAGTTCAGTTCAGTTCAGTTTAGTATGGCTATTTTTACAGTGCAATTAAGCACTAACCGCACCATGTCACATGCGCCCTGGTATAGCAATCCTAAAACAAGCAGCCCAGCTGTCGCTAGGATAGCCGATCGTACGGGTTCTGGTTGTCAGTGACCTTTAAAGTCATCCAAGGTCGATGATTTTCATATAATTTACAAGGCAATATGCCACTTTTTACTAGTGATCAATGGCAACTAAGGCCCTATCAATCAATCGTCAATCATTTAATTCATACTAGACAAAATTACAAACATAAAATCAATAACGCAGTGCATGTGGTCTGATAAAGGACACAAAGGGCAAGCCTCTAATATGTGCCCTGAAAAAAAGAGAAAAATAGGCAATACATAGAACAAATACAAATAAAGCTAATACCTAACACAATCAAACTATAGGCAGTTCAAGCTTCATAAGCAAAGATTTAAAAATGTCTGTTGTTGGGGCTGTCACAACAGTTTCAGGCAGAGAGTTCCAAACTGCTATAACTCGATTACTGAAAAAATTTAAACGAGCATTGACACGACAGTGATGAAAACTAATCTTATAGCAATGGCCACGTG
>Ga0209367_1001226_pt1 | contig 30796 bp, 18 predicted proteins | sample WorMetLIZISLAND2_FD_187412 | JGI IMG/M metagenome (GOLD analysis project Ga0209367, IMG submission 187412) | Marine gutless worms symbiont microbial communities from Max Planck institute for Marine Microbiology, Germany - Olavius geniculatus... ...
CTGGCGTAAATTACGGGTTGTCTTTCGAAAGGTCAATTATCGATGGACCATAAGCCGTCTCGCTGCAGCACCAAGCAGCAAGGCACTACTGTTTTCTTGCGATTGAACGGAACCAGTCGAGCGTGGCATTGTTATTAGAACGATCACGTCTGTTCTAAGCGCGGCGGCTACACGCTGTGTGTTCGAGACTAGCCGGACCCCGCGGGCGGCTCTCCGACTACAATGACTCTGCGAGACTTCTCTGCGGTCGGAAAGAAAAAAGCGGGTTTCAATGGGATACGCGTACCTAGCGTGTGTAGTGAGCGAGCGATATCTGCGGTATAGCAGGTAGCCAGCCACTAACATTGTTTACTTCACTTCAATGGCGGCGGCACCAGCAGCCCGCCCGAAGGAGATTCTTTTGGTGGTTATTCTGACGGAAAATTCTTCCTCGTCGCCGTGCTGGACACCGGAAATGATGATGCTCTGCCGTGCGATATGTGAGGCAACTGGGTATTCGCAGAACGCTTCAGTCAGCACCTGCAGTCTTTTGCACCTGTTTAAACGACGCCGACTGACGCCCACGATATTGTCTCTACTCACGTTAACACGCGTGTCATTGTCTGTCAATCGTAGCTGAATAATTTATAGTTGACATTTGCGCTGTTTTTGTGTTTTTATTATATTTTTCTTTCGGTTTCTCTATACCAGCTATTAGTGTGAGAAATACGAGAAAAGGTTTGAACTGCATGCGGCGCGAATGAAGTTACATACATGATACGTCAGCTATCTGGTCCACGCAGTTTTCAAAACTTTAGTCTTCGGGGCATCGGCACAGAAGAATGGTTTAAATAGGCTATGGTGTTTCGGTGTTTTCAGTTTTTATGCTCCTGTAACACGGCATTAGATAGGCCTACATTCAGTTTTTCATCTGTAAAAAGTGTTAAAAAGTAAGCCAAATGTGACAGCGTGTAATTAAGTATATCATAGATAGATAAATTATTCCAACTTAGACCTAGACCTACTCATGTTACAGTAAAAACATTTTTGATACCTCTTGACCATACTTTTGTTTTGTTTTTGTCTGCTCAAGTTTAACTTTTTCATACTCGTTTCATGCTACTCTTTGATGAATAATTATATCGTAGTGCACACTGCACAGAATCGGGTCCGGTTCTATAAATGCGGAATTGTAAATCTGACGTTATTTTAGCTCGGTGACGGAACGAAGAAAGTAATGTCTGCAATGGTTACACGTATGATTTCTCGTTAACTAGCTATCGTCATTCCATTCTGTCGAAACGCTGTCATCGTTTTATACTAATAGTTCATACTACAAGACTGCAGGGCCTACTGTCAGTTTTATCGGATTTATGATCTGTTCGAAATCAAATCATCCTGTCTAGTTTGCAGCTGATTGGTCATCACGCACGTCAATGTACAGTACTGACAGATGGCAGAACCGTAGCTAGGTTCTTGTTCGCGTTCGCCACGCGCTAAGTGATGTCGAACAAAGTGCATCCATGGGTGACTGGAAGATGGAGACTGCGGCGGCCTGTGGCTGACCACCGTGACGTGGAGTGGACCCAGTCTGACACTGAGCCCGCGTTCTGCGTCGTGACCTTTGGCGATGCCGGGGTCAAACTGGCGGCGACATTGGCGCCTGTTGGGGTCATGACCTTCGCCGCGCCGAGATAAACAATATGGCGGCTTCTTGATGCAGCCACATGCATTGTCGTCACATCTGCACCTCTGTGGAATAGAGACATATTCAAATACGAATTATTATGGCGCGCCGTACTTATAATTGCATTCTGAGTTGCATTTTCCATTCCGTTTTTTAATATCTGTCCGGTTTTTATCTACTTTACATTTTCACGTTTTGTTCTACCGAATTACGGTGAATAAATTTGTGCGAAGATATGAAAAAAGTTTGGCGGTTTGTTTTCTAACTCACCGTGTTCTTCACAGAACTTTATTCACAAAATTTGGCAGTAGAAATAAAAACTAGAAACCGCATAAAAATACAGAAAAAAACAAACAGAATGGAAAATGCAACTGACGACCGTAATAATTAGAAAACAATGAGTCGATAAATAAATCAATCTCAAAATGTCAGAGATACGGTTGCACCACGTCGTTCTCCCTCTAGTTAGAGCTAATAGCGTGCATGCATGCCTCATTTCTATTATACGGCTGAGTGAATATTAAGTTGCAGTCTGTAGTGTCATGAGTGAGCAGAATATAATAGTTCGGGGTTAACTGCTGCAGCGACAGGAGCAGATTGAGAAGCGCGAACGATGATACGTGTCTACTACGGATGGACTGCGGCGGCGGCGGCGGCTGACATTTCACCCTCGGACAGTCGGACTATACATTATCGAACAGCTTTTCGACCACGACACCGCACGACGACGTCAGAGCCTCAGAGAGAGACAGCGAGAGTCTGGGTGCCACATTACCAGCGGCGTGGTCAGTTAAGAAAGTAGGGGAAGGGGAAATCAGGGGCAATTTGCCGACAGACACTGCGTCAAATTTCCGACAGAGGAGATTATGGGTGGTCAAAATTTTAATTTTACCAATAAATTTATCAAAACAGAAGTTTTAAGGCTCAAATTAGGCACTTTTGTACTAATTTTTTCGACAATTTTCCGACAGTCAAAAAAATTAATAGGATGGATAATTGCCCTCTAGCCCCCCCCCTCTTCTGCCACGACGCCGGCGTCGCCGCGAACAAACGTTGACAAGTTGGCAGGCATCATCATGCGGCGCCTTTAGTTTCTCTCTCTCTCTCTGAGCACCACCAGCCACGTTATTACACCGTTCGCTCTCCGTCGGTGGAACATCCGACACCCTCCAATTATGTCGGACTGACTCGAACCGTTTTTCGGCGGACGGCCCCCGATTGACTCCTGCCCGAAAAAAAAACGAAACAATCCGTCGGTGCTAAGAGCGCGCGTGCATTCCGAAGCTGGTCCTACGCACGGATAATGTCCACCGGTGAAGTCGTCGCGCCGGGCGGCATCTGAAGACCGCTGTGTATGGAGGCATGCGATGAAGTCCCTGTATGCTTGCAGCTAGCCGAGGGATGTTATTAACATTATTACGGATCGAACAATGGATCCCCGCCGTCCGGTCGGACGGTATAGATCCCGCAGCCGGTGCAACATTAAAATGTCTCGCCCGTGAAAAATCCACCCGGGGAGAAATAATCACGGAATTGATATGTCTGTCACCTATTAAAATATCACCGGATCGATAGAAATGTCCCACGCCATTATAGAATCGTCTCCCCCTCCGCCCAGAAAATTTTCCCCCGGTCGACAATTTACCGGTAAAAATCCGCCGGTAAATTGTCGGCCGGGGAAGACATCTGGGCGGGGGCGATCCTATAATGGGACATCGGCATGGAGCAGCCAGCGATATGGTCTGATTGATTCTATGGAGGCAGCGTTTTGCCGGAAGGTGTCGCCACGCTGATCAAAGGTGAACGGCACGGCGGGTAGCCAGGGACCGACCGAGCGTGGTCTATATACCAGTTCGTCCGAAACGTTCCGCCACTTCGGCCCTAGTTGATTCAGCTACTTTTTGAGGGTCGGTCGGTGGTCGCTTGGCTGGTCTCTGTTCCTGCACGGCATACATACAACACTATAGAACACGCATCGTCGGCCGGCACTATGTGGCTGCTTTTGAGTTGGTGCGCATGCGTGGTCACGCTCGGGTGCATTTCTTAATTGATTATCATACCAGCTGGCTCGATAGTTAGTGTAACGGTTAAGACGTTAGACTTACAATCGAATCGAGAGGTCCTGGGTTCGACTTCCGGTCGGGTCGCTGTTAAGTGGTTACTACTTGGATGGGTGACTGTCTGCGCGGATAGGTAAACTGTCTAGATATTGTAATCAACATTAAGGTCAACTTAGCCTTCTATCCCTCCGGGGTAGATTAATCGAGTACCGACCTGACTGGCTGTGGTTAAGACGGGGCGCGTTCATCTGTGTCGAGTGGCAGGTAACAGCGTGTGATCCCATATGGCAGGTGACGCTTCGTAGCTCTGAGATGGGTTTCGCTTGAAGAGCTATACCATTTAAACCGGTTGAGCGGAGAAAAAGCAGCGAACCATTGGTTCGCCATGCATTTTTTGTTTCCGAACTTTTCCTTTCGCCATGTCCGCCACGTAAGACATTCTTGAAAGATGTTAATGTGGTTTTTAAGATACGAATGAATTTGTCCAAAAATTTTTTCATACATTACATAGTGAAAGTAAAATAATATATAGGTGTAGTGTCATTCTGCATGTTAGCAATATACGTCTGCTTCGTGCACCATAATATAATAGTACGGGTAGTTTGTATCAACGGTTGTATATGTCTGGCTAAACTCAACGGTTACGATGTCTTGGCTGCTGCAGTATCACGGTCATGTTTGCTTTTTTCTTTAGGCCTACAGTACGACTAGTCGTGTCGGAACGTAAAGCCAGCGACACAGGAACCGGGTAACCGGCCGGGCAACCTGGCCGGGAGACAGCCGTCGTCAGCAAAAAAATTTTAATAATTATTTTACATTTGTCATATATGTGGCGCAATGACGGATAAGTCACCTAAAAGTCCAAAGTGCGTTTCTATTTCTTCCTTGGCTATCTTCTTTATTGCAATATTTTTTGTAGTCTGCGATTTTCATATCCCAGAAACAAAATGTATAATTGATACAATTCTATAAACTTTTTTACACGTTCCCGATCCTTCCAGAAAGCAGCTTTAGTAGTACGTACAAAGTACGGTACTCAGAATAGAAGAACAACGTAAGTTTTAGACGACATGTAAAGTGTAAGCCTACAAACAAATCAAATTTCCCTCGAAAACGCACTGTTTAACTTCATAAGTATGCAAATCGAAATAAAATTCTACGCTGAGCGGTGGCCGGCCGGGCATCGGGGTCTAGCGACACACGAACAAGATGCCCGGGCCGGGTGTCCTGGCATGCTCAAAGCGGCTCGTGTGTTGCTGGCTTAACTACTGCAGACTGAGCTCATTGCAACAGTCGACGACAGACATTCGACAGCTGCACCGCAGTATTCTGAGTTCGGACCAAGTCCTATATGCATTATACAACCGGTCCACTCAATGCTCTGGCTTGCTTTATCCGACTTTGTCGCCCAGATGACCGCAGACTTTTTGGCTAAACCAAATCAAGTTATTTGAGCAAAACTCACGTGACGCGGGACAACATCCGTGCTGCCACTGGGAGAATCAGTGTAGGCTGCAACGTGAAATAAAATAATAATTCGTTGAAAAAGTACCCAAATTTGAGACCTCCATATGAAAAGGCTTGTTTGAACCTAGGAGGTCGAAATTCAAACGGTTAAAATCTACGTTCTATGCCAAATAATGTATACGCATATTTTATATGTCCAGGTTTATCTTTAGGAAATTTAGAATATGCGTCGCAGCCTAAAATAGCGAAAAAGTCACTAAAATCCACTTTTTGCAGAGGTATAGGACGCAGTGAATAAAAGACTTACACGTGCTACCAAATTTTATGTGCAGATTGGTGAATTTCTTTTTGCGATAATGAACAAAAAGGATAATTGTGATGAATAAGTACTATAAAATTTGAAACGCGGAAAAGTTCAACCATGCCAGCATGTGGTTATTAGATGCACGTGGGTCTCTGCATATACGGCGATCGGTGCACGGCGGGCAGAAATGTCGCGGAATTCATCAGCGAACCTGCAATTTCGATAACTGTCACACGTGATACGACATCAAACGATAAGCCGCTGCTGAAAGACCTTTCCCAGTACCCAGCAGCAGCTATAGCAGTCTTCCAAGTCGTGTCTAGAGCGTGCTTCGCTCCCGTTTGGTTCGGTAATGAGTGACGGACGGTCATCGTACGTAGGCCACTATACGGCTCCAATGATCGCCAGTTCGGTTGGACCGTTAACATCTGGTTTGCATATCGGCCGAGTGACATTTGGTCAGATGGGATCGGACGTTTTGGCGTCGTCAGTATAGCGAGAATGAGACCGCCACGGCCACGGCGACAGCAAGACAGGGCAGTCGGTCCCCCAGTCCGTGCTGCTGCTGCTGCTGCTGGCCCATGAGCGATGGGCGCCTGCCGATGACGACGATTGACCCCGAGGCGATCGACTCTGTCACCGATTACACATTCAATCCAACTGTTTCTAGTCCTACCTATACGCCAGCCAGTCTGAGATTTAATTCGCCCGTCCGCCGTTTATCACCGACGCCAGAAAGACGCACGCACCGAGACAGTGTAGCCCGGTCCTCTGTAATAATTTTATAGTTGGAAAAAATCGGAATGCCGTAAACAAACGACAACCTATTATAAGGATATAATGCACGATGCAATATTATAGGCCCCTCTAATTTATAACAAACGTCTTGATGTGATGGACGAAACAGCATATACAGCAAAATGATGGTGCTTGCATTTTCACGAGTCAGAAGATAGCTTAACTGAAGGAACAGAATATGAGCCGGTGATTGGTGAATTTAGAAGTTAAGCTACTTGTATAGCAGCATACGGTTTTTTATACAGTAGGTCAAATTACTAATTATTACGCAATAATGAATAGATTTTCTGCACGATATCACGCTCTGCGATGCACCTTATTTTTTGCTACGCCACAGGAGCCTATATTAAATAAATGTTTGAGTTTTTTAATACAACGTAATTAATAAAGTTTATTTCGTAATTTATGTCTCTTTTCACTGTTCTGTTATTACTCTTTATTGCTACCGTTATCGTGAATATAGATTTACAAAATGACGTAGCGACAACTCGTCTGCAAGCATGCACGCCTGACCACCGGAAAATATCTTGTGCGGCGTGGATGACATATGCATAAACTGCGTACCGAGGAAAGGTCGTGACCCCGGATGCAAAGCGGTGGCGCGTATGGCAGAAAAATGTCATCGGTGAGTCTGCAGGGTGGATGCGTGACGGACGAACGGACGCGTATTTCCTGGATGCCAGGGCGAGCCGGTGTCCCATTATAGGATCGTCCCACTCCCCGGCAGAAAAGTCTCCCCGGCCGACAATTTACCGGCAAAAAACCGCCCCGCCCGACGGCCGCCCGGGCGGGACGGATTTTTACCGGTAAATTATGGGCCGGGGAGACTTTTCTGGGGAGATCCTATAACGGAGAAACTTTTTATGTGAAAGGTAATATTTTAATAACGGGGAGACATATCAAATCCGTGATTATCTCTCCCGGGCGGATTTTTCACGGGAGTAACATTTTAATGTGACACCGGCGTCGGATACAGCGACACACAGGCACACCGCGCGATGCACTAGGCCTAGAGGCACCTGTCGTCGTCACCGGCGAATGGCGTCACATCTGCTGCTAGCAGACGGCATAGTTTCACCTTACATGCAGTACATGCTGCAGCATCTGCATTCCACGTCACGATCCCATGCCGTAACTTCATATACGTACTACGTACAGTCCTTCCCTAGTCACAACGGCAGCGCTGCAGATTTCCGTTTCCTCTCTTAGCCTTCAGCCAGACACCAGTTTAGTTTGCATTCAGTAACACACATAGTTAAACAGCATTTAACTTATGCGTTAAAAACGAAAAAAAACCTTATAAGATCAAAGTTAGTAGGCTAATTTAAAAACAACCTTATAAGCCTACGCAATGAAAGTAATTTTTTTTAATAAATAAAGTTTTTAGTTGAAGCCAAGATGTTCTAAGATTTGACATTTTCATAAAGTTTGATATTTGACTGCGTGCATCAGCGCCGCGATATAACTATCTCTGAAATAAGTATGAAAGTATAATGATGTAGCGTGAATGCCAGTTAATATGTCGAAGTTATTTGGACAATCTCTGCATGACGAGCTATACGTTCGTGATGACGTGTCGTCTGCCATCTCTGCGCAACGAAAAGTCTATATGAATTGAACTACTTTACATTACTAAGAGCTACATCATCTGTCGTGTGACGCTGATGGGTGCTATTAGGCTGCTAATTGGCCGCGTGTTGACGACGTCAACGACGAAGCAGACAGGCGCCCGCCCTCAAAAAGCCCTTTCACCGCGCTGCGCACATTTTATCCGTCAAATCATGACATCTTTGCCTGGCTGGCCGCGGTCGAAATGTTGCGCCGCCGTCGTCGCCGCCGCGTTTTTCCTTCTTCGCGCCATCACGACACTACCAGTGACTAGTGACCGAGTGACTGGCAGCTGCTGCAGCTGGCCTGGAAGTCGCTCACATCACGGGCACAGATATTAGCGGCGCCATTTAGCAGCAGCAGTTGCCTCGCCCAGGCGCCAGCCGCACGCACACACAGTGGCGTAGCTTGAAATGTCAATTGGGGGCTCGTCTACCTGCCCCTCCCTTATTTTTTTCCCTTTGTTACTTCCTTTGCTTTATCTTCGCTCCTGACCTCTGCACTCTATTTTCCTTTTCTCCCCTTTTCTCTTCCCTTTCTTCCCCTTAAAAGTAGGATTTCCTTAAATCCGGCTAATGGGTTGGGAAAGCGCTGTGAGCTCCCCCCCAGCGGAGTCTGAAACGGAGCCCCAGCCGTAATTTGGCGCATTATAGCTTTAAAATATGATTATTTCGTGGTAACAATTTTAATTCTTTTCCCGATAATAAACTGACCACATTGGTAAAGTTAGTGCAGTTTAAACTATGCTTTTGTCTTGTCTGGGAAATTGAAGAGCCGGGGCCCCTTCCCCCTGACGGCGACAGCACGCACGCACACACTGCAGGTGCTCTATGCGCCCGTACTACGTACGTACGTCGTCGCTGTCATCGAATGCTTGATGAGGTCATAACCTCGCTTCTGGTTCCGGGCGGGCTCGGTCTTGACGCGCAGAGTGACCGTCGCGAGGAGTGACTGGACACGGATTAAGATGGAATGCAGCATTAGGCCTACAACAAGGCGGAGGGATACATGCCGTTTACATGGCGCCCGCCTTCTCACGCAGACAAACGTGCAAATCGAGAAAATGCAAAATGGCGGAACATCTTAAATTCAAACGACAAATTCATTCAAAATGCTGATTAAATATTTATTTCAGTGCAGAATAAAGTATAGCAAGCAAATCTGCATGTTATTGTCGCCAAAATAAATTTAGCGCTGTTGCCGAAAACTGTAAATAAGCAAGTAAGTAAGTAAATAAGTAAGTCATAAGTTCTTAAAATGTCTAATGCGTTAGAGAAGTTTGTTATTGCCGATTTTGACCAAAAAATTTGACGGCATATTGCTCCTGTTGAATTGAGTTTCTAACGTATTCTATAATGTCTAAATACGTGTTGCGAAAGCTAATTTAATCATTAGCATTTTTGAGGATTTAATAAAAAAAATTAGGGACGGAGGCTTTGCACAGACGAAGAGCAACTAGAAGATGATAATGTTTTTATGTCTAAGCAAGAACATCCGTAGCAGATGCGAATCGGTCTGATTCGAGCGAGGAATGTAAACAGTCGATGAGCGTGATCGTTGTATAGGCTATGTATAGACTAGCACTGTAACGTGTTGGCGATGTCACTGTTCCATGCGGCCATCAGAGGTCCAGGTTGCTTCGTGTTACACGCAACCGCCGGTCACTGTACGGTCATTGCAGAGCGGTCGGTCCGGGTCAGGTGGCGTAGACAGGGAAAGGGAAAAGGCCCAGCCCTCCTCCCCAATCCTCCAGACAAAACATTAAGCATGCGTTTAAACTGCACTAAATTTGCCAATTAGTCAGTTTATCATCGGGAAAATAATTAAAATTGTTGCCACCAAATCTCATCTTTTAAAGCTAAAATGCACCAAATTCGATTTCGGCTAGGGCTCCGCTTCAGACCCCGCTGGGGGAGGGGGAGCTCACAGCGCTCCCCCAGACCCTGTAGCCATACATGTATTTTAAGGGGTCTTATTTCTAAAAAGAGGAAAGAAAGAGGGATGGACAATGGAAGAGAAAAAAGGGGTAAAAGAAGAAAGACGGAGGGTAGGGACTAAAGGGGGAAAGGGAGGGAACGAAAAGAGACGAGGCTCCTCCCAATTGAAATTTCTGGCTACGCCACTGCCGCCGGTCACTGTACGTGTCTGGGCGGACGGTCAGTCGATGAACAACGCTGGCTCGCAGTGGCGCTGACGGAGGTCAGAAAATCTGGTCGGGTTAATAATTTCATCTCCGCAGACTCAGACTGGTGCTGGTGCATAGTTGCGTGTCAGTTGGAACGTCTGCAGTCTGCAGCGCCGGACGCACGCACGGACAGACTGTTCCGCCCGTCCGCCCGCGTACGTTCGTCAAAATGTCAAACATTTTGACGTCTTTATGACAGCTTCCGTTATAGACGAGTAGGTCGCCCGGCCGGCTCATCGCTAGCTGGTTGCCTGTATTGCGATACTGACCACCCGCATGTCCAGTCCACAACCGCGCATACTTTCGACAGTGCACCGCGACGTAAACAAATAGCTTTCGATTGTAGATCATTAGGCCTACGTTCTGGTCAGTCGCGGTTGACTCCTGCGGCGGCGGATAGCCTGTAGTCGGACGATGTTGCAGAATTAGGCTTAGGCTACTCCTTGCAGTTGCAATATCACGCCTTCATTGACATCGGTGCACTAGATGCGATTTAATTTCTTTGAAGTTATTTACTACTATTGTCATTAGTTATGTGCTTCAAATAGAATTATCTTGAACGGCATTGTGCCAAATGCACACTTTCAGTACAAAATAGGTAGGCCTATCGTACTAGATGTACAATTTGTGACTTCATTCAGGTGGCATGCTGACTATTTCACCACAAACAAATGTATGAACCGTATACATTGTAAACCGTCACCGCATCTACAAGAACTGTCAGGAAGTGCATGGTGATCCATCGCATCCATTCCTATGCATATGCATGCATGAATGAATCGTCAACAGATAAATAATCTAAACCGAAGACGTGCGTTGAAAATAAAATCTCGAGTCAGCATGCACGATGACCGACTGATTTGCCGATTGAGTAGTATAATGTCGTGGCCGTATCTCGAGGGACGTCGTCGAATGTGACGCTACAGTATTGTCTGCATGCAGCGCGGTCGGTCAGTCGCGTGGCCTGAGCCTGTGCATTGTGGATTCAGCGCCTGCATGTCGCCACGCGACACTCGCCCCATCGCTGCAACTCCAAGCCCGTATAGAGCTATTAGGCGTGTTTTATTAATGCTGTCCCTTGGTGGTTATTAAGCCGTGGTCATCGTAACTTAGACGTATGAGCTCGTATCTCAAGTCCAGCGGCGTTGTGTCAAACTGTAGCCTGTCCTGAAAATTCGCTCCAAAAATTTGGGGTTGAAATCTGCATTTTGAAGGAAGTTGGGAGCAAAACTAAAATTTTGAGCACAATAATATGCTTCATGAAAAATTTACAGTTTACTATCGGAAACTTGCAAAATTTTCTGCCCAGCCCTGATCGTTCAAAATACAGATCGACTGGAAAGACCACATAATTATACGACTGGTAAGTTTACAGTGATTAGAAATGACAGGCGATTCAATGACGGAATCATCTCAAAGTTTTCGTCGCGTTGCTACTGCGGTATAATTTGTAGCACGCGCGCCGCTGTCGCTGTTTAATTCGTCTGTCATCCCCACGGATCGACCACCGCCGCATTGCGTCTGCCCCCCCCCGTGGGCAGGGTAAAACCCGTGCATGCAGACGGCCCAATAGGGCGGCGTCCATCGCACTAATTTGACAGTAATTGTTTACCGTTATTCATAAGTCCGTCTCGTTCATCGACGCGCGTGCATTAATCGCGCCAATTGACGACGTAGTTTTTGTGGATTTGCCATTAGCGCACTCGATAAGTTCTAGCGATCGACAGCGTCTTTGAAACTTTTTTAAAAAAAAACTGCAGTTTTAGTTTCGATTCAAGTGTCCTCATTTCTCATGCACCAGCGTTTTGTAAACGTGTACATTCAATCGCTACACAGAGAAATTCTATGTCATTGTTACTACACGAATTGCAGCTCATTTTTTAACTTTCATTGCATGATAACCTTATGATAAAGGTTGCCGAATGTAAGCCTAATCAATCAGTAAAATCTATTTGAAAAATTTGGCGGCACAAAATCTGGATCAAAATTATCATGGACTGAACGAGAAAGACGTTATCATTAAACAGGGTTAACATTCGCTTTTGGTAATAAAAAATTGTAAATAAAGTTTCGAGTGTGTGCGGAAGTGTTTTCGATGGTAAAAAATGGCTAACATAGGCTAATGGCTTGAGTCGATTTGAGATTTTTTTCTGCAGTATCGTTTTATGAAACACGGTGTCGGCCCGCCATTTCGAAAGGCCGCCGCATTAAGGGTAGGGTTAGGAATGGGACTAGGGTAACGGTAAGGGTTAGGGGGTCAGTTTTATAGTTAATGTAGCCGGATACGGTTTAGTCGTCGTCTAAAACAGGTTTTTGGCTGCCGCTCGAAATGGCAGACCAGAATCTGAAAGACAGACTTGGACAGTTATAAGAATAATTCTTGCGGTTGAACAGCGGCGCGTTTCGTGCAAGACAGCCGGTTGACGTGGGACAGATTGCGATGTGTTGGCATGCTTGTCTGGCGGCTCTGGCCAGTGGCAGTGAATTATGGCTTGACGATGACAGTTGTTTTATGCCATCATGCACGCACAACAGCCGTCCATCCATCCACCATCGGTCAGTCAGTGTCACGGCTAAGTACGCCAAACAGCAGTCGTTCGCGACAGACTTTCACGTCAGTCATCACTTGTCGTGGCCATCAGCCCGCTGCCGAGGCCGAGCTCTGCTGATGCAGTAGACATATATATCCGCCGAATATTTATCGTCGTAGCTGTTGGACGGACGGACGTTCGTCGCGGTTGTTCGCTCAAGTGGTCGATATGACTTGCCATGCGCCGCTTGCTTTGGCTGCGTGATGCATCGGGGACTAAATTACTGCACGTTATTGGCTGCAGCACAGAGTAAAGATGCTTTTCATTTATTTAAATATGGTGTCATTGTCGAGATGCGAAATTCGTGGACAGTATTGATAGCTAATGTTACTACTACTATTGCAGCACACGGTGTACAATGATTTTACTTTTTACTGCATTTTCAGCCAAAGTTTGCTTGTGTATGCCATTCTCCGTATCTGTGCATCCCATTGCGAATTAAGGATGCATTATCACAGCACGCAGGACTGAGATTGAGCTGTGATAACTTTAGTATAATGCAGTAAAGTACAGTGTATCGCACTCAAACTGAAAGCCTTTTCGGTTCCGTGCTCACCAAAACAGTGAGCAAGTTGCTAATCTACAATATACTAGTCAACTTAGCCTCCTACCCTCAGTCAGACGTCAAATGAGAAGCCTAGTAGATTAGTAGCAGTAGATTACAGATAGTGGGTGTCGTGTAAGCTACGGTCAAAAGCTTATGTTAGAGGTGTGCTATGTCTGCTAGCTGCACCGTGAGTTTACACGATACACTCACTGCATAACAATGTGTTGTTTCTCACGGTGTGGTTTTCGACTTTTAGTCCAAATATGATTGAATCTATCTCTTAGTTCACGACAGCGTCCTGGCACCGACGCCAAAGCGAAGCCCCCAAAGTATCTCACTCCGCACATTCGTCAGTTCCCTCCGAATCGCACATGTCATGGATGGGTCTATACTGCTGCAAGCCGAGTAACTTTTAGGCTCGAGCCTCGAGCTCGGCTTGTCATACGTCGACGCTGCATGGGAGAGACTCGTCTCGGACTTGAGATGCGGGATGCGCGGGTGACATGTTAAATGAAGCGTGTTTACATGCTCAGCTGTCGCTGCAAATCATGATCGATACATCGGCGATGATGAGTCGCTGTAGCAAAATGTATATCTCCCGCTATTACCCGTACTGTTACGTTGACGGTATTCAATCGGCAGGGGTCGGTTCAATATAGTGTGAACAGCAGCAGTAGCGGCAGAAGTCAACGCAGATCATAATAGAAGCGGTCACGATTTGACGCTGCGGGATGCTGCGAGTAGGCAATAGAGTTGACTGGGCCTGGTAAGGTTAGCCTATACTCGCCGCTCGCTCACAATAATTGTATTGAACTCGCACGCATAGAGGACGCCCCATGCACGTCGCTTTGTTCCCCATCTGACGTGGGGTGCCGACATTGAAATCTTTTGCTAGCCGTGTGATTGAATAAGCTTGGAGTCCACCGAAACAGAGAAATAAAAAAATACAGGACCAACCAAAAAGAATAACAAAAATAAAAATGCAAAACCGGAAAATACGGAACGAAACTTATTAGTCGAATCACGGTGTAAAAAGCTATGAATTTCATCAGTGGTTCAAACACGTACTTAACAGATTTAGGCTTACTGCCCCAAACTGCAGCAGTTTTACAGTAGTTGCAGCAAAATAGTGCTGCATGTTTGTCTTAACGGCAAAAATACGCTGCAGGTGAATTATACTCCATGCTTTAGGCATGTTATTTAATTTTTATCGACTTCGTCGTTCGCCACATGCAGTTGACCTTTGCATATAAAAATAATACACTGTTTTTACCAGTTTTAAATGTATAATTTTAAAAGTTATTTTTTTCTACATCGAATTTGCTTGAAAAGTGAGATTCTTTGCCACTTTTCTTAGCTTTCCCATGTAGCGCACTCATCGTCATCTCTGCAGTAAAACTATACACGGATGTCCTTAAGCGCGTGAGACTGAATCCAGGCATGCTGATTTTTCTCCGTCGATGATTTCCGATCCTCGGGAAAGAGCAGAAAGGGGCTAAGTTTCACCGGTTGAACGGCGATTGTGCCAGGGATATCGTATGGCCTGGCACTGCACCGATTGAGTTCTTGTGCATTATATATGGCAAGTACAGCTGCTGCTGCTGCTGATGTTGGTGAAGCGAAATACTCATATTGTGCAGCTGATGAATGGTTAGCTTAAGATATTGGTCATTACGTTCCTTGCTCAGTTAATATGGATTGTTTATAGAAATAAAAACCATTTGGCGAAACAAATATGGACAAGTGTTCCGAAGTCTGTGAACAAATTTAAATTGGGAGTAAAATTACGACTGCGCATTTGTAAAACGTAAACATACATTTTCTGAAGTCTCAAGTTTGTGTACCGATATGTCGAGAAACACAATCGCCGTGATGATTACCGCTGTGGTCTCCAAGTTTTTGCGATCCATCATTGACACATGACGATCACTAGACTACTGTGAGTCGATCTTTCAGTTGCATTATTTGTACGCGCATGTCTGTGCAATTCATCAGCTCTGTATATAATCTTACTACCTCCCGTCAGCATGTACAGTAGCCCCGCCGTGATCCGTTTGCTCCAACTGTCGAAATGTGTTTTATCGCTAAGTTTATGTTTATTTCGTTTCGTCTGTCAGAAGCAGGCGGTGGGTGGGAGGAAGGACTGAGCGATCACCTTGTTATCCCGTTATCAGTTCGGACTAACGCTCCGCGGTCTCAGGCTTCAAAGCCCGACTGACCGACCCTATAATCCGTCTTTATTGTTCAAACGATTACTCCGGGCCTATTTCGCTGGCCGCGCCGTCGGCTCTGGAATTTATTGACGGGGTAATTGGAGATTGTGTTTACCTCTCTGAGTGGCTGGCGAATGGTGTGACCAGACTGCTTGAGTGGCCGTCGTGGGGACTTTAGCCTTCCGTGTAAGTCACGACTTTGTCGCTAGCGCCGCCTATCACCGCAGGCATTTGCAACGACCGCTTTATCGGTTGAAGAATGCGGTTGAAGAATATGGGAGCACCGCCGACCGCGAGGACCAAGAACGACGTTCGGACTTTCATCGCCTTCACTAAGCTGGCACTTAAGACCGTCTTAAGACCGCTGTCGTACATAACCCGATCTCTATCCTGTCTTCCCGCGAGCATTTTTTCTCGACAGCTATGGCGACAACGCGCTACGTCGATGTGATGTCCCTGCAGTGCAGGTGTTCTCTGGTAAATGACTTTGTAGTTATATTATTGAAGAGGATTTATTTGAAGAGGAATGATTGCTGATAATCGCACGACGCACACCAGGCTTCGAATTTGTTTAGCCCCATTTTTTAGAGTATAAACAGCCATGAATGACATGGAACGTACTCTATGAGTTTAAGCACATAATGCGAATGTTTTGTGGAATGTTTACGTTTCAGTTGATCAGTAAACGGCATGGGCTACCGATACCCTTCTAAAGCTTGCTTTAGGACATCTTGAGTTCCACTATTTGCAACATGGACTGACGCAAAAGTACAAAACACAGAAATTTCGCTTACACACTGCAACGCCGTAATTAGCTAATAGTTCATAAAAATCTGTTAAAATGGGAAAAATCACTTAGAAAAAAGGAACTGGTCAATATGCCATTGAACGTTTTCTATAGCTTAATGCATAATGATTAATCACGCATTTGCATGAACGATACGAAATTGAATTAATAGAAAAGCATAACGTCGATTGCGAATAATCGCAGTTTTCGTAGAAGTCGAACTCTGGAAATGTTCTAATCATTCTTATTTGCGATAACGTGGTAAATAACATAATAAATATAACTATAAACTATAAAGTCTTTAAAAATAAGAAAAAAATTGACCGCCATTGTGTTCACGCAAATAAGACGATCGGATTGGGAACCGAGATATAGTCGAATTCAGCGTGGCCAAATTGTGCGCTGAAAAGTCAGTTTCCCTGCAGTTTTTGGTTCCAAAATGTCTCTAGAAGATTTTTTGTAACGTTATACTGCCGTATCAGTGGTACCGACGCAGTGATGCGATGATGCGGTTAATAACCGCGAGGCTGCGTCGTCGCAACTTAGCGGCAAACATAAATTGACGGTAGATGGCGCGACGTTAAATGCATCAAAGAAGAAAATCAGAGGACGAAATACGAGACATGCAATGTCAGCGTGGATGCACGACGTGAGTTTATGCGGGTAGCGCGTGATTAATGTTCCGCATGAGCAAAGATGCACTGACCATCACTGACCATCACTGACCATGGATATACTGACCACCAGCTGGACATCACCCGCATTGCATGCGCGTATAGTAGATCGGAGCAGATCGCGCGCCGGCAAATAATTGATGATGAAGCGATCATCGCCCTGCAGAACGTCGTAACGTTATAGTGCCGGCATCGCTTCATCTATAACTGTATCAATATTGAAATAGATACGGCAGCGGGGCCGGCGATCGACCGATTGCCCCGTGGGGGGTCGACCGTCGGTAGCCATGTACCTGGCTCTCCGTGTCGCCTATATATCCACCAGGCCAACCGCGAGACTGCGCGTCGTAGAATAGTAGAATAGAACGACGAGTGGACGAGGACGCAACCAACGGCGGGCGCCGCGTGCAATGCAATACCGCAACCCCCGGGAATTTATTAACGAGAGACAGGGACTATGGAAAGAGAGAAGAAGCGCGCACAGAAAAATCGAGGGCGGGCGTCGGGGCGATATAATGATGTGGTATAGGGCCACGTGATCAAAGAACGACGAGCACATTGCGACGGACGGAAGGCGGTCGTCTGATAGTCACCGCCTGGGTGCCGCAGTTCCCGAGGGGTAACGACGCCATCGCTCGATTCGGCTCTCAACAGACCGCACAGTTACACAGTCGGCTCCTATAGCACGCAATTAGTGCTGTCTGTCTGCTGCAAGGTGACTTCGGCAAGTGCTACCAAGCTTGCTCGCTACAGATCAGACGATCGATCACCAGCTATAGATGCGCTGTTGCTAGCGTGACGTATGTGACATCGATAAGCCTCTCCATCGACAGTAATCTCTCTAATTTTATAAAAACTGAAACCATTATGATGCCGAAGTCACATTCGCCATTTTGCGCATAAACTGAACGAATTTTATTAATGCGATTATTACCTGCAAACTGTAACAGTCATTCTGGAAATGGTCTGCTTGCATATCGGCAGCTGCAGGTCGAGCTTATAGAGTTGCTGTAATTGACTGATTGATACAAATGCGGTGCAGCGCTCGGTGTGGTCGGTAGCAAGTTGCCCGAGTGGGTATATATCAGTGATTCGTCTTTCATCTATCACGCACGACGCCGCCCAGTCCTAGCTCCCTGCATGGAAGCTATGCGTGCACGGCATGCACCGCGGGCAGTAATCACGGTCCGACCGAGCTCGATTGTTTGATCGGTTAATTGCTCCCCGCATCGTGCACGGGTTGCGGCGTGGTTAAGTGATTCTCCAGGCTTTAGCATCTATACGATACAGTCCCACCCGAGGACACACCCAACGGTGTTCTCTATCTTTTTCTCTCTCTGAGACTAGTCGCAGAAAAGTTTCTCAAATTTTGCAACCTGCTGCAAGCTATCCACAAAATGAGTCGGACTGCGACAAGGTGCATTGGCAGTGTAACGGTGTAGAGTGTCGGACTTGCGATCGACAGGTCGTGGGTTCGAATCCCGGAGGGGTCGCTATCATAGCTATATAGCCTACTTGGATGGCTGACTGTTTCCGGACAGGTAAACAGTCTCGTTATGTAACCAACACCAAGGTTAACTCAGCCTTTCATTCCTTTGGGGGTAAATCGAGTAACGGACTGTCTGGTTGGGGTTGGGGCAGGGCCCGTTCACCTGTCTCGGGTAAAACGTAACACTGTGCTATCCCATATGGCAGGTGACGCTCCTCTGTAACTCTGCGATGGGTTTCCATGAAGAGCTCTACCGTTTAAAACGTGACGGACGATTGGACCGGACCTCCATGATCGAAGCACTGAATGCATTCCGAGTCAATAGTACACTGAAATTGACTGAATGCTTCGGTATTGGGTCGCACGTCGATTCGTTCGTGCCGACGCATACGATGCACGCGTTAGTAAACGGTTAAATAAAAGCCATTGTAGAATGTACAGCTGCTGAAATACTATAGCCATCTATAACTTGCAAGTATACATCTGCAGTCTCACTAATAAACAGATGCAAAGCAAACGAAATTGCGCTCTGAACTGAGTTGAGATGTGACTAAAATCTGCGAATGATTAGTGATAATTAGTGCTTCGTGTCTCAAATCTTATTGGGTCTAATGTCAGGTCATTTGGGTCCTTTCGTATTGTATGAATCCAAGTTGTCGATAAACGAAATCGAAATATTAAAACCTCGACGATTGTTAAGCTAAACAATAAAATGGAATTCTACGGAGCGAATAGACGCTGAAGTACTGTTCTTGACTTCACCGGCGAAAAAGACTGGTGAGTCATTGGTGTCACGCCCATGTGATGCGGGTTGCAGCGGCTGGCACATACATTCAGACAGCTGCAGAGCAGAACCATGGACTTTGCGCCGTCTTTTTGGCCGAGACACACGTACCATACTGCAGCTGGCTTTAGCAAGGCGTTGGGTAGCAGCTAAAGACGTTGACTCTTGCAGCCCTGACTGGCAGCAGACCTGGAAAACATGATTCATCCAGCAGTCTCTGGCTGTATAGCGCAATGCATGGCTCCAGTCCATGCACTCCACGGATCGTGCGACACCACCATAGTAAGCTGCTAAGTCAGAGTTGCACCGACGTTAACATTATTATGTGCGGCCTTCATAATATAGGCCGCATTATGTATCTTTCCCGTCCGTCTGTCTGTCCGTCTGTCACACGCGGGTTTCTTATATATTTGAAAAGAAAAATAGTGGAAAAACTAACATCGACGTAAACGTTTGCAAAGGCAGCAATAGCCGTTGTTCTAAGTTTTCACTGTAAAAGGTCAAAGGTCAAGATGTACAGATGTCAAATGCTTTAAGAAAATGGCGCATATCTCGTAATCGCGGTTTTTGTTGTGACTTATTTTACTTTCAAAGCCTGAGACGATCGATAACTAAACGGACGGCCGCATAATCATTTTTTTCTGGCAATCAAACGTATTATTGTAGGACGACAGAACACTTGTTCTTCATATATTCTACTTCATATTTGCGTCCACTGAATGAACTGGTACATTTGCTCAAGTTTATCAAACCAGCCGAAAAGAAACGAAGAAATACAATAGGAAAGTCTCGAGAGAGATGGAGACAGAGAGTGGCGGTGCAGGCTGCAAAAGTAATGTCCGACGAAAGCTCGTTCGCTCGTTTCATAAGTTGGCGAACAAAACGTTCAAAAGTTCCTCACACGCCAGAAAAAAATTCCAATTGCAAAATTATATCTCCGCATTTAATATGATCTGTGGGCTGCGGATTGTGGTACTTTTGAGCCGAAAATAGCACTGACTTCAGCGTGGGGCAGCAGCAGAACGAATTGATGGCGCAGTGAGTTGAGTTTACCTCACGTTGAGCTAGAGCGCTGTTCGCTCGGTTGGTCATTGGTCGGTCGTCCTGATAGGACGCCCTGCGAGTCTTTTCAATCATCTCTCACCAATGCACCACACCGCTCCACCGGCGCCGCCGCTGCAGTGACTTTACGCTGCGTGATACTTCGCTCGACTGTACGGCGTGTACGTACAATTACGCCTGCTCTATACTCGACAGTACGCACTGCCATATAGTATGCGCCTACGAATGATTCTGATACAACGCAATATATCATCCGCGGCGGGCGTGTGAATTCAGAAGGCCTGCTAATCAAACAAGGGTTTATATCAATCGTGTGGATCATGGCTAATCGACGGCGCAGCCACTGCAGACTATAGCCGAGTCTTTCTTCAGTTCTGGTAGGTATTTCGCTATGATGATGTTTACGTTGACAAATAGGCTAATGTCGTGTTGAGAATCATAGACATGTTTTACTAAAGATTTACTGGCCTATGTTGGCAAACTTTTATGGCGGGGGGGGTAAACTTGATCTTTTAGCTTCTTCTATGCCATTTTACCCAAATGCTTGCACACTTTGAATTAAAATCTTTATTTTGGCAGTTTTTTGTTCTGTATTTTCACTAAGTTTTGCTATGCGTTTTTCAGTTTCTTGCCCGAAGTATTAACACATAATGATCTATAGTTTTGTAATCTGACTTTTTGCCAAAAAACTGCGTGCTAATTATGATATTTCTGTGCCATTTTGATGTGCATTTTTGCAGCTTTTCCTATCCGTTTTTTTCAGTTGCAAGGGACAGACGGACAAACGCGCGACGCAATGCAATGCGTGTAATGCGGCCTTCTGTATATGGAGGGGTTATGCAATAGGCCTATCGTCGACAATATGGGCCTGCAGAGGTCGCGTGAACTTGAGTGACAGTATACAGTCGGTCAGTGATCGGTTACGTAATGTTATATCACGGACAACGTTATCAGGATCAATTGACACACGCGAGTCATGATCTCTTGCTTTCATTCATGCATAGCACACCGACAAAAGCCTTGCACATTTTATACACTTCGGATGTTTCCAAATGGCAATTTTCTAAATTATCTGCAGCAGAGCTCATTAGTGCATGTAATACGAGGTTTTGTTTCTGGCGGTGTATTATATAGCAACATTATATAGCAAAATAGCAAAAATATGCAAAATTGAACTTTCACATAGGCATGGCCAATTTTCGTTAAATTTCTTCGAAGTAATTAACATAGCGGACTTCAAAAACACGTGTACTCTGCTATATTCGCTTGCTCAATTTTGCATCCTTGTTATTATGGGATTCTGTGTCACCGAATGTCGCATGTTCCAGTTACGGCACATGATATTTATCCGGCTGCCGGATTTATAGTCAGCGCGTTTAGTTATAGGCCTATTTTAGTAAACCTTAATTATACGTTCACAGACGGCAAACGAAAGACGTAGAATAATAACAAGACTAATTTTCTAAGCGCTGCCGCTGCCGCTTTTGAGTTAATTTTGGGGCCAATAGAATTTTCTGAAGGATATAATTATTGTTATTTGATCTCAACTTCTCGAGCCTTTTTCTAAACTTTGTCTCAAAAAATGGACGACATTAGCGATCGCAACTTGAAGACGAATTACCAGATTTTAACCCCCTAATGATTTTTGGCATCATTCTATAAATTGACATTTGAAGCAAGCCATTTATGATTGTTAATCATCATGCTTTTTAAGCGTAATTTAGCCATTTTTTCTTGTCTCCGTCGTATCGACTAAATTGCTCATCGCGAGACTTTTACGGGGGCCTATTTAACTCACATGCAGCCAATCGTATTCATTAGAATATTTTTTGTTAAATGGCTTTTCATTTTGTAGGTCTTTCATTTTCGGCAGTCTTGTGCATTGAGTACTGAACTACTGATAGTTTAAGTCCGACGTGCTTCAGTCGACGCTTTAAAAATATGTTCATAGCGACTCAAAGTGTATAGCGACTGGCTCAACTCGAATGAACTAAAACTGCGTTCTGCACATCATGAAATTTGTTGATTTTTGCGTTGCAGTACGTCAGGGGGCGCCTGCGGTGCAACTGCAAAGTGTCTACGTCGGCGCCGCTGCGGCGACTGTACCAGGCCGATCGTTGGTCGTCCACAAATCAACATTCAGCGCCGACATCGGCTGCCGGGCCAACCAACCACCGACCACCGACCAATCAACACCTCTGACACCTGGCAGGCCGAAGTTGAGGCCACGCCCCCTCACAGCAGCAGCTAGCGCCCTCTAGCGACCGGAGCGCCGGCGCGCCAGTCGCTCTGTCGGTCGGTAGCCATGGAGACCGGCACCGGAAGTCAATAGTTCAAAGAGCGACCGCGAGGTGGCGTCGGTCGGCGGGCGCTTGGTGTGTGTTTTTGCGGTCTAGGCGCACGTGCGGCGCCTGCTCGCAGAAGAATTAGCGGCTTACCGTCGGGCATTGCTCACGCAGCCTCGCGCGCGCGCCGGCCGCATCTTTTGGTTGCAGCGACTGCGCCGTCGGTGCCGGAACATCTTCGGTCGGCGCGTGGCAAGTGACCGGTCGCAGAGACTACACAGGGAAAAAACGACGTCTGAAGCCGCCGGTTGCGGGCGTCAGGGATATACAGTTTCACGACCGGGTGACCTCAAGACCTCCGCGCAGGTTCGCATCAATACGGTGGGTTATAGGTACTACTGCTGAACTGGAACGACTGAACAGCCGGCCGAATAGCGAGTTGTCTCGTCGAAGTCAGTACTAACTAACTATAGGCAGCATAGTTTACCGTCAATAATTTCTTGGACCGCGCATACATGCGAGCGGTTGAAGTTTTCTCGCCGAACTAATGCGGGTAGCCATAAGTTAGTCGAAAGTCGTGTGACCGATGATCAGTCTGAGGGGTGTTTTTCGGCGGTGGCGCCTGCTGGACCGCTGCAGTGACGCTGCCGCTGGGTGATGTCGATGTCGCTGATGGACGCCACGTTGACGGGTGTCGCCGCCCATCATCATCCTCATCCGATGCTAAGCGGCGTGCCGCCGTGGTGTGGAGATCTCAACGCGGCCGCCGCTGCCGCTGCTGTATCCGCGCATCATCCGTCCTCGCTGCAGCATCCGGCCCCTCCTCCCCCGCCGCATCTGCTGCATCACAGGCCTCACCAGCTGTCCCATCCGCACCAGGGTGGTGGTAGCAGTGGCGGTGGGTTGCCGGCGCCACCATCGTCACAGCAGCCGGCTTCGACGGTGGACCCCGCGTCACTGCCGGGGGTCACGGCAAACCACCGTGCGTCTACCGGTACTCCTGGTACCTCGTCGTCCACCGCCGACGGACCGACGACGGCCCTGCCGGCCAGTCCGGGCCCGGCCAACGAGCCCTGTGACGTCAAGTCCATGTCTCATCACCATCAGCATCATCATCACTCGCAGCAGCAGCAGCTGGCGTCGGCCGAGTGTATCGTCTGCGGTGACAAAAGCTCCGGCAAGCACTACGGCGTTCTGACGTGCGAGGGATGCAAGAGTTTCTTCAAGCGCTCGGTGCGTCGCAACTTGACCTACACGTGCCGCGGCAGTCGCAACTGTCCCGTAGATCAACATCATCGAAACCAGTGCCAGTACTGCCGCTTCAAGAAGTGCATCAAGCTCGGCATGCGACGAGAAGGTATCGATAGCATTTTCCTGCATGATGTGTTCAGGCACAGAAACTGTTAGTAGTGTAAGCTTACCAGGCATTGCCAGGCCGTATAATGAACAGTTAATGATGTAATACAATATTGCACTTACTTACTTAGCGTAATCGAGTACTGTAAATTGTATATTTTTTGTGCAACGCTAACATTAACGCTTTCCTCCTAACTTTCATCCTAATAAAAAAGTAGGCGGAGAAGAAATTTACAATTTTCCGACACCGACAGATGCTGCAAATTTTTGACAGAATTTCGCTGGACAGTTGCAATTATTTTCTGATGGAGTAAATTTTAATTGCTTGAAATTTCTCATTTTTGCCCATGAATTACTCCATAATGGTTTTTAGCCCCAAATTTTGCATTTTTGAGCGCTAATTTACCAACAAGAAGAAGATTTTCCGCCAATTTTTAGACGACCAAAAATCTAGGCTGGACAATATGTAATTATTGCCGTCCTGCTCTCTACTGCTAATGACAGTTTTTTTATTCGGACATGCTGACGGCGTGGGTTGTGTTTGATGACTGTGGTGTAGCGGTGCAGAAAGGTCGCATCCCACCGAGCCTGCACCACGCCGGTGCATTCGGCCACGCTGCTCAGATGTCGTTTTACAGTCCAGCAGCCATTGACCATCACCATCATCACCTCAACGGAGGAACGGCCACTGGCGGCATGATGGCGACCGGTCACATGACCCCGGGGCCTGGCGGTGGGACAATGGGGCTAGCCCCGGGGCCGCCGGGTCACGGAGGCGGCGGAGGCTATCTGTCGAGCTTCGTGACGATGCTGCTTCGTGCCGAACCCTACACGACCGGGCGTGGGGGCTTCAGCGCCGGCGGACAGTGCCCCACCGGCGGCGGGGGCAGTGGCGGCGGCGCCCTGGTCGCCACGACCGGTGGCCAACCAGCCGGCACCGGCAACATCATGGGCATTGAGAATATCTGCGAGCTGGCTGCACGGCTGCTGTTTAGTGCCGTCGAGTGGGCGCGAAATATTCCGTTCTTTCCTGACCTGCAGGTTACCGATCAGGTATTACATCCATCAGTCAGTTAGTTAGTAATTTATTACACCAGAAAGTAGTGAGAATTTTGCGAAAATATTAAAAAGAACTGTACACAAAATTAATTAACGGCTGGATAAAAACTAGGCCGTAAATAGACTGCAAATTTTCTGGGCAATGTCATCATGCAGTCAGTTTCACGTCAAAGTAGCTGCAGTTTTTTCGCAGTAAAACTTTGAAGGCAAACCAAAGGTGCAAAAGATATTTCTGACGGTCTGCTAGAAATTTTAGAGATGCAGGTTTTCAGGACAGACGTAAACGGAAAGCAGGGAATTTTTAAAGATGTACTTGTACTCGTATTCTGCCAGATTCTAGTGAATAAACTGTACAATGCGTGTATGCGTGCGGACTGCTGCTATAGGTTGCACTGCTGCGGTTGGCGTGGAGCGAACTATTCGTGCTGAACGCCGCCCAGTGTTCAATGCCTCTCCACGTCGCTCCACTGCTGGCTGCGGCCGGACTACATGCCAGTCCGATGGCTGCAGACCGAGTAGTCGCCTTCATGGATCACATCCGGGTCTTCCAGGACCAGGTGGAAAAACTCAAGGCGCTGCGTGTCGATTCTGCTGAGTACAGCTGTCTCAAGGCGATCGTTCTTTTCAGCTCCGGTGAGCAAAAGCGTTCGTTAGTTTGACGCGTGTGATGCCTGTTGCTGCCATTTGTCACTTCACGTGATCGACCGCGCAGACAGCCAACCTTCTGAAATGTTTTCTAGCACCACTGGTTAAAAGTAGTTTGCGTGCAGTTCTTGTTTGAAACATGCGTCACAGTCTGAAATGGCGAAAAATTCACAAAAATCCGCTATTTTTATATTTCCGGGTCGTTTAAGGTCATCGATGTTGGTATCTCCAGAAAGTTCGTGAGCAGTGATGATAAGCAGCAATTCTGTGCCAATCTGCAACCGTCTCAACCGGAGTTGATGGAGACGAGGGCGATGAGAGCGAATTTTTTGTGTGTTTTACCCACAGCCGCAACTTTGTTTTGCCTTATTTTTAATTAAATTTAACTGAAAGTTTTTGTCAGTATTGGTGTTAAGACATTTTTTTGCGATTATCTCCTCGGAAACTCGATCGATTTGAACGAATTTTTGCAGATGGATGGGAGGTCATGAAAAAGTGACTGCACAATTTTTGGGCGAAGTCGTATAGCGGGCTCAAAGGGTTTTTCTTTCGTCGGATATACTACTCATCGTTTTGGTCACTTCCCGTTCACTGATTTTGACAAAATTTGGGAAACACATGTAGATTTATGAGATTGATGACGAATTGAGTTAAATCTATGGGTTTGCGTCAAGTTTGGCATAATTTCAGACCTATGCACATTAGGCGAATAATAATTATTCAACGCACTGCCACGCAAGTTCTACATTTTTATGGGCGAAATTCCGAAACTTTTGACATATTGCACGCCTTTCGATACCACTAACCATCGCTAAGTTATCAGCGCTCAAAAGTAGTCCGGTTTTTTGACCGATGCTGTATTTGAAACTAGAAACTTAAGAATGCAGTCGTAGCTCAACCGAGCTAAAAGTCGAAAATCGTAACTTGCAACTGAGACGTGACAACTGCAAACTGCTGGGCGGATAACCTATAGCGAGCGTTCTTGCATGGCGCCTGTTGTTGCCACTGCCTATGTCCATCCCTTCATCCATCAGCTGACCCGTATACGCATATAGTACGCACTCATCGTACGCACGTCCGACTTTCACGCAGCAATCCATCTTCGCACTTACGTGCAGTAGGCTACGTATATAGAGCTAGTTCTCTGTCTATATGCCTGACTGCTTGCGTCCGCATATAGCTAACTGGCATCATGCACGTCCGTCGGTCGACCTTCTGTATATACGCCTCCGCGTTTGGTGAGTTTGGTCACCGTTCGCTCTGTCTGTCTCCGTGGTTAACACGGCGACCCCTGGCGCTCCACGTTTCGGCCCGGACCACGGTATAATTATATAAGCCTACGTTTGTCGACTTTTAACCAGTGCTATAAATAGACCAACTTCATTTCATCTAGCCGTGGCTGACTGATCACTAGGCCTACGGACGTGGTCTCGGCCTCACTCATTGCTGGCCTGCTAGCGCACTGGGCCGATCAGTCGTCCGTCGCGCGACTGTAAATTAATTAATTGTCGCAATTACCGAACATTCGACGCCTCAGTACGCCACATCCTCGAATTCCGAATTATTAACCCTTTCGTTGAGCACGACGATGTAACCTCGTCATGCAGGCCTATTATATTTTTATTACATATGGCGCACACGGAGACTGTGGCAAAAGGGCTAAGTTGGGATTAATTGATACTGCAGCACTAAAGGGCCAATTCGTGAAATAGGCCTACGGCCACGGAGTAGCCGACGTTCTTTCTTTCTGTTTTCTTGGTTGTGCACAACTGGCACTCGATGACTGAAAATTAGGTTCTGGCCTACTGACAAAGAATGGCTTTTTTGACCTCAAGTTCTCAGCTATAGATAAAGTTTATTTTTGGCTAGGGCTCCGCTGTGGACTGCTGGCGGAGCTTACGACGCTTCCTGAGACTCCGTAACTTATAGCGAAAAGCCCAAATTCCATTACGCCGACTTTCACCGAAACTTCCCCGCGGGAAAAGTCGTGGACACAAACCATCTCGACATGTCGGACTTTGTCGCAACGTCGGCGTAATGGAATTTGTGCTTAATCGGATAGGTACTCCCACTCCTCTCCGTCTTGATATCAGCGCTTCGATGTTCCGCTGTCCGCCGTCAGAGGTTGTGTCGCAAGCTATAGGGGTCCGAATCTCTTGGTCGGTCTCTTATGCCGAGGAAAAATATAGGCTGACCGTGACGTCATTGCTATAAATATCGCAGCATGCCACGATGGACGGCTACCGCGGACAGATTTAGCTTTACGCAAGTCTTGACAGTCTGTTGTGATTATTAATACATTTTCTTCTGTTGATATCTGTAGACGCGTGTGGTCTGTGCGACACGGCGCACGTCGAGAGCCTACAGGAGAAATCACAGTGCGCTCTGGAGGACTACGTTCGGACACAGTACCCCGGTCAACCCACACGCTTCGGAAAGCTGTTGCTGCGACTGCCGTCACTACGGACCGTCTCGGCACAGGTCATTGAACAGATGTTCTTCGTCCGACTGGTCGGTAAGACACCGATTGAGACGCTCATCAGGGACATGCTGCTCAGCGGCGGCTCGTTCAGCTGGCCCTACATGCACGCCATCCAATGACGTCACGGCGATGACGTCACATCAAGCACCTGCTCATGCCACGCCCGCCCACCGCGACTCCGTTTGACACGAGCTGCGTGTACGACAAATCCACACTGTGACCCCGGATCGAAGAACGTGGAGTCTGGGCGCAAGTGGTACTGAGACGATCCACGCACCTTATGCGATGCTGTCAGTGGTAGAAAGATTCGTGCACTGTTAACTTTCTATGCCGTCTTGTGCGAAATAGGCAAAAGCAGGAAATATATTGCAGGCCTGGACTTAAGCCCTAGTTCTTGTCATGTATGGTGTCAGTAAGTTCTATCGCTGTTCGTGCGGTTTTAGTTAATTTACTTTGCACTTTTAGTTATTTGTTGCCTGCGAGAATAAAGCAGTAGGCCTACTTGTTGCACTTATGCACTGTCCTGTTTTCCCAGCACAGTGCACGAATCGTCTTAATACAGCTATCAAAGGGATTGCACGAATCGTCCCATGATCATCTACATCGCCGCCAACAGGGTCGACTGAAAGCGCCCGGCGCGCGCACGTCACATAACCTATACTGACGATACAGCGGGTGCATGTTTTGACCCCATTTACAAGGAAACCTGCATGGAAAGTCGTGGTTCGTGAGTTCACGGCCCGAGCGACATTTTCGCCATGAATGATCGTACGTTTATAGGAGATTGCCTGATTATGTACAGAGCCGCGGCGACTGCATTCGGTCCCATACATCTCAACACTTTGCACCGTTCCCAGGGGGAACGGACAATCGCCCGCACGGACATCCGCCAGCACTGTCCGACACCCGTTCCCAGACACGTGCAAAGTCCATCTTCCGGCCACCCAGAGACAGTAACGTCGTGCCCGGGGATAGGGGGAGCAGGGGAGGCAATGGCCCCCTCTCCAAATTTTCATCTGTCGGAAACTTTTCGTCCGGAAGTGCAAAAATTGGAAGCAGAAAAATTTAGGGGGTCAAAATTGACATTTTAAGCATCTGTAATCTTCTTCGTTGGAAATCGCAATTTTGTCGAAAATTCGCAGTGTTTGTCGGGAAATTGTAACTTGCTGCAACGCCTACTTTTTAAAGACACGACGTCGATGTTCGGTCCCGTGCATCTCAGCATCTTACGCAAACCTTGCGCCGTTTCCAGACACAGTCCAATCTCCGCCATCCACGGAGACCGCGACCACGTCCAGGCGCGCGCGTTTTTATTCACCCAGAACAATGAATTTTTTTTACGTCCACATCATTGTAGGCGCTGCAGCAAGTTACAATTTCAGTTTGAAAATGTTTCCCTTGCAATGAAATATTGCGCGCCCGAGTTCAACACACATGGCAAATTATTCGTGTGAAAAGTTTTCTTTTACGACTTAAAGTTAGCCACAATACATCCATTACAGACGGACGGACGGACAACAAACATGCCAATAGTTCGACCGTTACTTAAGTAAATATTTTCCGTCCTTAGTTTTTTTGCCAGACTGCAACTGAAAGCACACGAATTTTTCAGGCCTTTTTCAGGCGCGAGCGTTAATGAGATTGCGTTGCTGTGTTTTTCTGCCTAAACACCGCATATCACCGCAGATCAGTCTCAAGTCACAGAAATAGTCTAAGTTAACTACTTAGTTATTTGCGGTGTTTAGTCAGACCCTGCGTGTGTATTTATCTCGCTAAACTAGTCGACGACTGTGCATGAGTTGGACATGGGTCGCCGCGGGTCCATCCGTGGGTCGGGTCTGGTCGGGTCGGGTGCAAGCGGCTTAGTGGCGTAGCCAAAAATTTCAGTTGGGGAGTCTCGTCTCCCTTCCCCTCCTTTCCCTTTTCGTTTCTTCCCTTTTATTCCCCTTTCCTTTTACCCCTTTACTCTCTTTCCTGTACTCTCCTCCTTTTCTCCCCTCCCTTCCCTTAGAACTATAGGATCACTAAAATCCAGCTAAGGATTCAACTAGGAGGTCTGGGGGAGCGCTGTGAGCTCCCCCAGCGGGGTCTGGGGCGCAGCCTCAGCCGAAATCAAATTTGGTGCATTTTAGCTTTAAAAGATGAGATCCGGTGGCAACAATTTTAATTATTTTCCATAAAATAAACTGACCAAATTGGCAAATTTCGTGCAGTTTAAACGTATGCTTATGTTTTGTCTGGAGGATGGGGGGTCTGCCCCTCCTTGTCTACGCCACTGAAACGGCTATGGGTCCGTTTCGCCTAATAGCACGTTATATGCGCTTACAAAATGTAAGCTTCGGGGATTTTGATTTAGATGCAGACTTTGTTTTCGCATTTTCGTTGCGGATCACGTGTGACTGACTGTACTAGGGTTTATATAGGGTTAGGGTTCAGGTGCATCGTAAATTTCAATATTCTTGCAGTGTCGGTTTGGGTTGGGTCAAGTGAAAGTGGCCCGTGGCCGACTCTGCTCAGTCTAACTTTAACACAGACCGTGTTTTTGTCATATCCACCTTCAGCAAACACAACGTCACGCTCACGACGAGACGATCGGTAGGCCTATATAACTGTTTGCAGTTTGGGGTCGTCCATAAATGACGTCACGCGATTTTAAGGAAAAATTTACCCCCTTTCCGCTTCGTCACTTTCCTGGACCCCCTTCAAATATGACGTCACAAGCGTCCAACACCCC
>Ga0209367_1001227_pt1 | contig 30785 bp, 17 predicted proteins | sample WorMetLIZISLAND2_FD_187412 | JGI IMG/M metagenome (GOLD analysis project Ga0209367, IMG submission 187412) | Marine gutless worms symbiont microbial communities from Max Planck institute for Marine Microbiology, Germany - Olavius geniculatus... ...
CAAATACAGTGATGTAATTTTCATTCAAATCGATCAACATTTGAAAAAGTTATTGCAAAAATACAAAGGGGTCCCGATTTTATGAATCACTGTGTATATCCGTAACTGACAGACGGACAGACAGACATACAGAAGACAATCGTGCCAGAAGCTACTGTATATATGTTTTTCCTTGTACAGCATACCAGGTTAAAAGGCCTACTGTGACATCGTGACCTAAAGGTAAAGGTAAAAAAGGTAAAGGTCGTCAATTTGTATAGCGCATCGTCGCAAACACGCCTCTAATGCGCTTTCGTCACTAACCACTGCAGAGCCGCCTGCCGCACGGCCACCGTGTGCAGCCTGCAGACACAGGCTGGTGCAGTGGCCGACTAGGCAACCCCAGTCAGCTGTACCAAGGTCCCCACCTTCCGTAACCCATGTAAATGAGTTACCACTCATTTTACCATCCCACGGAGGGTAGAAGGCTGAGTCGACCTAGCGCTACCTACTGTCTAATAACTTACCACTAATCACAATCACTAACCTGGAGTGCTGGTTTGCATAGGTCCGGGTGCGGAGAACATGGCATCACTGCTCGTTGTACTCAGCGTGCTTAGCTGGGGTCTCAATTCTCTTGTCGTGGTTTTTCCTCTGTTACCAGCTGATGACTCACGACCAACGCCTTCTGTAAACATTATACGGTATATACAAAGTACAGTGAAAAAAGGAAAGTAAGCGCTAATGTTTTTGTCATATCTGGATCAGACATGAGCTATTTTCGAAATTCGTTCGCCGATCATGCATAAAATTTAGTACTAAGTGGTCATTAAAAAATCTCACCACCCCACAAAATGTCTCTATACACTACCTTGGGAAATAGGCGGCTACAAAATTAGTGAGATACAAGGTAATCTTTAGCAACTAAAAGCTGGCTCTACTTTATGTCGACTTCATGATGTGGTGGGATAGTGTTTAACTGTTTACCAAGTTTGCCACTGATTTGGCTAGTGACAGAACTTGGACTGTCAACAGTGATATTTGATGAAATTGTGAATATGGGAATTTTTATTAGGTGGGCAGCTGTAAAACACATCCGGCTAAGGCAGGCCTAACCTATAAGAGCGATCATATATTTATACAATGCGTTTTTTCACGGCTCGTATACCTCGACGTTGTCTGACGTCCGTCTTTCCAGCAGTTCTACTGGAGGAATTCTTTGATGACGCGGAAGCACCCCCAGCAGCAGGACGGCGGCCAGTCGGCGGCGGAAGAGAGACGAGCGGCGGCGGCGGCTGACGCTGTCGTGGACCCCGCACGGCAGAGTCCCTCCCGGGCGTGGGTCCACCCTCGGCCGGGAACGAGCTCCGTTGTGCCGGACCCCGCACGGCGGAGCTGGTCGCGGGCGACGATCGACCCTCGGCCGGGGAGGACGACGACGAACGACGGAGTCCGAGCGGCGGGGAGGGATTGGCGGACGGATCGCGAGCCACCCGCCGACGTAAAGGGGGAGGTGCCCCCGTGGAGTCGGGGGAAATGATGAGGGGTTCTGAACTGGAGGGGCGAAGAACTTTGGTGGTGACTCTGGACGATTTGTCGTCGCCGGATGATATTCGACGCAGCACGATGACAGTTTCTACGTCACGAGGTTGACCCGTGTTGAACGATGCCGGACGACGTCGCTCTACCTGGTATATAAACAGTATATAATAAAACTAATGTAGTAAACGTTAAGCAAACATTACTGAAACATAAAAAAGAAGAAGTAATTTGTGAGAAATAGTTTTGAAAAGACTGCCCTGAACAGAAACGGCGCAATTGTGTCGTCAGACTGACGAACAAACAGACAGACACGACAAAAATAACCGCTTCTTATTTTAGTCATAAAGATTGAAGGTTGTCTGTAGCTATCAGTGACAACCTATCTCCGAGCTACTGAGCGTCACCTGCCACATGAGATCACACAGCGTTATCTGACACCAGACACAGGTGAACGTGCTCTACCATAAACATAGCCAGACAGACTCGAGGGGAAGGAAGGCTGAATTTACCTTGATGTTAGTTATATAGTTTACCTGTCCACAGAGACAGTCACCCATCTAAGTAGTAACTGCTTGACAGCGACCCGACCAGAAGTGGAATCCACAACCTCGCGATCGCCAGTCCAACGTCCTAACCGTTATGCTAGCAAGTAGCAAGCCATCGAAACAACCAATGAACGTAACGGTACACGACCATACTCACCCGAGCTCTATCTCTGTCCTCAGAGCGTCCTGACGGCAGATTTTCCCCTTGCAGTGACCTCTGGGAAGGTTTATCAGCCTGCTGCTGTTGTTGATGTGTTTTGGCGAGCAGATATTCGGCGGCGGCGGCGACACTTCTGCTGCTCGTGGACTCGTAATCGTCCGACTCAGACCCGCCACTAGATGAAGATGATGTCGTATTGCTGGGCGAATCTGCTTTTTCTTCCTCGTCGGTAGACGTCGGCGTTGGTCTGGGTCTTGGTGGCTCATCTGCAGAATAAATGCAATACACGTTAAAAAATAATTAAAATATTGTACAAAAATAGTAACTGTCTTGAAATTAAAACGTTTTTCGGAAAAAAAATTAAATACATGCTTGTAAAAGCTTAATAAACAAGAAGCCCAGCTGTCGCTAAAAAAACGACCGTACCGCCAATGTCCGAAGGTCAGTGTCTGACTTCTAGTCGCTAAGAAAAAGCGATTTTTCAAAGATAACTACAGTTCCATACACGCTATGTAAACGCTGCTGTAAAAAGTTACAGTCAATGGAACGGCGCAAGTGGATGGTGGGTGCAGGCAGAAACTTCAGGTTCAAAAATACATGTACGACCAAGCCGCTGCAAATTGATAGAGACATGATTACTATTGACTCGTCACCGCAGTTGTCTGGAGACGCTGGTTGATGTTCTTGTTGTATGATGCTCGATCTACTATCCCTCTGTTGTCGATGTCTGTCCGATCTTGGCGCCTGTCTCAACGGCTCCACCAACACGTCATCGTTTACGTCACTTATGACGTCAGGTTTCTGAAATACCCGCCCTGGTGCCGCTACCTGAACATGCATTGCAATAAACGTTATCCGAAGCGAATACGCCACACAAAATGCCAAATAACAGAACTAACAAAAGCTCAAAAGAAAACTAGACTAACTCATGGCATACATCGTCTTTTTTATCTCTCACCATGGGTTTTCCGACATTTAAACGAGGTGAAAATTGGTTAACAAATTTACGAGCGAGCAGAATTATATCAACTCTCAGTTTTTCTCTCCTGCTTTTTTTCCAAATGCATTTGTGCAAAAATGCCCCAAAATTGACGGCGGCTAGAAATTCGTGCCGGAGACCACTGGAGGAGCTTACAGCTCTTCCCAGATCCCGTAGCTGGCATTAAAGAAAAACACACCAAAAATAATGAGATAATGAGAGAGCAAAATAAAAGACAAAAGAATGACAAAGAAAGAAAAAAGGTACAGTGACCGGATAATTTTATTCCAAGGAATTAATAACCGATAGGCGACCCTGAACGTCAAGTAAATATTTTAAACACACCGGGCAAACGCGTTTTGTACTACGAAAAAAACGATTAAAATCGTTAATAAACGTTCATTGCAACTACGACCTGAAAGCCGTGCAGTTGATCGGTATCGACGACGACAACCGGCTGGAAAACCGGTCTTGACCTCGCGCTGACGGGAGACTTGTGAGCGGCTGTCGACGCACCGGCCACTGCAGGAAAATTCTCCCGTCGACCGTGCGTCGGCGACGGTGTGGACGTCCTCTGAGGCCCGGGGTCAAAGGTCTCCAGAGCAGACTGTCTCTGGGATCCCTGCGGTCCGAAATTGAAGCCAGACTGTCTGTGAGCTTCGTGGGGTCCAGACTCCAAGGTCGACAGTCCCTGAGACCCCTGCGATCCGGGTTGGAAGGCCGACTCTCTCTCAGGTCCGTGCGACTGTATATCGCTTCTTCTTCTTGCTCTGTGCTGCTGCCGTGGATGCGCCTGGCTTTCCATCGCCTCCAACCCGTCCTGGAACGACTCCGCCGGTCCTGCTGTAAAACCCTGGGTTGGCGACGGAGTGGACGTCCTCTGGGGGCCGGGCTCAAAAGCCGACTGGCTGCTTTTCCTTGCCCCATGATGTTGTCGCATTCGACCGTCACTGTCCGAAAGTCCAGCATGGAAAGGCTCCGGATGGACCGGACTCCGTGGCGGCTCCACCCGACCCTGGTGGAGAGACTCCGGCGGTACTTCCGGTTTAATGTCGTAGACAGCGGCGGCAGACGCAGCAGAGTGATGTCTGGAAGACGCGGTCGATCGCGGTACGTCGACGTTGTTCGAAGTGACGCTCGTCCGAAGTGGAAGTTTGCTGTGCCGTTGGCCTGGCTTGTCATCACTTCGCTGTTCATCTGTGCAGCAACATCAACACAATTTAATCGTCAAGGTGTGATCATTACAACCGACCTGTAAATTTTGTTTCGATTATCACGCGCTTCAACGTTTACGTTGCCCGACAAAATGCTTCCGCTATAATCACAGTTGATTTGGCTCAACAATGCTCCTGCACTAATGTAAAGTATTTCTTTCACCCTTACAGCTCTGACAGTGTGACTGCTCACTTGCGTTTCAAGCCCCTACAGTAACTTCCAGTAAGGCTAACTTATGCCTAGCCTATCGGCTGTTCCTGCACAAGAAGCGTTCAGACCGTTTTTTGGTTTTTCTTTCTGTCTTCTTTCCGTTTTTGAGTTCGGAGCCCATACGCCCAGATGAAGAGAGCCGGGCAACAGACAAAAGGACGGGCAAAACACGTAATGCTGTATAATAATGCATGTTATACGTACCTTGTGTATGCCGTCTCTGTTGTTGTTGTTGTTGTTGTAGTATTTGTTGTTGCGGCACAGTCTGTGAAGCGGTCGTCCTTGTCGTAGTCTTCCTCGCCAATGGCCCCGATTCAGCAGCTCTCGACATCCACTCCGACGCCGAGCTAGGTCTCGATGACGGCCGCTGTGACGCCTGAGATTTCCCGGCGTCATGTGCCACCGGTGCCCGGGATTTCCCCGGCTGCGATGACGCGCGGCGTTTACCGGCGTCATCGTCGGCCAAAGTTTCTGTCGTCTCGCTGCTCAACAGCCCGCGCTCGACGTCACCTGTTGCACGACACGCTGAAATCGTCTCAGTACTTAGTAACATCTTCGTCGATCTCAAGGCGTGTACGGAGCGATGTAACTGAACTAAACTGAACTGACACGGATTGGTTTTTGGCGATGATGATGATGACGGCGAGCAAGACGAGCCCATTGGTCATTGGTTGACGCGTGCGTGCACGTAGTCACGCAGTCACCAACGCCGTTAGGTGGTACCTACTGTAATGCATTACTGCTTGCGTATTGGTCAGTTTGTTAAAAACTAAACCATGTCACTTCAGTTCAGCTAAGTTACGTCGCTCTGTAGACCTACGTACCCACCCGCGAAACTGCATCAGTTCGACAATTATTATCCGATTGCACTAAGTGGCTCGGTGACGTCACGGTAGAATGTTGGACGTATGATAGAAAGATCGATCGTTGGTTCGACTTCCGGTCGGGTCGCTGTCAAATAGAACTAGGCTAGTAGTTAGGCCTACTATTTGGATGGGTCTGCGGACAGTCAGGTTCGAGCACCCCGGTCTAACACAATGCGTCATTGGATCCCGCAAGATTAGTGTACCTGTCTAATAGCATCTAAATCCATTGAACTGCTTAAGCAGGGTGCAGGAATGTGACAGACGACAGATAGACGGACAGACCACGCTATATGGAGAAATAGGTGGGTCAGCAAAACCGCTTCTGCCCAAAGACAAATAAGTCGCGTTACTGACGCGGCGATGATTTTGGCGGTCGTGCGAAGGTGCTGTTACGAATGCAGAACGCGAGGAAGATCAGCAGAACCGTAGTGACGGCTGACAACACCCACGAGATTCCGATTGTCGCAAAGTCGATCCCTCCTACAACGTATGTACACATCACAGCGATATGATGCGATAGTATGAATGGTTTGCACTGCTAACTGACGGCAAGCTGCCAGTTCAATGTAGCATATAGGCCTACACTAAAAGAACTAAAACTGTGTGTACAAAAACGAAATAAAAAAAATTACAGTAAATTATACTATTGTAAAACTCAAAGAAACTCCAGAAACAAACTTTTACAATAAAGGCTTTAAAAGTAAGCTGGAAATAATGGTAACTAAAATTAGAAAACCCGTAACGAAAAACCAAAACTTAAGTCGTCATATCCGTGAAATCAGACTAATTTCGTTGCACGAAAAGGTAACTAAGAGGTAATTAAGTTAACAATATTAAGGCCAGGCTCGTCGTCTTAAGTTAAAAAGTAAGAGGACAGGCAGCTGCAATTTTCCAATAGACGAGATAATGGGTGCTCAGAGTTTAGACTTTGCCCCCTAAACTTCCCCACAATGGGGCGTTTAACCTAGTTTTACATGTTCGAACAAAACTCTTTGGCAAGAAAAAAATGTCAACAATTTTTCAAAATTCAAGAAGGGATGCGACGATGCTAGTGATTATGGTGGACTCGCGGTGGAGTGTGTGATGCGCGTGTTGCACACTTACCTCGTTGCGCCGCTACAGGATCTGCAACACACACAAACACAACGAAACAAAAATTATTATAAACTTACAATGAACTAATGTTATCACGTTAATAAATTTCCCGCGATATATTAGTGACACGCAGTACACTTTTAGGAGCGCACAAGACGACAGAAAAGAAGCGAAATGGAACAAATCGTAGTGAAAGGAAAGCCATAGGCTAGTCAGCGCTGTTAACATCAGTCGCTTTGGACGCTCCTTTACATGGTCAGAATTAGTGACAGCTGATTGACACCAGTATAGGACTGACATGATCCCCATGAAGAGGTGGGCGTTGGCCTGGGAGGCCGAGAAAGCAGACTTGACGATCTTCACCCATTGCGAGATTTTACAGCGCTCCCCGGAATTTTTACGTAGATTAATAGAGGGCCGGTTTGTAGCAATTAGAGAGCCGGAATCGCGCCCCTTGCCGCCGCTTTGAGAAAATCTGGCTACGGGCCTGAAATTTTATTGCGGATGAATATGATGACTCATCCATAATTTATTAATTTTACTAGGTTTATCATTAGAACACAACGCATACTTAAACTGAGATTCGTATATTCGATTGGTGATCATCTTACTTTTCGTTTTCAGCAAGACAAGTCATTGGTGAATGTCTTGTCCGGCTAAATTAGCTGACTTCATTGGCCTATATGACACATATTGCAGCCAATTATTTACACGTGAGTTAATGTATAAGACAAAACAAGACGGTAGGCGACGTGGCTTGTGGTTATCAATAGCCGATCTGTGGACAGACACCATCGCACGCAGACCCGAGTTGGAAAAACCTACAGACACGCTGTGTGACAATAAGGGTCGCTCATAGCAGTCGCCAGCCAATACAGTCAAAGAGACAGAAATAGGACACAGTTATAAACTTACCAAATATACTATTTATTTAATATATTTGGTCTCATACAAACCGACAAGGAATGCCAGAAATACGGCGGCACAGGTGAGGCCACGGCGCCATGCAATTTTCACCTGTCCACATCCAATCATCTGGACACCTGTGATCGAGCAACTGTCGCCGAAACACGATCAGTACGCCGAGAATATCGCCGAAAATCAACAAAAATTCTCCTCCGTCAACATACAACTAATGAAGGTATGTTTACTAACAGATCTATTGCTTAGTTGATTGATATGTATACCTGCAAGGTGTGCAAAAGGTAGGCAAGGCCGCGCGCTAAGGGGCGATGACTGGCCGAGGAGCATTCTGATTGGTTGACATAGTGTGCTAGGCCAGTAGGGCTGTGCAAAATGCTCGAATAGTTGGGTTACTCGAATCCGAAACTGTCAGACGAGTAATAATTTTGAACTCTAGTATTTGTGCTAAATATTAATATTTTTTAAAATAATACACTGAGACAATTTTTAAAATGCAAAATAGCATGCGTAATTAAATAATTCAATCCAATACAGATTATGTTATACAGTGCACACAATAATGAACACGTTTATTCGCCTTAACGGCAGACAAAACAGACAGATACACAATATCACAATATACAGAGTAAAAAAAGAAACAGAGATAGACAAATAGAAATAAAAGCTACAGCCTGCACACAAATCAATCGATTAAAAGCTTCACGTTCAACACAAATATGGCTATAGTGTTCATGCACTTTATATTTCAAAGAAGAAAAGCTATCAGTGGTAGCACATGAATACGTTTTCAATAGAGACATATAATACGGCTGCATTCTAAAACACATAAAAATATCTTTTAATGTACTGTCTAACAGTTTAAATTTCGTGTGATTATTACACAAAATTATTTGTTGCATATTTAATATTTAATTAATGATTTGATTGAATCACATTAAATTCTGACTGGGAAATAACTTGTCGACAGCCAGATGTTTTTTCAGTTGGCCACAGACTCACACGGTTTACGTCTAGATGTTCAACATTATTGCTCACAGAACATTCGTCATGTTCAAGTTCTCGTACAAGTAAAACGCATTTTGTATCGGTAGCACAGCTCTACTGGCTAGACAGCTGTATGTAATGGGGTGTTTACACGATCCAGCAAACGTCCAGCAAACTTCCAGCAAATGTATTCAAAATGCACGTGCTAATGCTGGACGTTTGCTGGATCGTGTAAACCCCCTATAAGTGTGGTACCGGTATGATAATCAGTGCGGAACAGAGCAGTAGCTCTAGCCTCTGGCCTCTAGGCTCTGTCCGAGTCATGTATGCCTACCTTGATTGCCATTCCACACTTGTGCAGGTTGCAGAATAATAATAATCATAATCTGAATAGTTGCACACCCGACGAAATCTGTAACACAGTAAGTAAAGTAACCTAATTATCCGTACTCGCAGTCGCACCCGTATTAATGGTCGAATTAACTAAAACTATTCATATAGACCTACTCACGCCGCGTTTACATCATCTGACCCTAAAATTTTAACAAATTCACAAATGTTTTTACGTGTAACCACTGCCATAAAAATGTAATGACTGAGACGGAAAATAATTTGCAACTCGGCCCACTAAAAGCCCGAGAGTGCAGTGCAGCAAGTCAGGGAGTCTTAACGTAGTATTCGTTCTTGCACGTAAACTCTGTGGAGTTGGCGCGTTGGGGGTCTATAGGGCGCAGTCGTAACTATTAAGTTTTCTCAGCCACAGACAGCGAGGTCTGAGAAAACGCACGACCATTCTGGCTGTGCAGTTCTGTGGGACACTAGTGCGGTGAATACAGTCTGCTTAAGATTGTTATACCGACATACAGACCAACTAATAGGCCTATGATCACAGCAGATTGGCCTACGACGCTAACGCTGCGTGCATTTTTATTTCCTTACTAGCCCAAAGTCCGTGCAGCAGCATTTACTAGCTCTAGAAACTGCTACTTCGACTCTGTACTGGGACAGCAGCAGCAACTGCTACCTCTAAGAGGACGAATGCATGTGCGACAAAATATCGCGCATGCGACAAAAACAGGTAGCTACGAACGGTGCGGCTGTCAGTCAAGTTGATCACCTCGGGTTTGGAAGCGCCACAATATTGACTGTAAATATTTTTTCTATATCTTGGCTTAATGCACGTCTAAGGGACACGAAATGTAATTATTGAAGGGTAAATTTAAATTTATTTAATACCCAGTAAAAAAATAGTTTACCTCAAAGAGTAAGTAAAAGTGATTACTAGAATAATTTAAGTTACGAAGTAGTTGTTAGCACATTAGTTTTACAATATAAAGAAGTTGAATGTGTGCATGAAAGATAGGCCCCTAAAGGATTTAGGCTATAGGCTAACGTGTTCGAACTTTCTTCTCTTTGAAGCTGTTTGGCTCTCTTCAGACAGCTTCACGTCGAATCACGCTAAATCATGTAGCTTCTAATACCCCGTTTACACGATCAAGCAATCATCAAACAAACGTCAAGCAAACATCAAACAAACATAAAGCATGGATCAAGCGTAGCCTACACGAAGCAAACATCAAGCAGACATCGAGCAAACGTCGAGCAAACATCGAGCAATTAAAGCACACGTCGTGCACGTGTATTTTGAATGCATTTGCTGGATGTTTGCTCGATGATTGCTCGATGTTTACTTGATCATGTAAACGGGGTATAACTGCTGATCTTGCCTATGCCGACAGTCAAGTTTATTGTTGAAGCCTAGCTTTCATCCAGCGCACGCAACACAAGACCTTTGCGTACTTTTTGACGCAATTAAGTGAATTAACGCAAGCGACGCACGAAAACTATGCAACTGACGCATCTGACGCGCGCGCAACGCAACGACCAGAGCGCAGAATAGAAGCGGTGTCTATTCTTGCGTTGTGATATGCGCTGCGTTCGTTGCATCTGCTGCGTACGCTGCCTGCGGTGCGTTGGATAGAATCTAAGCTTAAACGTGTCCTATAAATGAGTAGGCGACCAGTATATCGTTTGCACCGTTACTGTACAGTGTGGTAAGCTGCAAAGATGGAAGGCTTCGTGTTCAAGAACTGGGCGCAGACATACACCTGCAAACCGGAACTTTACTTTGAACCTCAGACGCTTCCGGAACTCGGACAGGTACACTCAACAGACATCGGTGGCAGGGGGTCGGCAGTTGTCCTTTCCCTAAATTCTAGCCCGTCGGAAAGTTTTCGTTCGTCGGAAAATTTTTCTTCGAAGGCTTCGACAGATACATAATTTGGAGCTAAAGATGTCTCACTTGGAGAGGAATGTAGTAGCAATATCGAAATGTCAAACTCTACAATATCATTTACTAAATTTTTAGCTATTTATCGAACAATTGCAACTTACTCATGCCGTTCTATTTTCTTAACCCACGGCGCCGCTGACAGTGACACGTTGTGTCAGATGGGGTTTCTAATTCCCAGGTAAAAGCAAGATTTGGGGTGCGAACCCCCAGCTAAAAGTTGCGGTGCATGCCTACTTGTGATTCACCAGGAGACAGCACCAATCAGCGGTTTCGCGTTTTACCGAATTACTTCATTGCTTGTTTTTGTGATACTATATGTATGTTGAATCAAGTGGCATGTTTGCGACACTGCTTTGATGTCAGATTCTGGCGAAGGCGCGACTGAATAAGAAGACCGTGAAAGTTGTGGGAAACGGCCATTCGCCGTCTGACATCGCGTGCACCACGGATTATATGATATCACTGAAGAACTTCAACAAGATACTCGAAGTAAGGGTCGCACAGTGAAAAATTTAATGGCTTATAGGCCTACTCAAGTCTGTGACCGCTAAACGCATGTACAAAGAGACAAAACTAAACTGAAATGAACTTTTAGTAAGTCAGTTGCATTGCACAGGCTGTATAAGGCGAACTAGCTGGCAATTCATTTCAGTTCAGTTCATTTTTATCGCTTTACACACGCCTTTCAACTATTTTTTTAATTTTTACGCGCGAAAGCAGCTAGACTGCTTTAGCGCGTCTTAGCCATCCCAATTCTGTCTGTCCGTCCATCTGTCCGTCTGTCCGTCTGTCACACGGGTGGATCAGTCAAAAACGGTGCAAGCTAGGATCACCAAATCTACACCGTTGGCTGTCTGGAAGACTCTAGTTTTAAAAACCGTAAAGTTTTTCCATAAATTCGTGAAGGGTCATTTCGAACGAGGGCGCTAAATAAGAGGTTGTAGGAAAAAATTGCAATTTTTAGGCAATAAGTCGCTGTATACCAGTAACGATGCAAGGTAGGGCCTAGGTTACTATTAAACACTAATAACACGTCGTACACTTGCTTTCGATTGCCACCGAATTCAATGATCTTGGATGACCCTGAACGCCGAAATAAAGGGTTTTATGGATTTTTTTGGCGATTTCGGGCTGAGAGACACATTTCAAGAGCGAACTGCGCCAAAATCAGTTGAGATAGACATGTAAAAGCTGTGTATGAATTTTTTTTGTATTGAACGTAGATTTTGACGGTCCAAGTCTCGATTTTTTAGGTTCAAAGAAACCAGCGCACGAGGGCATCAAAGAGCGGTACTTCCGTAAAAGTCGTTATTTTACCGTTGTTTGCCAGTCTTTCGTGAAAGCGGTTGCAAATAAGCATGGTCATGCTGCCTATTACAAAAAGCACTAGTGATGAGCTTTTCAGTCATGTCAACACTGATGACTTTGAAAGACCCTGAACTTCCAAAATAAGGGGTTTTTGTTGATTTTTGCGATCTTCGGCTGAAGCGCACACTCCAAGAATAAACTGCGACGAAATGGCTGGAGATAGACTGACAGTTTGCGAACAGGAACTGCTATAGGCTTTCGCGCGTCTCGTGAGCATCAGCTCAAATTGGCTTGTATATATTGCCCACGTTTACTATAACACACATTGCATTTACGCCCCATGATAGGGGATGTTTATACGCCTAAAGGGAGTCATTGAGCGCGATTCTGCTATACCGCAAAAACTGTTTTTGCACTGCGCTACTTCTGGTTACGGTTACTGTCAGTGTTCAGTGCAAGTTAAAATGTTCATAAAATGTGTTGTATTTATTAGTATTGCAAAATTAAGGCTATATTATTACTTTATGTCATTAGATAAATCATAAAGAGCGAACGGTGACGGTGGAGGCGGGGATTTTGCTGATGGAACTCAACGATTTGCTATACGAAAACGGTCTCGCTCTCAGTGTGTGAGTCACATATATAAGATTTTTTAATAAATTGCTGTACTTTCAATTGCAGTCTGACAAAAAAGTAAGGACGAGGGGCAATATTTCTTTTAATTTTTACAAAATGTCTATTTGATTGCATTTTGTGTAATATTACACAACAGGTCACAAAAACAGTCTGGCTCAGAATAGTTTAAAGTATAAGTACTGCCGCATAACAGACTAGATACAAACAGTTTTGTTTCAGTAAAGCTTTGAAAGTAAACACACTACTGCTCCAATATTTTTGTGGGTCTAATAAAAATTTTAGCGACGGAGGTTTTTATGGACGGACGATAACCGAAAGTATAGAATTTTTCACTGTAGGACTTCCTATGTCTTATTATAGATTTACTCGCAAACACCGCACTTACGCATCATTTTAAGCGGACAGATATTAGCACATACAATGTGTTTTAGTTCGAACAAAATTTTTCTATATTAAAGCATTTCAACTGTTATACACCACAACCAGATTTGGTAAAATAACACACTGGGTTACGAGATATCTTGGTAGCAAACTTTCAGTGATGCACGCGTGCAAGGATAGAGGGAAGAACCACCTATGGTGAGCTGAGGCATAAAATAAATTTAATGGAGCCAAAACATTGTGTAGCCGAAATTCCATTTTCTTCGACTTGCTGCCGATTTGCTGTACAGCGTGCAATAGGCCTACAAACTGTACGACAGGTTTACTACAAATCGAAAGTCTACAGCAAATGCCCAACAAGTTGCACAACTGGGCTACAGAAAATCGGAACCATAATAACAGATTCACAACATATACAGCTTGCTGTACGACGTGTTGCATGCCAAGCTTCTCTTTTTTTACATAACCGCTTTTTATTTCTCTCATTTCAGTTTGTTAAAACATTATTTTGTTTTTTATGCATCTGCCAACCTAGTGGCCAAAAGCATCATGTTTCCAGAGTGTTCGGGCGTCCGTCCTTGCCTCTCGAACAAATATTTCTACCAAGATACCTTGCGTATTTGTTGATGGAATTTGACCAAACCTGCATCACTAACGGACTTTGGGGCAAGGATAAACGCTTCAAATTTTAAGGTCACAAGTTTGAAGTTCAAGGTCAAATATGCCCCAAAATGCACTTATCGGCTTTGTCACGTGTTTGCGGAGGTAGAGTCGACGGAGTCGTAGCGACCATCCAATTTATGCGCTAGATTGAAGTAGCAGTTCGTCTGCCAGTTTTCTGGTTCAAATCATTTGTCACTGTCTAGCGAGTCCACAACAAAACAAACTTGTGAAGTTTTGTCTGCTGTGTATCAACGTAATGTGGTTATTTGTATACAGCCTCGGATCGATATCGGATGTTTCACTGGCTGGGGCAATCTGCACTGGAACGCATGGAACTGGAAAGAACTTTTCTGCTCTGTCCGGTTATGTGAGTTCGCGAGTCTTTTTGTGCATGTATGTAGGGCTCACACTGTGTCGGGAGAAACGCTGAAAAACAAAACGCCGTAATGATGCACGCTGTTTATTCAGTACAACACAGTTGCTTTTAACAATAGAATTGTCTATTGCAGCGCCGTTATGGGTCAATAAAATTGAAATGGGTGGAACAGGAGATTAAAATTTTTTGGACAGAGAGCCGCAACTGCCCGATAGAAAAAATTATTGGTGCTTAAAATTTATATTTCACCTTCAGATTCTTTCGAAATGGGGGATTTTTAGTGAGTCCCACATTATGCATTTTTGACAGAAAAGTTTCCTACAAAAAGAAATTTTTTGGTGCGCTATCGTATTTAGACCAAGCTCAGATGGCACAGACTACGTGGTCCTTGCTATATGATGCACAAATGCAGCCGAAAGTTACAAAACCTTTACCAGTGCGAGCTGACTTTGGTTAAAATATTATTATGCTGTCTGTATCTGTGGCGTTGCTAAGGTACTGGAGCTGAGTTTGATGTTGGCTAACGGTGACCTAATGACGCTGAGTTGTAATGATGATGATGACAAAGCGACTGAAATCTTTCAAGCTGCGCGTCTCAGTCTTGGAGCCCTCGGAATCATCGTCTCCGTCAAACTACAGTGTGAACCCGCCTTTAACCTTCAGCAAGTGCAGTACAGCGCACCGCTTAAAGACGTGCGTATACTTTAAGCTTAGTTTTTGACGCGCTACAGCTATACTGTAGGGCGTCTTTGGCACGATATGTTGTCCGTCTGTCCGTACGTCCGTCTGTCCGTCTATAACGAATGTATTGTCCCTAAATAGTAGGTCGCAGAAAAGAACTTTTTTCACATAAATAATTAGCCATGTGTGTTGCACTTGGGCGTGCAAAATTTCAGCCATCTAGTGCAAGGGAAACATTTTCAAATTTGGGGTTAAATGGACGGGTAGAAAAAGTGTGCTTTTTCAACGCAGAGCTAGCCATTTCTTGGAAACGGTGAGATATACGGCCAAAGCTACTATTAATCACTATTGAAAAGTGGCTCACGAGCTGTTACATGAAATGGAAATCATTGACTTTGAATGATCTTGAAGGTCAGTACTGCAACAGAAACTGTAAAGGCTGTAGCGTGTCATCCCTAGCGACAGCTAAGCTTTTTTGTTATCTAACTTAATGCATGCAACGTAAAAAAGCATACAGGGCGAACGAAATGAACCTAACTGACAGTACATGAAATAACATACAGTTTGTGGCAAAAAGTAGACCCCTAAAGTTTTTCGCCGTTTTCTCAACAAACGTTTGGGATGTTAATATGAAATTTTATAGCTTTATTTATTAAAACCTTCTACATCCAAACGCCAAGAAAAATGTGATTCTGTTGAAAAACGACGAAGTTATAGGCTTTTTAACATGACAACCTACCGATTTTTCAGCATTAAAAATGTTCAAGCTAAAAATGCTATTTAATTTTCAAAAACCGGTTAGTACGTTACTGCTGATGACGTCACATTGACGTTTTGATAAACAGTAATTTGTATTGGTTATAAATTATTAATAACTTATCGTTCTTTTAAAGCAATCGCCGGTTGTCCACCGGGTTTATCTTCCAGCAAAACGGCGCGCTAGCACACACAGCGCGCAGCGCACGTAAGCGGGTCAACTGTCCAGATTTTATCGCAAAAGACCAATGGCTTCCAAATTTGCCGAATATAAACCTAATGGACTATCGCGTGTGGGGTGCGATGTTGAAGGCTTACTGCAAGCTTAAAACAAAGCCGAAAACAATCGTCGAAATCAAGGAAACGCTTTAAGTTATCTGGGGCAACCTGTCATAAGGACCGATTGCAAAGGCTGTAAAAGACTTATCAAATTAAGCCACTGAAGGCTTGCGTGGGAGCTTGGAGCTGGCGGTGGACACGGCGAACATTCACAGTTACAATAAAATTCTGGCATCTGATTATTAGTTAACTGTGTTGTTTCAACGATGTTATTGAATTGATGTTGTAGCTTGAATATTTTTTTCATGCTGAAAAATCGGTAGGCGGTCACGATAAAAAAGTCTATTACTTAGTCGTTTTTCAACAGAATCACATTTTACTAGGCAGTTAAATGTAGAAAGTTTGAGTTAATAAAGCTGTAAATTTTCAAATTAAAATTTTGCACAGTTGCTGAGAAAACAGCAAAAAAAACTTTCGGAGTCCACTTTTTTGCCACACCCTGCAGTTTTGTTGTTTCAGTTCATTTTAATTTAGTTTAGTTCGGTTTAGTTTCTTCTGAGGATAGGCCTTACTATTTATCGCCGTTTTCCATTTACATTTGTTGTCCATTTTCCCAGTTTTCTATCTTCAAGCTTAAATGAATTTACACTATAGTTTATCCGTGCTGTTTTTGGTTCTGCAGTTTTTCTATTTTCATCAAGTTTGCATATTATTATAATGTTTGACTCCACAGCTACGTACTTAAGCGCTCTTGAAGTATTATACAGTAATAATTGCTAGCAAAAAGTCTTGAAATTCCCATGACTTAATTTAAGACTTTTCATCTCAGGACTTTGTTCTTTTTTGTCCCGGAGAAGCCTCAAATGCGCAGCAAATGGAATTAGGTGGAGCGTGAGCTAGTGCGGTTTGTTATATTGTCACTTTCCAGGTCGTGGAAAACCTCGACGTTTACCTGTCGGCGTCAGAGCATTTTCGATTCATGTGGTACCCACACACGGGCCACTGCATCGCCTACCACGCCAACCGAACCACCGACAAGGTCAAACTTACCGTCTAGTTACCTTACTATCATAGTCGAAACTGTGCATGATCTCTTTTAAAATATAATTATTTGCCTACAGCAAATGTTGTTCACTAAAATGACTAACTGGCTAAGCCGGACAGCAAAGCTCGACGAAAGGCACTAGCAGCTGCTTTTAAACACAACACAAATACATACGACAGAAATAAAAACACAATAATAATACAGTAATAATAACCAGTGCATTAAATACACACGTAACGTTGAAAATATAGCGCCTAATATATTCTCTTACAATTGCTGCATATTCTTTTCTTCCGAGGTGGGCCCGTGTCTCTGCAACTAAAGATACCCATTATTTACGGAAGTATGTGTACGTTTCGGGAAACAGTACTGAAAAAATACATGCACTAATAAAACCATTTCAATGTACAATGCATGCGAATAATGCGTTTCTGTTATTTGCAAATAAACTGAAAAATGAGTGAGTGAATTAATACAACTAGGGCGTGTTGAGAGTTATGTGTGCCTCGGGCTGAAAATTTCAAATGGGTCTAGCCTACATGTATCGCCAACTCTAGTATGAGGAGATGGGGGTATGAACAGGGGTGTACCTTTTCCATTGAGGGCTTAAAGAAGAGGGTAGTGCCTCATCTCTGAAACTGGGTCGCAAAGTGCATGGCGCATTCTCTTAATTGTTTCTGACGCTGTGTTATTGCTCTAATGAGTGAAAATATGTTTTACTGGTGTACGTAGGCTACAATAAACGAAAATTAATTAAATATTTTAGTAGACTCCTATTCTTTATTTATCTTGGTGGCTTATTAGAGCTCTGAGCCTGGGGCTGCAGCCCTATCTACTTCATGGTCAACACCTTGCTGAATAAGTTGGATAACTAACAAAAAATAAAACGAATAACAGTGCTTTATGTGTAGAAAATTTACCGAAGTGACAGTTGGTTCTGGGACTACTTCGTTGGCTTCGTGCTGCTGCAGTTTCTCTTCTGGTTGAGGTGATGTCCGTCATCTTATTTTGATGTTAGCTGTCGCTGTCAAATGTTTACTGAAACAAAACTGTATTAAGTGTGTTATGTTGCTGTAGGCTACTTTGTTTTAATTCTCATGGCCACTATTTCGCGTAACTGTTTATATGACTTTTCGTGTGATGCTACACAAAATGTCATAAAATAAAAAATATCCCCGTCTTTACTTTCTTGCCGGACAGCAACCGGAAGCATCGAAATTTTTAAGGACTTTTCCTTTGTTTTATACTGTCGTTTGTAGCACGTTTATTCCACGTATGGTTCCGTGGATGAGCCGTACATTTCATCGACTGTCCAGTCAGCGACGAGTGACAGTTGACCGCAGTGATCGTGTCTTCAACTTCAACTGTCTGTTCCGCCAATACGTCATGGAGTGGGCCGTGCCGCGGTAAAACAACATAATTATTTACTTTATTTGTCAAAAAACAACTTAATAACTTAACTAACAGTGCGCAGCAAAAAGTAGGCCTATCACGATTTCCGAACTTAAAAAATATTGTATTGGACGATCAAAGTCGCAGTTTGTGTTTTTGTTTAACAAACGTTTTTTTTGTTTTATTGAATAAACCTATAGGTTAGAACGAAAACAACACGTTAGGCCCCTACGTGAATTTCTTACGTTGCAACGTTTAATTGGTTTGCTGTTCACATTTTTTCAACCGCAGTTGCCTTCTTCGGAACGACTGTCCGCCAGGTGTCGCTGCGGCGGACAGTAAGCAATCATAGACGTGTGAAAGTTGGTAGGAGCCCTCTTCTCGATTCGTCGACTTGTTCTGTTCTTTCCTGATGTGTATCGCTTTTTTGATCCAGCGGTCCATTGTGTTGTTTCTTCGTTGATCGCGGAAACATTTTAGTTGCATCGTGTATTCCGTTTTATGAGCCAACCTGTGTACTTTTGTGTGGGTTCTACATTTTAACGATGTTGATAATAACGAGAACGAAAGTAATTTCATAATAGGCGAAACTGCTGATCGATGCTGCTTTTTGGTAAATCATAAGGAAGCAAGTGCAAGTTTGGCTGGGGAATTTCTGCCCAAATTTTCTTTTTCTCTAACGGACAGGGACCCTTATTTAACACTAGTGTGTCATTGGGCGCTGCAAAAGTGCCTGCAAAATAGCATCTAAATCCGTCGAACGGTTTAAGCAGGGAGCGCGAATGTGACGGACAGACAGACAGACAGATGACAGACCACGCTACAGAGAAATGTGTAGGTACGCCTAATAATAACGACTCTGCTGCTGATGCTGCTTGTCGCAGAAATCAGATGGGTCATGTGCTATGGAAGCTCACGGCTTGGATAGACAGCAACAAATTCTACGCACATTTCCCTGTAGAAGTTCGCTTCGTGCAGCGCGACACCTCCGGCACTCTACTTAGTCTTAGCCCCGACTCAGATGTCTGCTTCATTAACATCCTCATGTACAGGTTGAACGGTTGTTATTTATTAGTCGTTAACGCAGCTAAAAAGTAATTAATTATTACAGCTAACCGTTGCTGCTACCAGTCAATCATTAATTAGACATCTGCTTAGAAATACCATTTGTAGTTGCAGGCATTGAATGAATTGATACATGGGCGTGTTCCAGAGTCTGAAAATTTCAAAAGGGTCCACATGCGTCACCAGTAACACGCAGTATAAAATTGAGTATGCAGAGCGGGTTTTCCCTTTTTATGGTTAAGGGCTCAAAAGAGGGACAGTGCCCCGTTTTTGGAAATTGCAAGGACGTGTTAAGACTTCTGTGTCACCGAGAGCATAATTTTGCGGAACGAAAAAGCAATATTTCGAGTTACTGAGCTATAAACTTACAAATGCGCTGACGCACAATAATTGCTGAGTGTCTTTAATTCAGTCTTGTCGACAGACTATAACGTTGAAACTTTTACAGAAAACAGACGATTAAAATAATTTCAGGTGTTTGTCATAAACCATCGTATCACTGCATCTTTCATTGTTTTTATTGGCGTGACTTTAATCGAAATTGTAACTATTAAAATTATTCCATCAATCGTTAAAATTCTAAACGATGAATCATAAGATTAATCATGGTTAATTTCCGCCGATATAGAATTAGTAGTTAGCTATGTGTATACTGTTTTTGCAGGCCGTACGGGAAGGACGTGGTTCGCGCTAGCTACTGGGCGGCGTTCCAGGAGATAATGTTGAGTGCGGGGGGAAGACCGCACTGGGCCAAGGACTTTCATCTGTCACTCGATCAACTCCGTGACATCTTCCCCGGCTGGACGCGTTTTGTCCAAATCCGCAACCAACTCGATCCAGATCGAATGTTTACTAACGACAAACTCAGAAGTTTTCTCGGCGATTGATGTCGAAGGATGACAGCGTTAGCGGCGTCGTTGGTGGGATGAGAAATTGGGGGGAAAGCGGGAAGTTGCGACTTCCCAACACACAGCCCGAAATTTCTGACAAGATTCCGACAAACGGTTGCAAATTTTTTATAGAAAAGACTGTAATGTTCAAAAGTTTAATTTTGTCCACAATTTTTACGAGAAATGGAGATTTTTAGGCCAACAGTTTCTATTTTTGAAAAAAAATTTCCGACAACGAACAGAAATTTTCCGACAAGCTAAAATTTTGGAGGAAAGGAAAAATAAGGTTACAGTTTGCCAAAACTTAAAGTATCTAAAGAAATTTTGTATTGCGGTAATATTTTTGTTATAGGTACTTCATTAGGTTGACGATATCAAATTACGTATGATGATGATGACATTAATGATAACACTGGCTGATCATGTAAGTTTGTTAATGACACAAATAGGTCCATAGTCTATGTTAAATTGTTCTATTGTTTCTGTAGTGAAGAAAGACGAGGGATAGCTTATGCTCACTAGGCGATTTCCATAAACGTACGTTATATGCAACATGACATAGAGCCGACAAAGAAAGAACTGTTTTATTGGATAACCGCGACAGTTAACTATATTATATATATAAAAAAAACTGCAAACAATTTATTTAATGTTGTATAAGCGATGATGTAAAACAGCAAAAATCAGAAAGTATAAGCACGAAGTGATGTATTAGCTTAGACATTTAATCTGTCCCTAGTAGCCAGATAAAAATGTATAAGCTAATGCATAATGTTCGTGCGCCGCGAAATTTTGCCGCACGGACGGAAACATGTTTAATTTTATAATCCCTGTTCAAAAAATTGGAGGCTGCCCCTCCCCCTTCCAAAAAATTTTACAAATTTTTAATCCAGGATTCCCGGGATTGAATTCCGGGATTGGGAATTCAATCCCGGGATTGCAATCACTAATAGTGTCTGTCGTATCGCTGGTTTCTCGATTTACCTTCATCCGCCGTCTGTTGTGATGCTTCGTTATCATCGTTATCATCCATCTCCATCTGCATGGTCTTCTTTTACTATTACTTCGAGATTTTTCAGCCCCATCTAAACGTATTTAAATTATATTATTAATAACAACATAGGCCGTACGGTGTAAGATTTCGAACTGACGACAACCAATCATGACGCATTGTTTGATGCAAACATCGATCAGTGACTTTCGGAGTTTCGAAGAGCCGTCTTGACAAAAAGTTTGCGACAAAAGCACGTTTTATTACTTATTTACTTAGGTACTTGACAAAATAATCAAAAGTGACAACGCTGCACTGTAAGCCTATTATAATAGACTATTCACAATAAAAATGAATCCAGCTTTGGTGTTTGCAAATGGCGTTTGAAAGGTGAAACAACTTGCAAAAAAATTATAGTTAGGTCCCCTATGTAGGCTAGGCTACATGAAGCCGTATGGCCAGATGTTTGGTTAGTGGGGTAGAGGCCCTATAGTAGGCCTAAGGAAAATTAAGAAGCGTAATAAATACATATTAAGCATCACTGACAAAAATGCTTAGATATTTTTCTGATTTATGTCATATGGTAGGCCTGATATGCTTACGCCATTTTGTTTTTTTGCCGCAGACTGGCTGCCGGTCAGTTTAGCAATAGCTAGTAGCTTATACTTCTACAAATGCAACTGCATGGTGAAACTATTGAATACGTCTCGTAAAACGTGAAAATCGACCCCATGAAAGCCACCCTAGTTGGTAGGCAACAAATTACATGTAAACAAACATCATTGTTGTTAAGACACCAACGTCGCAGATCAATGGAGCCTACTGTTTCAGTGGAAACAGCTAGGCCACGCTCTCGTTTGCTGGCGCACTGAAGCACTTTAGGTTTCGATTTCTCCAAAATATCGAACGACCTCTTTTCAGCTGACATACTTGCGGCCGTCCACTAACATGTTTCTTTTAATAGGCCTATTTCGATTTAATGTCTGTCTTACGGATCATGTGATTTACGGAGAAAAATTCACTCCATGTCTTTAAGACAGTGCATCTTTCTCTCTGTGTCAACGATATGCAGCTCAAATTGTTAATAAAACTCTGCTTTGGGAATTGATCTACCAATGCACAGAGCCTACTCGCAAGTGCAATAGGCCTCTATCACAATCATGCGATAGGCTTATGCCTAGAAGTTAGGCTATAGGTAGAACCTTTAGTGTAGTGATAATATTATAGAGCCACAGCCTGATGCCCATGCGTCATAGTCTATAAATAAACTGTTTTTTTATTGACAGACCTGGGTTGTGGCCTGTCTGTACACAGCTGCTAGCCAATAGCCATGACTTAGACTATACCACACTATAGACAACCGTATGCGCTGTACCACAGCGTATATACTATATATATATATATGTGGCTGTACTGTGTTTACAGTAGGCTATTCAACCGGTTTGCTGGACGACTGAAATATCGTGCACTCTAAACAGTTAAAGGAGGAAGACAGACTACACGTTTCGACATTAAGTTTTAGTCAATAAGTGTGCGAATCTAGAACTAAGGTAAGAAACGCAAACGTTAAAACCGCACTGCTGTCGCAAAGACACCGTGCGATGCCGTAGGCCTACGTGATCATTTTGCTGCATGCTGTAAGCTCAAATTGTTTGGTTCAATTCATAAATCGATCAAACACACGCTTAGGCGTGCGCCGTCTGTCGCGAACGAATCAGAGCCTTTCCACGGACGGTTAGATTTGTTGCTGATTTGCTGTTGTAGGCCTAGACTAGAGAAAGATGTGTTGTAGGCTACGTACAACATATCCAATTCACAAACGTCATAAGTAAAGTCTTTCCCAAGCCATAAAGCTTATGGGCGGCGATGATCTCCGTTTGTTTAGCTCTCAACCTCTTTACACTGCGAAACCACGGATACAGGGCTAGTCCATCTCACGGCGTGCCTGTTTAATCTACAATCAGTCGAAAACATAGGGCCAAGCAAATCCACATCAAGTTCTGCAGGGATCTATAATTAACGCCTTAGCTCATATTCTGTTGCTCAGGTGCGCCAGTGAAGATTTTTTGTTCCGATCTGTCACTATTTGACGAACTTGTGGCAAAATCGTGTTGGCTTATTTCTTACACCACCGCGCGTATAAACGAGCAATACCGTGTAACTATTGACATGTTTCTGGTTTGCTAACAGGAAATGGCGGCTGGCAAATCTGGTCACGTGTTCAAAAATTGGTGCTTTGCACACAGCTGCAAACCGGAGCTGTATTTTGAGCCGACGTGTGAGGACGACATTAGACAGGTACTCCGCTACGAGATAGTCTCAGAAATGTTGTTGCAACTTAGTTGAGACTCAGTTGCTCATTTTTAGTAAATTGGACCGGAAGACTCACTAGGTCTATAAAAGTGGACAATGTTGATTTGCAAAACACAACTACGCAGCGAAAAAATAAAAAAAACGTTTGTCATTTGCATATTTTTACTGTCTGTTGAATTAGTCCAGAAGGATCTCCCACAAAATGTGAGACAGAGGCCTCTGTGCCATTTCGTGTTGCCTTTCTGTTAAAAAACTTTTTCTTTTCAGCAAATTCAGTAACAAAGTTTTGTCTCAGAATGTCGTCAAAATATTGAAATGTTTTGAATGGCTGGCAGACGTTTTCAACAGTTATTGTACAGAATCGGTAAAGGTGTTTTACGTGTGTTTTGTATAGGTGTTGGCTGCAGCTCGTGAGAAGCGTAAGACAGTGAAAGTGGTCGGTTGTGGACATTCGTTCAATGACATCGCCTGCACTGACGACTACATGATTTCACTGAAACAGATGAACCGCGTCATCGAGGTTGTTGTTTAAAACATTATTAGTACTGTTGTCACACTACACGCTTCGCCTCGAAGTCGAAACTAGTCGTTGCTTTTCGTCTGAATTTTATATAATATCATCAGTCACTTACGTCTGTTATATTTCTTTCGTTCTTTGTGAGTAATTTTTGTTCGTAAAAAATAGTGTAGGCTATTCCTGAGTACCTGCATACCATGTCGTGTGTAGATCGATAAAGTGAATAGTACGGTTAAAGTGGAAGCGGGAATTCTCATCTCAGAACTCAACGAGATTCTAGTGCAGAATGACCTCGCTCTCAGCGTGTGCGTAAATACAATGATTAGTATCGTGAATAACGTTGGATTAAAATTAGTCTAGTATGTAGCCTATGGTTATGTTCAACTTCTAATGAAACAGCTGGCGAATGTGTTTGTTGGACTGATGGGTCACTAACTCGCTTGATTTTGTCGTTAAATGTTTACACGACGTTTTTGAACCAGCGATATAAATGCCATAAAATATGATTTGTTTATTTTCTATTGGAACATCGTACGGGTGGTACACAAAAACCGAATAAAACTACACACGAAGAATTAACTAATCAGAAAACCACACACAGAGACCAAGCAATCGTTACACCGTAAACGTGAATTTAGCTTTTGGTGTTACATCAGTCCGGCGTAGAAAGAAGTTTTTGGTTAGTAGGTCTATCAAATGTGCGACAACGTCTTCTGCAAATATTTCTACCGGTAGACCTACGGTGCGTTGTTTCTTCTCTCACTCTGTCAGTAGTAAAGTTTTTTTCATCGTGAATGACAAATAAACGTGTCCAATAAAGTATCTCACGCACTGTGTGTTTCTATAGGTGTGGTTTGTTAAGCAACATGACACTGGGAGGGGTTGTCTGCACTGGTTATCATGGCTCCGGAATAACATTCGGAGCACTGGAAGACTACGTAAGTAGCCGATGTTTCGATAAGTTTTTGAGAGCTTAGATTTTAAATTTGTATCTCCCGTGTTTGTCCTCTGCTGGTGTAGCTGTCTAGGTGACTAAACATTGTACGTTTTGAGTTGTATCGTTAAAAAGATGACGTGTAGCATCGGCGTTGTGGGTTTAAAACGTAGGGGCATGCGGAAGTTGAAATTTTCAGACGGAGGAAACACGGGTGCTTACAGATTTAATTTTTTGCTTGAATTTATTTGAAAGTAAAGTACATTCAGCTTCATATTTTGTGTAGTTGAACAACAAGTTTCAGAAAAAAAGTAAATTTTCCGACGGGCTATAATTTAAGAGGGGACATTTAGAGGGTAGGCTAAAAGTGTCCCCTGTCCTCCCATACCACGACGCCACTGGTGGTAACATTTATTTCTTATTCCACACTGGGATTTATACTGTCAATGTTTGTTTAGACTGACGTGTTCATAACTCACCGCTGCAGTCATGTGTGACTAATCGACGACCGTGTAAACCACGCAATCGACTGTCAGCCAGCGTGAAATAAGTTTCTGTTGATAACCGTATAGGATGTAAAAGTTCGTTTTAACACTTATTTATCTCACCCCAGACTGTGGTTTAGCTCACACCTATCGACATTCAGGTACTGGAGCTGAGTCTAATGCTGGGTAGTGGTGATGTGATGACGTTGAATGGTGATGAAAATGATGAAATCTTTCACGCGGCGCGTCTCAGTCTTGGAGCCCTCGGAATCATCGTCTCCGTCAAACTACAGTGTGAACCCGCCTTCAGCCTACAGCAGAACACATATCCGGCTAAACTTGACGATGTACGTATTCGTTTTTTTCGTATCGTTTGAACAAGCAGTTTTTACAGCGCTAACATGTAGTGCAAAGCGCAGAGTATAAAAATATTAAGCTGGAAGTTTTTACTACATGTGGACATTTTGTTACTATCTTCTGCTTAATAGTTTTATATGATTTTATGTGTATTTTGTATCTTCTGCCATCTGGCAAAAAATTGATTAATTGAATGAATAAACGAATGAATGAATGAATAATTGATTAATCGATACAGGTAATAGACAACATCGACGTTCACCTCTCGTCATCTGATCACTTTCGCTTCACCTGGTTTCCTAACACGGACAGGTGTGCCGTGCACGACGTCAGCCGAACCACTCAGGTAACTTCCGTTATCCTGACTACCTGCAAGTGTGTGGTATGCGTGCAAGCTGCACCGCGTGTTAACTGTCAAAACCTCAGCCTGACTATCCTGACTGGACTGCATTCAGTGTTTTCCATGGGGACCGAGCAGTAGCAGCTAATATCATTTAGGCTGCGGTACTTTAAAAACATTATCATAGATCACTAATAAGGTGTTTACACGATCCAGCAAACGTCCAGCATTAGCACGTGTATTTTGAATACATGTGCTGGAAGTTTGCTCGACGTTTGCGGGATCGTGTAAACACTCCATAACTTTGACTGCCTATTTCTGTGACCCGAATGATCTGCGATGTCACGGCAGTTAGAACGAAAGCAGTTTCTGGGATATTCGGCTGATCTGCGTTGTTTAGGCAGACCGCACCTACAGGGTGGTCCATAAAAATGTGGCACTTTGCTTTTGTCCATATTTTCGCCAATTATTAACCGATTTTAAAAAAAATTTCTTTAATGGTACACTCGCTGACAGTTTGCACCAATGTGTTTATTACATATCTCACCACACCATAAATACGTTTCTACACTACCTTGTGAAATGTAAATGAAATATGCATGTATAACGATAATAACAAACAAACATTTTTTGTAAATGAACAACAACACTTCAGACCAACATTGCGGTTAATAGTCTGCATGACACTAAACTGTGTGGGTCTGACGCAGTTTAATGTCGTACGGATTATTTACCGCAATGCTGGTTGGGCGTGTTTTTTTCATTTACCTAAATGTTCCTTTATCGTTAGTTTTTTCTTACATTTATATTTCACAAGGTAGTGTAGATACGCATTTACGGTGTGGTGGGATACATAACCACATTATTGCAAATTGTTTGCAGAGTGTGCCAGTGACAACATTTTGAAAATCGGTCAATAATTGGTGAGATATGGGCAAAAGTGAAGTGCCACGTTTTTATGGCCCACGGTGTATATAAGTAAAATCACAGAGCTGCAATGAACGGGCGATGTTTACTGCGGGCTTTGATGACTTTACCTATGGCTACTGCATGTGTCGTTATTTTTATTGTTTAATAGCTATATGTATTATTCGGTGTTACATTGTTACCGGGCGTTTCATGCCGTATCAGTAATTGTGTTTGTGTTGTATGTTGATGCAGCCTGTGAGTGTGAATCCTAGCAACTGGTTCTGGGACACTTTCGTCGGATATAACTGGCTTCTTGAGTTTCTCTTCTGGATCAGGCTTGTAATGCATTATATCTATGCTATTATGCGGTCATCCTAATAATCCGCGTTTCGTGTTTTGTCTTTTGTCTGGCCGTCTGGCCATCAGCCTGTCCGTGAAGACTCACGACTCAAAAACAAAAACTGAAGGCTTGGGCAGGGCAGTTCTTTTCGAATATGCCTATTTGGTTTCTAGCGGTTTGCTCTAGCGGTATAACGTCGTTGGTCGCATCAACGAAGTTACTCGACACTGAGCCGGGTTAGTACTGATATGGGTGATTGATTGCGAGTATAACGGCTTGATATTTGATCAAGCCACCTAGGTCAACTCAGCCTGGCCATCCCTCCGTGAGTATGCGTAGTGAGTACCAGCGAAAGCTATGGCGTAAACAGGCACACTGCACGATGCACTAGCCTCGTATATATCCGTGCAAACTGGTGTCTGGCTGAGGGCTAAGGAAGCAGATATCATTGGGACTTTGGAAGAATTTTGTTGTTCTTTTACTCAGTTATTTACTAACTAATTTGTGGTTCGTGTGCAGTACGTTTATACCGTTCGTGGTTTCGTGGCTCAATCGCCTGTACTCGCTGTTGTTGACTCAACTTGTTCTTTTCGTTGATCGTAGTGATCGAGTGTTCACTGCAGTACGCTTTACCGTGCCGAACGTCAGCGGCGAATGGTGCGTGCCCAGGTATTACGACAGAGTTTATGCTATCATCATCGTCATCATCATCATCATCGCGTAGCCGCCTGGACGGTAGCGTCGCTCCATGTTTGCACTTGGTGGCCATGCGCCGTAGATCAGCTGGAGAAGCGCCGAAGTCTCGACGGATTTGTCCACTGTTGCGTGGGTGACCTGTTCTACGTTTCCAGTAGTGATGATCAGATCAGATTTCATGTCCCCCGTTCTTCGTTTTCGGCCGATCGCAGGCTTACTGCGTCTCTCGGTCGTCTCGTTTACGTTACGATGCGTCGTCTGTTTGTCAGCCATAGTCTGTTTCTGACGCTATGTATTGTGGCTAAACGCTCCGTCGTAGGAGGGTCGGCGACAGAGCATTGGTAAGTTTTTTTTGTAAGCTGCCAATAGTAACCATGTTGCTATATGCAGCGTTTTGGTCGCAATTTGCAACTCGAAGTGTCCACCCGCATGTTCGTGGAAACGAATTGTTACTTACTTACTGCAGTCCGAAGTAGTACGATTTCGATGTTAAATAAGTAAATAAAACACTAAATGCAGCGGTTGGGTAAAGGGAAATGACTGCAGAAGGAAGGGGAGAGAAAGATCTGAAAAGAGGAAAAAGGGGGGAATTAAGAGAGTAGAAGGGAGGAAAAACTCAACCCCCGAGCCTTGACTTTCGTCATGTGCATGTTACAGAGTGAAGTTTGCGTCGGCGATGAGAGAACTAGTACGTCTGGCAGACGATGAGGTGTATCTGAATTGTCCGGTGGACGTTCGCTTTGTCAGACGCAGCGACAAATGTCTACTCAGTCCTCAGTCAGATGCTGACACCGTTTACTTCAATATCCTGCAGTGGCGGTAGGCACTGTCGCACTGATTCAATAAAAAGTGGATCCCCAGAACATCCTAAATTACTACGCTAAGCTATAACTGCTGTTAATGTAAATTATTGTCTAATGTTAATTATTTAATTTCAAGTAAGTAGGCCAACATAAAATTTGGCGTAAAAGTGTAAACCGTAAGTAAAAAAAAATCGCATTTTGATCAGATGCTATTTTTTGAATACCGGTACAAACATTTCTTTATGGGCGCGTGCTATATGGGCGTCATTGACACTGTCACTATGACACATCACTGTTCTGCAAATTAAATATGGTTTTTAGCCAGTGAAATTCAAAGTTATAGTTGTAGAAATGCGTCAAGAAAATGTTTATTGGGCGAAGAAGTATAGCGACAAAAAATCTTAACAAAACTGGTCTCCATCACATCACGTCCATCCAACTATAAATACGTTGCTGAAGAAGATTGATCAAAATGGTACTGTCGATTGCGAACTCGACGATCGTAAAATACCAAGACTCTAACCCTATTCTTAACTCTAACTTTGTATGTGACGATATAGCGGCACTGAAATAAAACAGCAAACTTCATTGTGTCTCAAATTTGCGCGTGCGAGGTTCAACAGGCCGAATTCATAATAGGCTGTCGGATGAATACTTACCGCAAATAAATATACAAACATTATTAATTATTGATTGTTTTGCATTAGCCCTTATGGGAAGTCAGCATCGTACGAAGATCGGTTATTCGCTGCGGTGCAGTCAGCGATGTTGAAGTTTGGCGGTAAACCTCACTGGGGCAAGAAGCATGACTTGACCTACAGTCAACTGAGCAGTCTTTACAACACGCAGCTGCAGCGTTTCGTCGACGTCCGAAACAAACTCGACCCACAACGAATCTTCACCAACGACTATCTGCGTCGAGTTCTCGAAGACTGAGCTGGACGTTACAGCCACGATTGGGCCGTGGTGACGTGTAAAAGCTTAAGTGAAAGCGTGTACTAAGCGACAGATCTAAACTGCACTCAACTGAGATGAGCGGCACCGCTGCATAATAATTTGCAAGCATGCACTAATATATTACTCATGCTCAACTGGCAACAGACTTATATGATATACTTACTTGATCTGCAGCTTTCTTAGATGTAATCAGCGCAGTATTTACTTCGCATTAAAGCTTGATAACAAATCTGCAAACTTTCGTTTTGTTTGTTTGCTAAAGATGTTGATATGGAGTTAAGCCTACGTACATTTATTGCGATCAGGAAGTTTGTGGACGTTTGTCCAGTTCGAATAAAATTTGGTACGTATAGTTAGAGGTCAATGAATGCTAAACGATAGTATGCCGTGTGACCCGATCCAAGGTCAACGTCAAGGTCACGAGATCTTTAGTATTTGTGAGGCTGCCTAGTGAGGGTTGAGTCTTAGGCCTATGCTAAACTTAAGATAAAGCCAATCTAGGCCTAATTTACAGAAACTGGACTCAAGAAATTGAAATAAAACAAATATACGATTTAATAAAGCAAGCTATGTACAGCGGTGCATACAAGTACGTGCAATGCAAATATCAGAACAGAATAAGCACACGACTCTCAGTTCAATTGCCAAGCAGTCACCGCTGCTAATCAACAGTTCAGTCAAGTATTCAGACAGTACTGTTCATCAAGTGTTACAATATCATCACATTCGCTATGCAAATCAAATATAACTCTATGAATACACGCTTAATCGATATCAATCAATGAAACAAACACAAGCAATATCTCATCTACTAAGCCACAAGAAAGGCTTTATATCAAACAGTTACAAGTCTAACTGTACATCCAGGAGCCTCCTACC
>Ga0209367_1001228_pt1 | contig 30775 bp, 20 predicted proteins | sample WorMetLIZISLAND2_FD_187412 | JGI IMG/M metagenome (GOLD analysis project Ga0209367, IMG submission 187412) | Marine gutless worms symbiont microbial communities from Max Planck institute for Marine Microbiology, Germany - Olavius geniculatus... ...
CAGCAAAATCTCGTTATACTTTTTTTTATTTTCGTTTTAATTATGCCTTTTTAAATTTCTCTGTAAATTTTTGATCTTTTATCTTTTTTACGCTTGTCTCTTTAAGCTTTTTTTTATAAATCAGCACTTGGCTCACTTTCATCTCTTCAGACTTTGAAATAAGATTATAGTTTTTTTGGTTTGCGTTCCAAGTTATACTGGCAGCTTGCATGCCAGTTATTCAGTTAATGTGTGAATTATGTATCGTATCACATCATATTTACGTTAAAAGAGTTGAACGTCATTTCGAAGTAGAGTTTAGCAAGTTCCAGCTTTCCGTCAATGTAATAGTGCTGTGCACCGAGAAACAGCATGTATGGAACGCCGAACAACGGGATAAGTACGAGCGCCGACTTCGCCAAGCGCCTAAAGCATCATACATTCACACTATCATCTACATCTTGCTTTTTGCATAAGTTAAAAGTTATTTTTACTTACAAAACTTCTGTTGTCAATTTTAGTCAAACTTTTGTAACGTTTTGTTGTAAGAAACATAAATTATGCTTCTTGCAACATAATTATAATTTATGGGATGTTTACACGATCTAGCAAACGTCCAGCAAACATCCTGCTGGCTCGGCCATTATAACATATAGCAGCAAACGTCCAGCATTAGCACGTGTATTTTGAATACATTTGCTGGAAGTTTGCTGGACGTTTGCTGGATCGTGTAAACATCCCATAAATGGGAAAGTCGTTCTCGCTAGCATGGGTCAATAGGTTTCCATATTTCTACAGTCGTTTAAACAAGCATCTGTTAAAGCAAATTGTTACCTACTTGATCTCCTATCAACATTGTACAGTGATATGCTGCTAGTGCACATACGACTAATTACCTGTGCCTGTATTTGTACGAGTCTGGCGTGTTAAAAGCCTTCAACTTGTTGAACAGCGCGTACACGATGTTGATGAAAAACACGAAGTTTACCTGCGCACCACCAAACTAATTACGTACCGTATATTAAATATTTATTTATTTAACATAAGTTCTTTTGTACACGACCGATTGCTAAATGGTTGCTAATTCGCACAAGCTGCATCTCAGATCTATCATTTTTAGTACTTTGTCATATTCCACATTTCTACTGCCGTGGTGGCGTGAGTGAGTAAGTAATGATTCAACGTGATTCAGTGTGAAGCTGCCCGAAGAGAGTCAAACAGTTTGGGAAACAAGAAAGTGCGAACACTTGTATAAACCGTCAATCTAAAAAGATTAAAATTGACACTATGGATAGCGATCTCACATTGCGAAAAAATCTAACTGTGCATTTAGTTTCATAACAGTTAAAAATAGCCATAATAATAATAATAATCATCATCATCAGCAGCAGCAGCAGCAGCAACGGTGCTTACAACGATGGTGACAAGAACCGGTGCAGCAATCACCCAGATCACACCTGGACCTATCAGGTAGGTATTCCAGCACCTGCAATCACATGCGCATCTTTCAACATAAAACTGACGTTTATTGATAGAATAATTTGACATATCCGAACCGAGTTTAATAATTATTTTACTGCTACTTTTCCGCCGTTCTCTGGTAAGCTGAATAAGCTTTTTTTTAAACTTTTGCTTAGCATATTCCTATTTTTACAAAACTTTGTTTGCTGAAGCACACAAAGACTGACATGACCAGCAAAGCGGGGAAACGGTTAAATACAAAAAAAGTCATCGCTGATAGTCGCTAAACACACGGCAAACTTATTTAATTAATTTATTTTTAATAAAACAAAATCAAGCAATATTATGAGCAAAGTTTCAATAAAAGAATAAACAAAGAAGTAACGTGCAGAGGGTCGGCGACGACAGCTTTGGCGACGATCCAAAAGACGATGACGATTGACGGTCCAACTAAACACCGACATCGACACGTGAAATGTCACCAACATCAAAACTAGTTAGTAAAATCTACAATAATATTCATTATCGCTATTGTAATTAGCATCTATATCATCTCAAAAAGAAAAAAAAGCATTCTCTTTAATTCCATTTCCTTCCAGCTTAAGTTGTAAAATACTGCAAATTAAGAAACTGGTTAGAGAAGCACGACATGCTTCGAACTTTCAAAGCTGTCCAAAATGAAAACCAATGCAGGTAGAACACGCGAAAACGTTAACCCCTGCCGACATATTATATGACAGTCCGTCTAGCTACGTGTAGTTGCCCACTGCACTGTGGCCTTTAATCTTTTAAACTGAAAACTGGCAAAACGGCTATTCCTGCTTTGATAAACGTTCACATCAATTTGGTTTTTTTATACATTTTTTATCGAGTAAGAAGCCCGTACGGTACAGACAGACGGACGGACGGACAGACATACGGACAAACCAAACTCGTGATATCGGCCTATTAAAGCGGCCGCATAACAACATATCAGTCTAATAGGCTTATAGTTAAAAAGATAAAAAAAGTGGTGACTGACTCCAGCCGGATGCGATGTACCAGCGCACGCCGCTGTTCTCCGAGAAGACGGCGACAAAGAGCAGCATGTGAAGGTAGAGTCCCTCGATGAAGATCCACATGTAGTTAGCAGTCGTAGCATAGTTGAACAAAACCATCAACGTACGACACTTCCACAGCTGCACAGAAGCATCGCCGCATTAGAGTATGTCTGTCCGTCCGTCTGTCTTTCTGTCCGTCTGTTTTAGGGATGTAGTCCTAAACAAAAAGTGGGAAAGTTTGGAACTTAGTGGCGTCACAGCCAACTCAGAGAAAGAAAGAAAAAAACACATTATTTTCTTACCTATTTATTTTTTAAAATCTTATGCTTATTTAGAGGTTTACATTGAAATGATTTTTTCATGTGTTTTTTAAACAAGGTCGTGTTTGAATTTTTGCACGTTTTTGCGCTTTGTTTCGCAGCTGTAGCACGTACGAAAATACTATAAAATTAATACAACACATTAAAAATTGTCGTAAATTTGTATTTTTTAGATACAGAAATAAACTTCCAGCGAAAATAAAAGTGAAGGTTTAAAATAAAAGTTCTAAACACAATTACGGTATACCTCTGTAGCTATTTTTTTACATGAATTGTAGTAAAATTGTGACAAAAACATTTTTGCTTCCTGGAAAAAGTAGACAGACGGTTTCCCGAACGTCTACGACTCACAACATCCCTGGCCACATTAGCGCCCGTCCGTCCTGCGTCCATGCGTACGTGTGTCCGTCCGTCGTGTGGGAACAATTGGCAGATGAGCTAATCGGTTTAAAGTTCGCGCTTGTCTCGGTGGACGAGCTTTGCACATCGCTCATCTGCTGCAGATGTGACTGCAATAAATTGCCCTCGAAAACAAAACAACAAAATCGACTGTATCGCCTATAAAACTGTGTCTACTAACCAGGCTAAATTAGCCTGTCCATAAATACACTCGCTGATGAAGCATTAAGGTTCATCGAACTCTGCTGTTGTCTCTCAACTCACTCGTGTCTGCACTTGTGTAAAGTTCGCCGTCCGCCTCCTCGTGGACTCGGACCCTTACACTTGTTTCGAATTCTCGTAGTTCTGCAGTAGCCGTTCTCACTATTTGTAATACCGTTCCTTTGGAGTCCAGGGCTTCCGAGAGTGGAATTATGCTCCAAAAATAACTAAATGCATCCAAGAACCAAAGACAGATGCACTGATATGCTAAACTGTTAAAGCGCAGCATCAAAAGACGTCGCAAAATAGTGTCTTGGCGTTACCTAAAAGGGTGCACAACAACCCACGCAGATAACGCAGATTAACTTCAAACTGCGCTGTTGCGCTAAGTTACAGAATCCTGGCATCATTGAGGCAATTCGTCATTAAGCCTCTATATTGCAATATGTGCAAACAGATGTCCGGATGACTGATTCGTAAGTGGCGGATGTGTCATTAATTATTGCAGACATCATCAGTCAAAAAGCAGAGTGCGGCAGCTGTTCATCTGCCTATCTAAGAGTTTCAACACAGTACATTATATACGCACTGTGGTTTCACTCTCACGACATGCCAATGATATCACGTCATCAGATCGTCGTCGTTCGCGACGTTCGGCTGCAGCAAAGCAAACGATGCCCGACACTCGCCCTCTTTATTGATGACACTAACAGCATGGATAGCTGATCATGGTTGCTGTCTTATTTTATCATCACCAGCCGCTTGTGCAAGTCATTGAACACAGGACAGTAGTCACTAGACTAAGCAGTAAAGAATCTCATCTTCAAAACGGCTAAGCGTAATAGTTCGACATTATCTTTTAACGACGACGTTGACGACGCACCGGCTTTAACACAATCTACTTATACTGTTATGTTGCAGTACATTCTAAAACTTATCAATTTTATCAACTTATACCGCAGCCGCCGTGCCCAAAATTTTTGCAGACTTAACTTAAAACATGAAACTGTCGGTGTTACGTTCGGATTATTTGCTAAGGTATACATACGGCAGACTGTAAAACATTAACGAAGGCCCTGCTTGAAACATTCGCGCTTTTATACGCTGCTTTAGTCGCTGACTCAAAACGTTCTTCTATAATCTAGCCCAACCACACATCTTGAACCTCAGATTCTGCGGGTCATATGCAGACATTATGCACTTTACAAATTCATACGCTTACTTAATACTACGACAAAACATTTATTGAAATCAACAACAATAATTAAACAATACGAAACAATAGCATGAGTTACGGACCGATGCGTTGCTGGCGAAGTAGAATCCGTCCGTGTAGTCGACCGTGTCATCAGGCAGCCCGGCACTGTCAGCCATCAGCAGGTCACGTAACAGAGCCATGACACAGCGCAGTATAAACGACAGAAACAGGTTCAGATGCACCGTGTTGCGTGGACAGTACAGTTTCCTGCATGCATGATCACGCAAATACATCCGGTATAGCCAAGAGACTTAGTTAACGTTATTCATTTATTTTATTTATTTAATTATTTATTTAATAAACCAAGCACATAACAAATGTACACGCAGAAGTAACTCAACTAATATCAGTGCCAATAACATTGAAATAAAATCCAAAAAATAAAAAAAAATTTTAAAAAGTTTACTAAAAATAACATGAAAAACCCAATACTGAAAATCAAGCAAGATAACTGGGATAGAAGCGAGCAACAATGTGGGAAATGAGTAGTAGGTTACGAGCTACGGGGTGAAGAGATAGTGTGGCTGATTGGAGCGGTGATATGGCTGCTAGCTGCACTGTATGTCTAATATTTCGCTGGCGCGAACGACGGATGACCGCATAGTGCGCTGCGGTATCATTAGCTCATGCCAATCAGCAGCTAGCCACTTCTCAGATTGTAACAGTCGCGAGTCTGACTTGTACAAACAGCTAAATATCGCTTGCCTGACCCCCTGCCTTTCTGTCTTTACCTCACATTTGTATACATTTCTCGGCAGTAAAAGCTGAAGAGATGATTGTGTGTAATCATGCATAAACTGACTTAATGGAGAGCATGATGACTGCAGCAGCTGTCAATGTGACCAGAGAGATGCTGTAGCCGACCAGGTAGATCACTCGCACGTACCGTATGTGATCCTGTCACACACCACAACCACTGCGCTTAATAATTAATCTAGAAATTTCACCAATCTGTACATAAGAACATCGGACTAAACTACCAGTTAACGGCCAACGTATGGCATGCACGTGCCACACGTGGTCAGTACAATAGATAAATGACCACAAAACAACAAGACAGTAAAAGTCAAGCGACGCAACGCAAATCACAAAAATTACCGTGCATACGATAAGTCCACGGCTTTATTCAACTTTTTAAAGATTCACGAAGGTTATCCTTTTATCTCTTTGTTTGTCTGTCCGTTTATCTTTTTGTCCGCAAAAACTTAATACTTAAAAACTTATAAATGTATAACAATACATTTTTGCGTTTAGGTGAGTCCTAGTCTACGATTAATCAATTACATTTTGGTTGCAATCCAGATCCAGGGTCTTCATTTGTGTTTCCCTAATGCATTTTAAATGAGATGGCAATTGTTAGTAGTATTAGCTAATTATAGCTAGATGACATCACTATAACGCTGACTGTAAAACAGCCGACATCTTTGGAAGATACATATACCAGTTCTTTAAGTGTTTTGAGTACATCTTGCTATGCGCCCGTCATAATAGGTCGCACTAAGGGTCTTGCCCGCCCGTTCGCCCGTCTGTGTGTGTGCCCCGTACGCCTTCTAACTCGAAAACAAAATAACTTAGAATATCAAAACGGGTGTGTACGTCTTTCAAAGCAAAAATAAAATTTCGTGTGCCAATTTCACTACAAAAAGTCACAAGTCATAGGTAAAGGTCAAGGTCAACGTTAGGGTTAGAATTGTGCAGTGCAGTAGGGGAGTACGCATAACTAAGCAAACGGCCGCGAATCGTGTCGGCACCGAACCGACATATTTTTTAGTTACAGTAGTTGCAGTCAACTAAGTTTAGTCATCAACCATACGTTTACGATATATCAGTATAATAGTACGACAATACACGCAAGTTATGTATCTTACCATGAACACGGGGTGAACGATGGAAGGCTTTGGAGCAGGCGGTTGAATTAAACATTCGGAGTAATTCGACCAGGTACGGTTAAGTTTCTCGTGGAATTGCCAACTCCCATCTTCTGTGCACAGTCGAGTTGCATTCCCTGCAAACCGTGTTACAATCACACTTCGTTGTTCTGCGTTCAAGCACCAGTTTTCTGACACTGATATTTCGCAAGGTAGTGTAGCGACGCAGGTAAGGGTGTTTGGTTCGAGAACTTTCTCTGTCGCTGCGCCACAAGCCTAGAATCAACTACGTGCTGACATTTGCCACACTGCCACAAACTCGACTTTTGAACATAATAAGCGGCGAAACAAGCCGTTAATAGCTACTGAATAATATCCGTTTGCGGTAAACGTTCTTCCTTTTCACCACCTAATACTGAATATTTGCAGTTTTGCTTTCATGGATTCTGGAATAAGCTCTTATATCTCAGCGAAATCATGTCTGTCAGAATTCGATAATTCCTTTCTCTGATTTGTCTCGATTTTTACCCGGTAATATCACTTTCATGAGAAGAAATGAACACTACAGTAATGAGGTCCGTAGATAAATCGACTGTTGCCATCTAAAGCCGTTACATGCGCAGCATTGCAAATTCTATTATATTTTCGTAATTTTCTTGTAAACCCCAAAATTAAACTTTAGTGCATTTGCAATGGTAAATCGCTGGGCTAAACATGCAACAAACGCAATATTTCAGCATCCGTGCTAAATTAAGGGTCGGTTTATGGCAAACCGTTACTGAGAATCCAATGAACGCATGAACAATAATGTCACGTGACCCCAATAAAATGCCTGTGTAAATCTATCGCCATCCTGGCCGACAATGGTCGTTATAATGTTAACACAACACGGCTAAATGCAGTCGGTAATTATTTGACAGTGAGTCAGATACGGACTTTCCATTACATGGATTTATTTCTAGCTTATATTTTTGCGTTAATTTTCACTTTTGAAAAGAATCTGTGGCCAGAACTATATACCAACAATACAAAGACATTATTTTCTGATTTCGAATACCGTTCAGAAACTTAGATAAAAAAGGCAATAACAAAATCTCGACGTTTCGGTGTTTCTGAACACCGAATGAGTCATAAAATGACAACCTTAACATTTATGTTGATATAATGCCACATAAACTGCGAAAGACTACAAATTTATACTGTGTGAACAACTTTAACATTTGTTATTAATTATTTACAGTTTAAATGTGTTTATTCGTTTTAAAGCAGTTTCAAATTTTTTTCCGAACCCAAATGTTTTTCCACGCGCAGATTGTGAATCAAACAGAGTTCATCGTTAGTTAAATCAACCTTCGTGACACAATTATTATTCACTTGCAAAAAAAACAAAATTTGTTTATATCGACAGACGAAATAAAACGTCATTGAATAAAAATATACATTAAGTTGCCAATACGTTATAATTCGTTCAGTAACAGAGAAAAATGCAATACCAAAAATGTCACTTTTTGACCCAATCGCAACATATTATAAACATTAGACAGATCGATCACAGGTACCATTATATAAACTTGGCTTAGATCTCAAAACTCTCCTACAACATTGATATAGCTAAGAAAATAATGGAAATATTATAAACAGCACACCGTCAACAATAAATCCGTCGATGTAATGTGGACAGGGCCTGACGGCCAGCTGACCGGCCGCAGTCTTAGGCCAGCACTGAAGCCCGTCCCACACGAGAGGACAAAACAACGTCTTTTTGCCTGCTGCAACTTCCTGCTCTGCTGATGATTCTAAAATGCATTCACAGACGCCATCAGTATAGATCTGCAGTGTTGTTTGCGCGGACATACACGTGGACATGGTCCAATACAGACACGCTGTTTGACAATAAGGGTAGCTATAGCAGTCAACAAACTAAATACAAATAGGGACGTTGTTTTATATTTTTATAAATATAAAAAGTTGCTTGCCCATGCACGGGCGTTGCGTCACTTGCGTGGCGTGGCACGGCCGGAACAGAATCAGCCGGCGCTAATTTGGCAATATTCGATTATAATGAACATTTAAACGCACGACATGTGGCTCACGTCGGCTGTCTGCCTACAGTATTAGGCCTACTATTAACAGTCTCGCAGTATCAGCAGCATGTGTCACAGAACTAACACACATCACTCATTCTCTTGTACTTACTGAATTATATACCCTGTTAATGCTTAGGCCTGCTATCCTTCTACACAGTGTGTAGACAGATAAGTGACCACGTAAAGTCTTTTTTTGCAATTTTTGCAGTGACCGCTTGAATTTTCATACAAAAATTTCGCACATTTATTTATTTTTCGTACACGTATGAAATAGCAAACGGTATTTCCTAACATTCAGCATAGCTATAAAAAGTTACTGATTATTTTGAAATAAACACGCTCAAACAATGTTTTTGTAATAAAGAATGCCTTGCACTGGAACATCGTCAGTTGAACACACCATTTTCCATTACTCGAAGTGAACACCGTCAGCTTTCACGCTCGCATTCAATCGTTTATGCGGTTCGCACAAGTTTCATGAAATTGCAGTACAAAAATTATTGTATTGGGAGTGTACTGAAATTTGCAAAACAACGTGTGCGAACGCCGTTATTGAAAAGTTTACCATTATCCAAAATTACCTGCGTTCTTCTCATGTAGCTCATGCCGGCAATGTCTATAGCGAAATGCTTTAGTTGACATAATCTGTCGATGAAAAAAATGAACTGACGTACTGCTTACAGGATATATGCGTTGTTAAATCTGTTTAACTACGTGTGGATTCTGCTATTGTTTAACTTTGTTTGTTTACTGCATAAACACAGGTGGTCTGATGCAAATAAATGAATGAAAGTAGCATGACAATTACAAGAAGGGTTGTTACATTGGAGGGGTTCTGTTGCAGTCGGGGGTTTTGCTGATAACGACATTACGAACCAGTGTGTCGTGCTGCGGCTGCTGATGCTGATGATGTCCCGTTGACAAGGCAACTCAACTCTTGTTGCAGCAGTATCCGCTTCTGATAGTTTCTGTCCACCACCGACACACGACCCTGTTGTAACAAATCAAACTCACCAATTCACGCCAAATGCACGTTATTCAACATCATAATTGTCAACAATCAACGGCCACATATGATTTCGTAACTGGTTTGTACGCTTCGGCTAGTTGTGTTGGTATATTCTTCTTGCAACTTTAATGAAACAGACACAGATTCTTAGATTATAGGCCGTCAGTAGTAACTTAGCCGCTTCCCATTCGCTATAACCCTTGCATAGCGTCAACCATCTGGTATCACGATTTGATATGATTTATATGCCCATCTTTTTCTACTAAGTTTCTTCATTTTGGTGGCGTAATTTTCTGTTTTGGTTTTGTTTAGTTGGCTACTCGATCATGTTCGTATTTCGGTAAGTACAGAACAGCATCACGTATACATTTATGTCGTCATAAAAGTGCCGGATAACTGACATCAGATGACGACATTATACGAATCACGGACAAGCGACTACGCTAAAAGCCGTCGACGACCGAGCATGATATCAGTCTGCCTGTCACTGTCATTGACTCCTAGAAATCACTGTGGATGACCTTTCTTTTCTTTACTACTCTATTTCCCTTTCTGTTTTTCCTTTCTCCATTCTTTTCTCTTCCTTTCTATTTTTCTTACTCCTGAAATGAAGCTTCAGATTGCCGTAAACTTTTGCAGCTCTGTACAAAATTCAAATGTGCAAATAAAAGCGCACCGTTTTGGCCACAACATGCACAAAAATCGCTTAAGGTCGGGCTCACCGGCAAACGATTTCAATTACAGTTTTTGCTGTTCAGTTTAAATGTTGAATTGGTAATTAGCAATAGGATTGAACCAGACGCCGAGGTGCAAAAAGTAGCTCGATATTCAACCGCGGAATTGTTTTTTAAGAATCAAACTCCTCTAGATAACCGATCGCCTTTACAAGCTTGTGGCTGTGGGGCGACGACCCCACATATGGAGTCGACTCATGGCTTGTCAGCTGACGTCGTAATGCCAGACCAGACGTTAGGCCTAATGCATTCTAATGAACGGACGGCTGTCATTAGCCGATAAAGTTACGTGTCAATTATATTATTTCTAACACACTTTTTTACTAGTCAACTAGCCACACACGCTACTTGTCGGATATACATTAATCCATCGGCAACGGCAACAATTTCGGCAACACGTACGGTTGTATATGGCGACTTTAAAAACTGAATCCCCGTAATCGTAATTCCACTGTAGCTCTCATACTGTCGACCTTTGTGGCTAAATAGGCCTATGCAAGAAAATAGTACTGTAGCTTAGTGTACATTATCAACCATATAGGCCTATATGCAAACAATACAAAAACAATACAAGCCACAATGTCACGTACAATAAGTAACTTGCAATAAATCTATGGAGGAACTGAAATAATAATTTTAACTCTCTGTCCACGGCAAGCATTACCAAACGAACGCCGGCAGCCATAAAATAAGTCATCGTAGCTGAAAAACACTGTGTGCTTAATGCATAAATCCGTATTGAATGGACAGCCTGGATAGTATAAACATAACGATGATGGTAACAATGATGATGCCGATTGCCCTCAAATGATCACGATTGTGCTATTAATAAGCTCCGCTAAAGGGTTCAGTGTTAAGTTTATGGTGGAATGAGAACAGAAGTTGACAGCTGCGGGTACTTGGCAACGAGTTCCGTGTGACGGCGAATCTGCAAGGAACGTAGTCCGCTTGACTTGAACAGTAAAATTGTCACCTTGAATGAGCTTGGATTACCACCACAATGACTGTGCGTCAGTCAATTTCTAACCGGCATTTGATCTGGGCCAGGAAGTTAATATCTGTTCTATCGCGACGGCTACTATACATACGACTTTTTTGTTCAGTATGACTCTATGCAGGTATAGGCTTAGGTCACGGAACACGACGGGCTGCACATGGTACATAGTACACGCCCACAGAGTGTGGGCTCAGTCTCCCGTTCGACACACGATGATCAGGTCACGATATGTGTTTGCTTCTTATACGTGGATCGATGAAGATATAGAAGCCTGCAGGCGGTCAGGTGCTGCCACACGGCGAACGACAACAAAAACACAATGCTGAACACATATTTATTATGCGGCCGTCTTAATAGGCCGCATTACGGGTTTTGCCCGTTCGTCGGTGTGTTTCTCCCGTACGCGTTTATAACTCGAGGAAAACGCGTAGAAAAAGTAAAATTGACGTTAATGTTTCCCGAAGCAAATATAATAGGTATGCCAATTCCAACTCAAAAAGTCACACAGTTACACGTCGCGACAACGGCTTTGCCCACTGCACACTAGACGCGCTGCAGTGAGCCAGTACGCACACCTAGACGGACGGTTGCATATCATGTCGGCACAACGCGCGGCGACATCTTCGCTTGTATTTTCTTTTTCAAGTTTTTGCCATTTCACAGATTTACGCCAGTACGACGTGCTTTTAGTCTTTTGCTTTTGTCTCTAGCTTCAGTCTTTGAACCAAGCTTTTGTAAACTGTAGTGCTGAGGATAAAACTTACGACGCTGCAAATTGCCCAGTGTGCACAGTGGTATTTTTTGTTTATGGCGACAACACTTAAGGCCGGTTCACACGAGCCGTGTTCACGGGCCGTGTCCACGCGCCGTGAACACGACTTGTGTGACCAGGGCACCCGTGAACACGGGTCGTGTGAACAGCGCACCCGTGTTCACGACCCGTGTAGGCGGCATATCAACCAATCAGAAAATTTATGCGGATAACGTAAATGCAACGTTTCCATAAGTGTTTATTGTTAAAATATTATTTTTCATTGGTGCATTTTGTGCTATTGCAAATAGGCTTTTTTTGTAGAAAAACGTCTACTGACACGTTTGTCTATGTGAAAGACTCAGCTGTTTCAGACGTCTTCAATAGACAATCTTTGCACCGGTATATTGCTCGTCTTTATAGCCAATAACAGTGTTTTCTTTTGTTTTACGTAGGCCGTAATTAATACAAGCTTAACAAAAAGAATACTTTTTCATTAAATTTGTGCATTTTGTTTGCAAAATTGCATTTAAAATACTATATTTAGCGTTGCAAATGACACGGCTCATGCATACGGTCCGTGTTCACGAGACACAAAATCAGCAACAGTGAACACGGGCCGTGAACACGGGCGTAAAATTTGGTCGCCCGTGTTCACGGGCCGTGAACACTGGCCGTGGACACGGCTCGTGTGAACCGCCTTAGATAATAACAACTTCATCCATCACAGGGAAACCGCACGATATTGCAAACTGAATGATTGTAAGGTCATTGGTGGCAACTTGCTGCCACAAAGTTTTTATAAATTTGCACAGTTTATTTGCTTTTAGTTAATAAACACAAATGCTATTATGTCTAATAAATGCATTGTGCAAATAAATTGAAACTGGCTCAAAAAGTAAACCGCTATTTTTATTAGCTTTTACTATATTGACCGACACGGCGAGTGTTTAAATACTATCTTGCTGTTACAGTCGGCTGTAAAGCGAACTGTTGAGATCTAGGTGAAAAAAGAAACAGTATGCAATGCAGACGATGTGCATATTTTAACGCAGGCATTAAAGCACTAAACTCTGCCGAGTCTGATGCGTAAAGAGAAAGTGTTCTAGGCTATAACTAGCCTGATATGCAGTAGCGTCGCGACCACTAGGGCTGCTTGATGTACTGACACAGAGTGAGAGTGCGAGCTATGGAGTGTGCATCGCCGTGCCATTGGTTTGATTTGAGGTCTAATGTATGACATAAAACAACGACGACAATAACGAGTCGACAGAAACTACTAGGCCTACTAGCAGCGTCAGTGACGAGGTCCCATGGGTCGACGTCATCAAAGCACGGGTACCACGGGTACGTCTCAACTAGCTGCTGTAAATCAACGCCCATCTCATTAGTCTGTCGCTCCATCGGCACTCGCTCGCAATTCGTTTCATGTTCTCTCTTGCACAAACCGCGAATGGAATTGTGTCATTTAAATTGCGTCATTACTTTGAACTACAAACCACGACAGATCACCACTGTGCACGAATTTTGTTTTGCTATTTTGTTCACTTGAAAGCAGCTCTTTAGTTTACGAAATAAAAGCACATTCGAGTTATTTATAAAGTTTCTGAAACTTTTATCATATTAATGCAGCATCTGAAATACACGAAGTGCTTTACAGTCTTTTAAAACTTAAATATAATCATAAAAAATCCGCAACTTGCGTTTTCTGGAAGTAATAATTCTGAGTTCTATAGCTGGGAAATTCATTACGTCATTATGCATTAGATACAGCAACATTGTTGAAAAAAATCCTTTAAACAACAGCGTTGTTATTCGTTATCTTTCTGAACAAAAAAAGTCTATGCAAACGCCATTTGTTTCGAGATGCGTCCAATGTATGTGTCTTACGACGGACCAGCGACGCATAGCCTACGTGCTTGGTGTAAGAAGTTTGCTTTCGGTTTAAAAAACTGATGATACTAAAATACACGACCTGACCGCGTATAGTCAGCTTCGTTTGACTGCAAGCAGACATAATAAGCAGTAATATACAACAAAATGTAAAAAAAATGCAAGTAAAAAATTTGAAACAAAATCCTGCATTAAAAATTACATAGCACCAGCTGCCGTAGGCTATAAGAGACATCAAAATGTTTAAGTTGTACACCCCAAACAAAATTAAAAAATACATGTTTAAACAAATGTTAACTATGTTTAAACTGAAACATAAAATTAGCAGTAAAGACACAATAAAATGTAAAAAAAAAAACTAAAAATATGTTACAAAAATCTGCGACATAAAAACAATATTTGACGTTTGAACATTTTAACTTGCTAAACTTTTTTTTCTTGCCGTTCAACACATGGTTAGTTGTTACGAAAAAAAGCTATTAGGCTAATGCTAACTGCATTATAAAAATAGCAAAATGAATAAAAAAAAGTAGAGCATTGTCGCATTTCAACGTTTAATACCCACTTCACACAGGGTGCACGATTGTAACAGTCGACAGGCAGACTGACTGACCATGCACACGCTATGGAGAAATAGGCGGAATCGCTTGCGCTTCCAAAGCGATTTTGCCTGAAGACTACGTCTGCGAACCGCTAAAAGTCTGCCTATATTGAAGAGCGTTCTCTACCTGGCTGGTATGTCGCAGAGTGATGGGAGACGGTACGGCAGTTGTAGTTGACGGACGTTCGATGACGTTATCCTCCTGAGCATTTGACGTCACCAACTCTCTACTCGTGATGATGATGATGATGATGTAACGGCAGGATAATGACGTCATCGTAGCTGTGGGTCACGTGACACGGCTTCAGCAGCAGTTGCAGTTACAATAGTCAGTGCGTGGCTGCCGGAATGAGCTGCAGCTTATATACGTCGTCAGTCAGCCAGTCAGTTAGTGGTCGAACTGCTTCATCTGACGACTGCTGCTGCTGCTGCCACTGCGAATAGTCGCCATGCAGCAGCACTCGATTCAAGTCAAAGGCTGTTTTTGATTACACGTAGCTTTTATATTGTTATACGTATTGTTTTACATGTGTGCTTACACGTAACACTTCATGGCATCCCCTAGACTGTAGCCTATATTTATTGAATTGTACATTTCTGAATATTAAATATTGTATCGCGTTTTGTTGTGTAATATGGTGGTATTTTGCTATTGAAAAAATAAAACTTACTTATATGTATCGCGCAGTAGTTGTGTTTTGCCTATTTTCATGCAATACTTATGCTATTGTTACTAGTTATGAATTAAAAGCATCTTACTGATTTACTTACTCAACTTCCACACGTTTGTCTTTTAGAGCAGGTAAAAATGCTGCAATGACGTCTTGTGCCAACATAATTCATATGCGGTCGTCCGTGTAGCGTACGCTCCAGTACAAAAATTATGAAAATCGGCGAGGTGATTTGTGTCGCGAACTTTCGTGATTTGTGCCTCGACAAGTCCACGACTTTGTCGCGAACTTGTCGTGGACTTTGTCGCAAAGTCGGCGTAATGGAATTTCGGCTTAAGTGAACGTATATGCGAGATGTTCGGCGTCATTTTCTGGAGGTTTATGGCGTCGTCCGCGTGTGTGACTCAAGGTTGTCAGAAGTATCAGTGATTGCCCTCTGATAGGCCTACCGCGACGGTGTTGACTGTAGCAAGGACCCCACGCTATCTTATATAATGATAATTATGATGAATGATGATATATATAGCTCATGATATAATGTCTCCGATGTCGTGATATGCTGGCTGTAGGAGTCACGAAAAACTGTCCAATCCAGCCAAGACGTAGTTTTAAGCAAGAAGTGGGCGTAAGGCAACATTTTGCCAAAATTTTTGAACGTTTTGCGCTCTGTTTTTCACCAGCAATAGACCCTACATACAAATATACAAAAATATGACATTATATTAAAAAACGTTGTATTTAAAAATTTGTTCAGATACAGCACAGCTATTAGGCCTCCTGGAATAAAATAGCAAACAATTATACACAGAGAAAAAAGAACTAATTGTGAGTCTTTTCTTTAAACAAATTTTAGCGAAATAGTGAAAAATTATATAATAAAGATCCCAACACGCATAAAAGTGCGTTCTCACTGCGGGCGTCAACGCACGTTACGCCGCGTAACGTGCGTTGACGCGCGCAGTAAGAACGCACCTTAATAGGTCCACGTTTGGCTCCACGTACTAGAAATATCGACTTTAAAACGGACGTATTAACTACTAAATTCTTACATTACCAATAAACGATTTTTGAAGATCAGTTACTGCACGAGGCTAGAAAAAATCTTTTATCTTAGTTTTCGGGCGGAACTTTTTTCATATGTCAGTTAACGAACAAGGCAGCGGCAAAACTTTTTGTCAACGCAGACGAAAACGACAGTCTCTTTAAAAAGTATTTTATCTCGGCGACGTGTCGCTTTATATATTTTCAGCTGCTGACACCCGCGCCCTAGCCCGGGAAAGCCGAAAGTTCGGTTTAATTAAAACAGCACTGGCCGGATAATGCTCAATAAATTCAGCGCTGGCGCAAGTCGTTCATACATTGTTCGCCCGCCGGTATCCGAGGTAACCAACCGGCTGGTGATGAGCGACGAATTGCGAGAAGGCATTTCGTTTTCGACTGTCAGCCACAAAACTGTAACTCCGTGCTGCTACAATTTAATTAATCTTTTCCCTCTGAGCCAAAAAAATGACGAAAATACCGAAAGCAACAAATCACTATTTTTGCAGCGAAATGCACACAACGCGCCATACAACCTACAAAACATGTCTCTAAAAAGAAAAAAAGTCATGTGACGCTATGCATGAGATCGTCTGGTAGCCTTGATTTTTGATCCTTTGAACTAAGAGATTGGCTCATCAGTTATCGTGAGAAAAGCAACGTCATTTTGTTTTTTTTTCAGATTGGACCCCGTACATGACAAAGCGACAGACGGACGGACGGACGGGCAAGATGTGTAATGCGGCCAATAGAACGACCGTATAACAAACAATAAAAGAACTTTCACGTAATATATTATGCAAACACATAAACTCGCCTAGCCGCTAACTTCGCAGTCCATAACTGTCTATTAGCCAGAGTTAACGACTACCGTGCACACTCTAGCGTGGCGCAATGTTGTCAGCGAGGCTATTGGATTAGAACAGGAAGAAGATTCATTGACCGAGGTCAGTTGCGTGGGATGCAGTTCATTTCTTTTGCAAACCTTTGAGCCAGCGAGAGTTAAATCCAATTAAGCTAACATACAACCCAATTATCAAAGTCGGTCGGATAGCTGGTGTCGGCTCCGTTGCCAGCGCCTTTAACCGACTGGGTCAGTATGCCAACGGTCTCGGTGGCCATAACTATCGCCTTTACTCATCTTGTTTGCACACAGAGGGATGGCCAGGCTGAGTTGGCCTTGGTGGCTTGGTAGAATAGCAACAGTATAAGCCTATAATTGCAAACGGTCACCCAAATTGACGTAATCACTTTGTTATACGACCAACGTTGTTCGTACGTGCACTATATATAGCCTGAGTCGTCACCATGCAATGATTGCGTATTGACTAGTGCTTGCTGTCATGCGATTTCCAGCATGCGATGTGGCCTGCATCATACATTCTAGCGACGAGTGAATACAATCGTGCAACATGAATTAATTGTTTCTAAATAAGCAATGCTCACAATGTCGACGAGACAGTCCAAAGTCCCGAACCAGAAAAGAAAAAGCTAGCGTGGTGGCATGAAACATTAAAAAGATCGAAAAAGCTAAATTGTAGAAAAAAAGTTCTTAGTCTCGTCGAAAACAGTATAATGTAAAATATGTCCAGAGCGTACAATATTCAAAATGGCATAAAGGGCTAATAATGCAAAACTACGAGAATTGTTCAAGCTGTGCAATTAGAAAATCAATCGTTAGACAGCCTTACTTCTCACTGATAATGTGTGTATTTTTTTCTCTCTTATTATCAGTCTTTGCTGCTTTGATGCGAAATAAAGTATATATACTAAATAATTGTTTAAGTTTTCACCTTATTTAACGTCTGTTTCTGCATTACCTGGGAAAATCTGACCAAACAAAATATGTGTTAAAATGAATGAAAAACGTTGATAAATTCTATCTATCCACATCCGTGGAACCCAACAACCAGTTAGTTACAAGGTTTGACAGTCATGCAGCAGTGTGTCTACCAGATAGCGTTCAGGAATGTTTACGAATTCAAGAAGCAACTGGCGAAGTCTGGATGAGTCTGGAGCAGAACATTATCGACACTGCTGTCAATGCATGAAGAAATCATTTCCTTGCCTGCGTTTGCACAATGTGCTGACATTTCGAGCAATTTTACTGCAGGCAGTTGAAAAAGAAAACAATTGGATGAAATGTCAACCATTGTGTCAAAAATTTGAACAAAATATGTTTTTGCGCATTATTTAGATGAAGTCATAATACTTACATGCTACTGTATTACACAGTCAGTATGTTCTAAAAGAAATGTGCTGTTCGGTATACTCACCAATTCACATCTGCATTATAGTTGCTTTTGATGCTGGATTTCAACATTAGGCCTAATCCATAGCTTTTGTGCGATATTACCGTGCTTGCGTTGTTCGGCTTCTGATCTGTATACTTAATTTGACTTCCAAACGTAAACTGCGGTTGAGTTGTTTAGATTGTTGCTGCACAAGTTTGCACGATAAGACCCACACGCACACGACGCCTAGCGATTCGACTCCTTTGATGTTTTGATGTCGGTTTTTAGGCGTCTGACGTTTTGTGGTTTGGCATTCTTACATTGGGAATGTGAACAAGTTAAATAATATGAGGCTCAATTTGGCCAAAAAACCAAGAAATACTTTTTGTCAATAAAAAACAAAAAGAAAAAATTTTCTGCTTTTGCTGACATATTAGAACTAAAGCGATCAAAAATTTATTATTTACAATTTATTATTACTGCATTATCATCATTCGTTTAATGCAAAGTTGACAAACGCAACTTTTAACAACGCAAGCACAAGATAAACTTAAAAGTATACAATCGAAAAATGTTTAAATTTGTCAGACAGCTAAGAACGACTTTAACGAAACTTACTTTTAAAAAACTATTGTTTACAGACAGAACAAATGCGTTAATGCATGGCTAAAAACACTAAAACAGACAAACAAACCAAGTGTCGTAATGTGTACGTTGGCTAATAACTGTCTTTGTACAACATTTTTATTAAAACATCTCTGTCGTTTAAATGCGTTGATAAATTGAAGTTTTGTTGTGTGCTTTTGTTCTTGTGTTGTACTGGGTGCAGGCTCGTTAGAATAGGTATTGTTGAAACACGTGAATATCGTTACCCAGAAAACGGCTGAAAAGTTTCTCGTCTGCATCGTCAAACATTTGCGTAACAGTGCATGTTCATGAACATAGCGTCTTCGACCTGTAGTGCGCACGCTGTGTGCCTGTAGAAACTGTTTTGTGCGTTGTTATCAAGTGCTTTGGCGGCATTATCGCGACTTACTGGCTGTTTGCTAGGCAACAACGTGTCTAACAAACAAAACTTTAACAGGAATTTCGTCGAACCTTTGCATTGCCTCGATTCACTTAAGACAACACCCGCCGCAGTAACAATAGGCCTATAAGGATTCAACGTGTAAAGGTCAGCACTCACCTCCTGAGTAGATAATAACATTAAACCATTTTTTCCGACTTTCGCGATAAAGTTTTCATTCAATACTTGACCTCTTTTTAGTTACGCAGTGCAGGGAAAATTAAAAATAATCAAAATTTGCAAAAAAAAACGCAAAGCTGGTTGCCACTGACTGATATTTGTACTAAATTTATAGTAAGTGGGACAGTGTACCGACTCCCTGAAAAAATCTTTTGCTAGTTTATTTCAGGACGGTGTCTCTAAATTGATTGCAAATGGTAGCCTTATGCCGAGAGCTACCGATTTCGTTACTACGGAATCAAGTGCACAGTAAATAACATCAGTTTACTTTCTATTTCTTGGTAGCCACACCGGCATAGCGCGACGATCCATTAGAGATAAATATCAGCACATTAAATAAAATTTAACTGCAACTGTTTCCGGTGGTAAGCTGTTATGTTATGCCTAGTCTGCGCATTAGCAAGAAAAACGATAGTCGGAGAATTAGTGAGTGTATTGTGCCTGATTCGATTACTGCGAAACCGAACCTGGATTGTTTGTTACATTGTACTTGTGCTATGTAATAACTGCAACCGGAACTGGGAAAAAACGTGACGTAAGTAACAGAACTTCGCCACTCCACTATGTGCATGCGTACTCCGAGTTCGACACTGATTTAGTTTGGCACCAGATAAGGGTTCTGGGTTTTTTTCCGTCTGCAAGACAAGTGATAACGACCGGTTTGGCACGCCAACCTGATTAACCCTTAAATATTACTCCACCGTCACACGGGTACTGCCTATCTCAACCGTTCTGTCTGCGGTGGTACAAGTCGGTTATAGGATGTTTACACGATCCAGCAAACGTCCAGCATTACGGTTGCTGGAAGTTTGCTGGACGTTTGCTGGATCGTGTAAACACCCCATTACTCTGCAGGGCACCCAAGCGTGACCACACCAACGTCAGAGCAGGCTTACACTACCGACAGTCAGCGATCGTGGTATAAGCATTACTTATCACTGCCCGAAGAAGCGACGACAGTATTGTTTTCAGCGTCGTCGCCAATTTTTTTTCTTTGTTAACATGATAACTCAAGAATCGCTGCATTTGACTTGCTGAAATTTTGCACGAACATGCACCGTGACAACCTTTAGAAGACTATTGATCTTAAGGTGTATTAAGGTATGTTAAGATCATAAGTTAAAGGTCAAGGTCACATGGACTTTTGTTTATCTTTTGTGCGTGTCATATATAGCTGTACAGCGTGCGGCTACACGCGGGCAGTACTTATAGCCTTGAGCCAATGAGCCATGTTAATGCCATATATTGTTAACGTGTCTTGGTATCGCTCGAAGGTTCGGTTAAACGATGGACCAGTGTTCTCCATTGCTGTTTGTATCTCTTTTTCTTTGTACTTCTATGTTGATCGTTAGCCATCTCCAGTCTTTTTCAATCCTCTTCCGCTTGTTCGTCATGTCATACGCCAAATAAAAGGTAAGGAACGTTTCATGCTTGAAACTCAGTTACGTAAGGCAAAATCTTCCGTGAATTCTTGCATGCTTTGCGCTTCGTTTTAACAGTTTAATATGTACAAAAACAATAAGTACAATAAAATAATTATAGAACATTGATATTGTTGCAAATTTGTAACTTTCTCAGTTAGCGAAACTGTTGTAAAATTAAAATACAAACTTCGAGCTTTGGTATTACACGGATAGTAGTTAAATAGTAGAAGAAACGAACTTCATTCCTGGAAAAACGTTTTCCTCTTTTCGCGGCCTCACTGGACCTTGGGTCGTGTGCGTGTCTTACATGTATGTTAGCAGTGATCTGATCGGTAATGTAATTTAAGAGTTAAAGACGCAGGCTGTCGATGGCAGCGAGCAACAAGCGAGTTCGATTGAGTGATATCACACCAGCTTGTCATTGACACCTGCTCTGCTGCAGTCTGACGTCACACATTCACTTCTCTCACTTTCAGGCGTCATTTGTCGCTCTTAGCAGTCCGATTATAGCACAAACTCCACTTACATAGTTACGTCTATATGTTAGAAATTTCTTTCTACCACATGCCATATAGAACAAGATCCAGCACAAGTTAAAGAGGAAAATTTTAGTTGCTTGCTATGGCGCTTTAAACAAGTCATACTCATTACTAGAAGTGCTTCACAGTCTGCAAATAAGTGGCATGACTGATAAAACCCTGACGCATTATGGCGTTGTACAAGCCCGTATGAAATCGACGCAGATTAATGCCATGTTAGGATGCTGTAAAACTTGCTGTACGACAACAAGTCGACACAGTGGAGTACAATATTAACCGGCAAAACATTTCAATTGACATCACTAGTTGCTACTAGCGTCTGAAGGTCACGCAAGGTCATCGATGACAGGATCAACTTCTGTGTCGTCTGACGTCGTTACCACGTGTCTGACGAAACTCAATTAGGTCCCGCGACTTTCGACGTCTTCGTGACGCCGTTCTAAAAACACTAAAACGTTACAGTGAGTTAATCGGACGCGACCGATCTATAGGCTGATAATATTAAATTTAGTCCCGCGAAGCGTTTGCTTCTGCGCAAAGAGAAGTGATTTACTAAGGCCAGAAGACCAAGCCGAAAATTTCGGCGTTAAGGCCAAAGCTGACGCAACTAATACGACTTCAAAACTCCAGATCTTTTGGTCTACATTACCTACGATATTCGTAGTGTGACAATGTAGTTATTGAATGGCAGCAACAGTGATGATAATGATATACAGGGCATTTTGAAAAAAACAACTTGCGCGTATGTGTCATGATTTCAACTCACAACACGCCAACGGTTGCACGATCGCTGCAATGTTTGACATATTTAATATATGCAAGCAAAAATGTCGGTAAGCTAAGTGTCGACATACGATATATATGCGGTCGTCCGTTTTGATGTTGCGTAACGTACGCGCACACTGCACTGCGCCCAGTGTGCAGTGGGCGCTAAGGCCGCTCTATCGTGTGAGCCGGCAGGCCAGCGGGCGATCCGCAAGACGTAAGTAAACATTTATGCGAAATAAGTGTCATTTTCTGTAGGATTGTAATGTCTGATAACTTGAACCAAAAATTGGCACACCCAGGCTACTTTTAACATGGGGAATAATCAAGAAGCCGTACAGAACGGTTCTGGTGTATCTCGTGCAGAAAAGTCGGCGTCTAAAGCTGAAAGCGGCATTTTGTTTCGGATGAAAGCGACAGTGACAAATTTGCGCACTACAGAGAATTGGCCAAACGACTTCCGCTCTGGGCACCGGCAGCAGACAGAAGTTGTCACGTGACTGTCGGGCGCCAATGGCACGAAGTCGCTTGCGTAATTGATTTCACTATTAACACAACACACGACGTCGTACGGGCGCAGGCTACTGCAGCGCTTTTACACTTTACAGTGAGAGTAAAGGCGTCCATTTTGTCACTCAAAATAATAATCACTTGTTACGGCGAAATCGTGTCTGACGTTTCTTTGTACGAAACATAGGCGCTCAATCTCTATCTTAAAACGATAACCGTCGTTTAAGTAAATAATTATGAATTCGCGTTTTACTTACTTACTTACGTTTTACTTACTTGTTGTTTTATTAGATTTACGAGTCTTTAAACCGCCGAACGTATTTTATTTAATGAATTTTAACGCATTCTATTGTGATCTGAACATAGTTTACGAGCTCTTCACCGCGAGGCAAAGAACGAAGATTGTCACCACCAAAATTGATCTATTTCAAACCTTTTTTTCACTGGCACATCTCCAAAAAATGCTAAAAACTATGCTACTTAAAATTTCAACACATTTAAAGTGCGTGGTTACACTGTCATGTGCCGTAGGTTCTTGTGCTGACAAGAGATGTGACGATGCTACTATTGTAATTGTAATGTCAACAACGACATCTTGGATGGTTTAAATCGGTCGTTTAATTTTATTTTATGCACTTACAATTCACGTCATAACTTGCGCCGACTAATGTAACTAATAAAAATCTGTATTTTCCATGTAGTATCAGCATCGGCTAGTTTTCGGATATTCGCATTTTACAAGATAGTGTAGCGTCACTTTGAAATTCTAGTGAGACCTTTAATATTGGATTATTTCAATTTGTCGTAAAGCGTGTTGATAGAAAAGTTTTAAAAATAGGTCAACATTCGGTAAAGTTGTGACAAAAATTGCTGTCCCACAGTCTCACTTATTTGACTGACAATGTATATTAACGCTAATGGCATTAATGCATTAGGGGCCTAATAATAGTCTAGTGACATGACATATAATGCAGCGACGCTGAGGCAGTAGTATACCGACCACCAGTCTCAGACATAGACGTCTACGTCAGATAAACGTGGGAGCAAATGCTTCATCGTTAGCGTAAGGGGGAGGGTTCAGCCCTTCAAGGGCAAGTTGGTTTAAAAGCTAAATTATATCAGATCTTTCTAACTTGTTTTCAAAATCCAAATACATTTTTGAGTCCGAACTGTCCCAAAAGTTTTAAGACGTCCCTCTAGAACAACTGCCAGCTCTCCTCAAATCTATCAGCTGGGATTAGGCTCCAAGAAAAAATTCCCTACAAAAGAAATAGGGAAAGGAGGGATAAAAGTATGGAAAGGAAGGCGTAGGAAACTGGTGCCGTGGCTCATCCCTACCGCTTTTGAACCAATAGTTACGTTTTGACGCCAATGGCGCGACAATATAGTCCTGCCCATACCTGCTTTTATGCTTTTATGAGTAATGTTTTATGGCTCCGGGGATAGACAGGCAGCAGTAAAGAGTTAACAGGTCGCCGGCGTGTGACAGTGACAGTGATGTCACTATGGAGCTCGGGTCTGTCGGCAATTAGCTGTTAGTCGGTTTCTTGTCAGACTTGTCACGCAACGAATGAACAAACGGACGAACGGACCAACCAACAGCCAACCAATAGACGCCGGTTGACTCGTGTCGTTGATGGGACGGACAACCAACGTCCAGCCATCAGCACAAATTCACATTATTACAGCACAACAAACGTGTTCAACAGACGACAACTCGCACTCACGCCCGGATTATAAATTATAATTTGTCTTTTGCGTCACATTTAACAGCACGGTGAGTAAAGTTAACTGTGTGTTGTTAGTATTATTGTTGATGTTTATCAAAAAAAACATTTGTGAAAGTATGTATGGGGATTCTATAGATCACAGAGAAGACAAAACTGACGTAAAGCCAACTACGTTTAGCAGGATAATGTACAAGGCTCAGTTAATTGTTGGCAAACGACAACAGCACGCAGTCGCTCGATCGCTGCTGCTGATTGCTCCTTCCAGATACAGCTTCCTATTTCCGCTTCCGCCGCCCGTTATTTTTCTCTGACGTCACGCGATCTGACAATTTCTTTATTGTCAATAATTGCAACAATATATAATTGCTACAATCATAATTATGTATCATATACCTGGCATTTGTTAACAAAACTGGCAGGAGTTTGCAGAGCTACAGAACTCGGCTTGCTACTTAAGAACGTAGACGTCCCGACGTCATTGCATTATGCTTATAGCCTAAACATAAGCTAAAAATTGTCCAAACTTAGATCTAAGCACATCAGTTATTATGTTTCGTTATTTTTATGTCTAAAACTTCATTATTTATATTAGCTATAGTTAATGCGTTGCATATCTCCGCTTTGATATGTTTATCTGTCATTCCCCCTCCCCAAAAAATCACGACGTCTTATTGCCTTAGGTGTTCACAACTTTACAGTGTGATAAGCTTATCTCTCACTTTGTTTGATTGTTTTCTTTGCGTGTCTTGCGTGCTGATGCGTTGAGAATTTCGTGGAATTATGCTGGTGCGATGAAAATGCAGGACCGAAAAATAAAGGACCAAATTGCCAAAAAATCAGCAGATAGAAAATGGAGAATCGGAACATGAAAAACCGATTTTTATGAGGTGGACTATACTTTCGATGCGAAGACAGTGAAGATTTCGTGATTCTAACTGTCATCGTTTTGGCACATTTACACCGACAGACAGACGGACGTCTTTGCTATAGCTAGAACAGTGCTTATGCATACCGGTAACAAGCTATGCTGACGTTCTGTATCAAGAAATTTGAGTTAATGCTCACGAGACGCGCGAAAACAAAAACAGTGCAAGATAGGATCACCAAATCTTCACCGTCGGCTGCTTGGAAAACTCTAGTTTCAGGAACCGTAAAGCCTTTCTATAAATTCGAAGGGGGTCACCCCGAACGAGGGCGCTAAATGAAAGGGGGTGGGCAAAATTTGCAATTTTAAGCCAATAAGTCGCTGTATCTCAGTAACGGTGCAAGATAAAGCCTAGGTTACTATTAATTACTAATAGGAAGTCGTACACTGGCTCTCGATTGGCGACGAATTCAATGACCTTAAATGACATAAACGCCAAAATAGGGGGTTTTATGGATTTTTGGCGATTTCGGGCTGCGACACAAGTCTATATCATTCACAAGATGGCGCCACGGAACTATCGTTATGCCATCCAGATATAGAATTTGGTATTTGTATATTAACTTAGCGTGAACACCCCAATTTTCAGCTAAACTACAAAACCGGAACTGCTATAGGCTTTCGTGCGTTTCGTGAGCATTAGCTCAAATTTCTTGTTGTATTCGCTAGCAACAGCAAGAACCCAATAAGCAAGCTGCATCAAATTTGAACCTATTTTACACACAGTTAGTAATTATTTTTTTCACTTGACCTCAAATTATTTTGGTTATCTGGCTTGCAAAAGTATTTTGAAAATAGGTTGCTGTTTTGATGAAGTTATAAGTGCATAAATGCTAGAGAGTTACTTTTTAAGAATCATCCGGTATGGTACTCGCGTGTCGTTTTATCTTAGTTTATTTTAGTAGAGTTTTAAAAAGCTAAATAGAAAATTCCACTTTACTTTTCGACAAATATAGGCTAACTTCAACAAAAACTTAGCTTCGGGTTGAGTCGCATACAGCCAAAGTTTGTTTTCACTGACTTATAGACCACACTTTGCTTGTGGGTCGCGTTTCAATCAAGATAATTACCCATAATTCAGTTGTTTTTAGTTGCTGCGGGCGTAAATAATGCAATGTCGCGGCGCCGGTCAATAACAACGAGGCGGTCTCGGGCTCGGCTGAATTATGATTCTTCTCGCGAGTTCATAACCCACACCAGAGTCGACGATGCTCTAAAACCGCTGACAGACAGGACAGAAATTAGCACCGACAACTTTCTCGTGCACAAAGTGACCCGTTTTCGAACTCCAGATTTTTTTTCGCGCAGTTGGCAGTTTTAACCGAGTCGTGTAAAGTGTGAAAAGTTGAAAAATATAGAATGTCTATGAGGCCGACGTTGCTTACTTGGGTATTAGAATCACGATTAGGGTTACCGTTAAGGACGTTAGGGTTTGTCTGGAAGGACGTTCTGCCTTTCTCATTTTCAACCTGTTGACAGTGATGCTTTTTAATCCGGGATGACGCGGTAACACGTGTGTATAAGATTTCCGCATAAACGGAACGTCTGATGCGCGCGCGCGTGGCTTCGGTATCACGCATGCATGTTTGCATGAAACACTCGTAGCTGATTTCCGCATTGTGTGTCAGGGACGTAAGTCAGTGGTCAGTGCCGAGTCCTACAAGTGAGTTACGGCTGGCTTGCTGTAACGACCCAAGACGGTCATAATGCGACGATTTAAGTCCGTCCACCGGCGTCCACGCACGCGTGGAGACGCGGCTTTACGGCGTGACAAGCAAGCGACATGTTGTAACACCGTTAACGACTGGCTAATGCTGACCGACGCCTTGCCTTCTAGCGTACCACGACCATATTTATATGTTCTATTCTGTACAAGCCTGTTAAATAGATCATGTCCTACAGCGCACTGGCTGCAGAAGCTAATTCGGTCGTGTAGTGACTAGGTAATAACCTGGAACTCGACACCTCGCAGGCTGCCGGTTCTGTTCCCGCCTCTACATATCTGTATTTATTTATTAGTTCGCCCGGAAACGATAGTTTTTGGGAGGTCTTATGTTTTGCTGGAATTTATTTCTTTTCCTCGCGTAATCTCCGAGGTCCGTGGGCCGATCGCCGCGAAATTTTGCACGTTGCTCGGAAGTATGTTCGATTTTATAATCCCGGTCCGAAACTTTTTTGGGGGTGAGTGATGATGATGATGAAGAAGGACGAATCAACTTTAGCGTGGCGTTAAGTCCTAAGACTACAAGGACACGTAACAATAAGCTTAAACAGTGAAGTCACGTAATAGTAGTCTTTGCAGTGAGACGTTCTTAGTCATGTCTGTAAGACCGGGCAAAAAGTTCGGTTTTCAGTCTGCTGCGGAAAACTTGCAGCGACGGCGATGACCGGACCGACTCCGGCAAACTGTTCCAGACCGATGCAGCAGTCGCTTGAAAGGTGCGGTCGCCAATGCCTTCCCCAAAAAATTTTAGGGGCCAAAAACATGCAAAAGTTGGCCCGATTTCGGTAGACTTCAAAGTTCAGCGGCAAATATCTCCGGAACGGATAAAGATATTCAAAATCTGTGAGTTACTCGATCGACAGCGATTCCTCCCTGTCTCACACTTTGGTCGCACTTTGTCTTTATTGTTTAAACTGCTTAAAATTTGCGCAGTTAACAAAAAATGTTTAAAATTGTTGCCACCGGGCCACTAGACGTCATATTTTAAAGCCAAAATGCACCAAATTCGAATTCGACTGGGGCTTCGCCCCAGAGCCCATCAGGAAGCCGACAGCGTTTCTGCAAATCCTTACTGGATTCAAGGGGTCTTACTTCTAAGACGAGGGAGGTAAGGGCAAAGAAAGAGAAAGAAAAGGAAGGAAACAGAAAGAAGAGAAAGTGGAGGGAAGGGGTCATCCAAGGTCAAAGATTTTTTATGTCATTTGGAAGCCAACGCGCGACTTCCTATTAGTGATCAATAGCAAACTAGACCCTATCTCGCACGTTTAGCCACAGTACATCCATGACATACGGACAGACGGTCAGAGTGACGCACACAAGACAACACGTGCCATAGACGCCGTACAGCATTGCTGTAGCGCGTCAAAAACTGTTCCGTTTATATACGGTCAAGTGTGACATTGTGGTTGAAAATGAAAAACTGCAAAAATGTTGATTATCTGTAAAGGGTTGTTTGCCATGGTTGCGTTATAGTAGGCCTATAATGCTACATGGGTCTGGTTATGTTGCGGGGGAGGGGTGAGAGTCTTGGATAACTTAGTGGGTTTTGTAGCCTATGCCAAAAACAAATACGCCCTTTTCTGAACAACAGCATCCGGCCCGGCTTGGTTTTAATCCGGCCCTGCGTCTAGTGTCCATCAGTGTGGCACGAGTGTGCATACATATAGGCTTACATTGGTCCGAACTTTTCGGGTAAAAATAACAGTAAAGATACATCTCTTCGCGAATCGCAGCTCCCAGTTTGTCATACGTGTAACTATCACACAGCGTGAGATTTTCCTTTGCATTATTGTTCTCCTTTCTCATGCCTTTCAAGCCAGTCGATAGCCATACACGGGGGCGACTGGAAATGGGAGAAAGAAAAATGCTGCTACCTGAATGTGGAATATAACATAGATAAGGGTCTCATGAAAAGCTATACACACTTTTAAGCTTTTCTTTATAACAAAAGTGCTCGAAAATGTGTGAAATGTTCAAGCTGTCAGCCTGAGTGTGAGAGATAAAGCTTAAGTCTATGAGGTTCACACCGGATGTGCGTTACTAGACGGCGCAAAGTCGTCACACGTTACGTAGTGATATGTGATATTTTCGCAGCCACTTCAATGTCACTGTCACCTCGACAACTATAGCCATTTTAAGCCGCATAAAATCGTGTATGTCATTTTTTACACGCGAAAGCAGAATGCTTCGCGCGTCTTTGCAATCGTCTGGGCGTCTGTTCGTCTGTCTGCCGTCTGCCGTCTGTCTGTCTGTCACACTCGTGGACTGTATCAAAACGGTGCAAGCTAGGATCACGAAATATTCAATTGGGCTGCCCCAGGTCTCTAGTTTATCGTGACAAAATTTTTCGTGCCACTGGGTGCAGGGGTTCCCCTCGAACGAGGGCGTCAAAGAGGGGTACCCCCTAAAAAGACGTCATTTTGCCGTTATTGACTCGAATAATGTGAAAACGGTTGCAGATAGGTACATACATGCTGCTTATCATAACAAGCACTGGTGACAGGCTTTTTGGATTGATTAACATTAACATTAACATTAAACGACCTTGAACCCCTCAAAAAGAGGTTTTTAGTGGATTTTTCGCAATTTTTGGATGCAACGCACATTTCAACACTGAATTGCGACGAAATGGCTGGAGATAGACCAAAACAACCTGCGTATGAAATCTTCAGCATTCAAAGTAGATTTTAGCAGTTTAAGTTCTGACCCCCTAGGTTCAAGGAGGCCGGCGCAGGCGGGCGTCAAACACAGCTACCCCCTTAAAAAGTGGATATTTTAGCGCAATTATCTCGTGTAGCGTGAACACGGTTGCATATAGGCACAGACATGCTGCTGATCATAACAAGCACTGGTGACAGGCTTTTAAACCTATCAACATCGATGACCTTGAATGACCTTGAACCTTCCCAAATGGGGTTTTAGTAAATTTTTCGCAATATTTGGATGTTGTGCACATTTCAATACTAAATAGCGACGAAATGGCTGGAGTTAGTCCAAGACAACCTCAGTATGAAATTTTCAGCATTAAACGTAGATTTCAGCAGTCTAAGTCCCGATCCCCTAGGTTCATGGAGACCGGCGCAGGCGGGCGTCAAAGACTTCAAAGATTTCGGGCTGCGCAAGTCTATATCATTTACAAGGTGGCGCCACGGTACTGGCGTTGGTGGCGTGGCGTAGTTGGTAACGCGTTTCGACTGAAACGAAATTACTCTACGCCGGGCCTGGTTAGTACTGCGATGGGTGACTGTCAGGTTCGAACACTTTCATTTTCCAAATAAAATTTTATTAAAACGTATTTACATAAATAACAAAATAATAACAAGATAATCAAGATAAACAAAATCACTGTTCACACGCCATTACTGTACTTCT
>Ga0209367_1001229_pt1 | contig 30759 bp, 19 predicted proteins | sample WorMetLIZISLAND2_FD_187412 | JGI IMG/M metagenome (GOLD analysis project Ga0209367, IMG submission 187412) | Marine gutless worms symbiont microbial communities from Max Planck institute for Marine Microbiology, Germany - Olavius geniculatus... ...
CTTTTTAACGGCAACATTTAAGGACTTGCACATCGAAAACAGCAAAAATTACAAAAGGTGATATTATTCAGCAGCACATTGACATGCAGTCAGTGTGATGTACATTTATCTTATACACAGCCAAAGTTATGACCGTTTAAAGTCTTAATTTTCCCCACAGGCGCCATTGTAATTTTTCTTGATTTTTGCGAATAAATATGTTAAATATTAAATTTTAGTTTTCTAATCCCAAAAAGGCACTTCCTTGTGCAGAACCGCGTCGTTTGACACATTAAGTGTAAAAATCCCTTAAAAGGTCTGACCTGTGGGTGAGCGGAAGAAAAAAAGGTATATATAAATAAAATTTTTTGCGTATATTTCACCAATTTGCCGAGAAGCCCCCCTTAGAGGAATTTGCATAAAATTTTGCATGATGGGTCCCCTCCCCGACATAATCAACCGTGCCAAATTTTTATCTCAATCGGATCATTGGTTTTGATTCTGTGTGGGGTCAAATTTTTGGATTCCCCATAAGAAAGAGAAGTCGCCGTTAACACAGGGCTTGAACTACTGTTCAGCCTGTGATGCCTCTATGTCCGCAGCTGACTGCAGTCTAATGTGTCACAAACAATGGTTAGTAGCTACAAACATTGAGTGATAAAGCACTTTGATTGTTTGTCATGTGGTAGCATTGTCCTTGGTAATTCTGCATAACGTGCTGATTAGAAAAAATAATAACTTATGTGCATATGATCGTGGGATATATAGAGAATGCAGGCCAGATCCCAGCAATATATTGAATGCAAAATGCAGGACACTCTTTATTGCAACCAATCATGCAGAGCACACATACAGCACTTCAAATGAAGCAAGAAGCCTAGTTGTTACTATTAATATAAGCTCATCCAAGGTCAATGATTTTCAGGTCATTTGAAAGCCAATATGTGACTTCCTTTTAGTAATCAATAGTAACCTTGGCCATATCTCTCACCGTTTCCGAGATATGGCAAGTTTTCCGTTGAAAACGCACATTTTTCCTACCCCTTTCATTCAACAACTAATTGGAAAATTTTCCCCTTGCACTAGATGGCTGAAATTTTGCATGCCTGAGTTTATCACACGTGGCTAATTATTCGTGCAAAACGTTTCCCCTACGACCTACACAATACATCCGTTAGAGACAGACGACAACCACGCCAATAGCTCTACCATTACTTAAGTACAGTTGGCTAAAAAGCGGCGTCTAATATCTTCACTTGCAGTATTAATAAGAAAAAGACATCCGTGTGGCAACAGACACATTTGAGCCTTATGGTTCAATAGTGGTTTGAGTGCCTTTTTTGACATTTTTGGTGTTAAACCACTTTTCCACTAAATCAAATGCGCTTTTTCACATGTTGACATCCATTTAGCTGCTCGAAGTCTTTATCATAGTGTATTCGAGCCTGTCCATTTTTGAACTGAACAAAATTGCTGCACTAACATAATATAGTGAACCAAATGTACATGATTCACTTTTGCTCTAATTTGTAGTCAAAAAGTTCAGTTCTATAGTTGTCCATCACTCTAAAGTGTCAATTTTTCATTATTCAGTCAAACAAAAGTTTAAAAATGGTAAGTAAGTAAGTAAGTAAATGATTTATAAAGCGCCAGTCTTAGAAAGAATCAGGGCGCATAGGATGATGGACGCTAGGTGGCAGAAAAGGCTGACTGAAAGTAGTGGGTCTTTAAGTGACTCTGAATGTAGCCAAGGTTTGACATTGTCTATTGAAAGGTAATGAAATACTACACCATTATATCGACAGCAAACTTGAGTTATATTTACAGTCAAATTATACAAACAGTGTAAACTTCAAAGACAGATTTCTCAAAAATGGTTCGCACTCAGATGAACCAGTATTAAACAACAGAGCTCATTTTAGAAATATGTGCAAGTAACATATAAATTGATCCACAACAGAACCATGTCATAATTTTGACAAAATCAGCAGGACAGCAGCAGCAACAGTATGAAGCATTTCCTACCCCCCAAATGGGTATGCAGATTTTTTTTCAGTTGACATTTACAGAAAGATTACAAAAATCAAACTACTATGCACTGTTTGTCAAAGTTGAAAGGCAAAATTTGCTGTTGTTTGTTTGGAACATAAAGACAGAGACAACCACTGTTTGGACCTGGGCAATGGGCATGGTTGATGTACATATGATTATAGACAATGTTCAGCAGCACTATAAAACAGCTAAGGCCTCTGACATCAAGTAACATACGCATGTATACATGCAGAACTCAATGGACACAACTGTACTGTGCACATTTGTATCAAACATGCACACATAGTATAAAAACAAGAAACATCCACTGACATAATTGTGCTATTACTGTTCACAAGTAGTCAGCTAATCTATGAACAGTAAAAATACGACATCAGCTTGGCAACGCTACTGCCAGCAGACTAATGATACTGAATCTCGCAACTGTTCAAAACCGTATGGCTTAGCCGAGATTTGTGTGTGATCATGTGACTGCCACAACCAATGTAAGCAAAAAAAAATGTGTACGTAAGAAAGCGCAAGAGGCACTAGTTTAACAGTTACGCCCCACACATGATGAAGCTGGCTCGAGGGAAGTGCTCGTCAAGCAAGCTTCATGAATGTTTGCAATATTACATCATTTAAACGACAAGATAGCCAGCTGGTCAAGCCAGCTTTATCGTTTTAACTTAATAAGAGTCAAATCTCAACACCCAAATAAAAATCCGTTTAAACTGATCAAAGTTAATGTCGGTTTGTCTTGAATGAACTGGAAGGCTGTTCCACAGTTTCAGGCCCATAGCTGCTGTAACAAATCTGTCTCTGTGGCTGTTGTTCGGTCCTCGAAGCTTCTCGGCTGCTGGTCCGTCAGCGTGGAACTGTTTGCCATCAGAGCTCAAGAACACATCAATGGTATTATAAAGACGGAGATGTTGTACACAGTTACTATGCGCAAGCGCAGCCATTGTCAAGATTGTTCAATGTTCATTGTTGGACTGCATCCATGTAAACGATGTTCCTGGACTGAACTGTTAAGTCTGTCCGACTGCGACTGAACTGGACTGTAACGGTATCAGCTGGAGAGATCTGACATGCTGGCCATTGGTCATTGGTTGTAGAGCCAGGCTGGCGATGGTTAGTCATCAGAGATCACCGTGCAACAGTGATTTGGACACCGCCAGCCTGCTTGGTTGTCATAACGCCCGTGTCCGCCGGTACAGTGTGATGCCAAGCGACGCAATGATGATGAGTGTGATAATGGACGCACCAACCAACGACCACGTTGCTATCTGGTACTCGATGCGTGGTCGTGGCGTCGGTTCTGGCGTCGTCGTAACTAACACAATCACATTATTCCACTTAATATCGTTTATCTTAAAGCACCCCTGTATCTTTGGACTCCGTAGCACTATACAAATATTGTATTATCATCATTATTATATGCCTCTATCATGTGATATGATGAACAATTTGCACCAACTTAATCTGACATAAACATCTGTGGCATACTACAAGAACTAGAGTTGTTTTAAATACAGTTGACACGTGCTGGCATGTATTTAAATTTAAGAAACAGCTTATAACAGAGATAGGGGCCAAAACCAATCAAAACTAAACTAAAGAAATAGTGAGGTAAAATGAGAATAAAACTTTAATGAAAACCTACAAGGAAGAAAAGTCCATTACTAGTCAATCGACCCATGAAGTCAGAACAAAGTTAACCGAATGGGTCCAGCGAAGCAGCTGGTGAGCCATGACATAGTGCAAGGTGGTTTTATGAACGATCAAAGGACACAGATAGGCAGCAATTAACAGAGTACTGTAATGTCATCATAATGCAAAGTGAACAATAACACTGGTAAAATTTCCAACATCTTGCGCTACCTCTAAGATTTCTTAAGCCAAAAAAACGCAGATAATCTGCATCAGTGATTCTGTTAACAAACTTCGTGACAATAAATCTATAAGTGAAAATAACAGACCAGAAGCAGCATGTTCTATCTGATACAAAGAGACATAATGAATGCTTACTGGGTGGTCTGGCGGAAACGGTAGGAAAGTAGTCTCGCCAAAACGCATAATGATTCTGTCTGTAGTTCTCGTCCATGTAGCCAAACTCCGCAACATGGAGGTAGCTTAGATTGTACTTGTAGAACTGGAACCAGGAGATATTGCGTGTCCAATCAGGCGTTGGCACTCTGCAGCATACAACATCATAATAATATTCTCACTGCAACTAAAACATTATGTCGACCTAATGCTGACATACCGTACGCCTGTACAACTGATCTTCGATCATTAAAGCTGAAAAATGGCATGCCAGTTACCTGGTACTGCAGCCACAGGGAACAATGGTACCAACTTCGGATTTTCAACACGTTTTGTTTACCAGCTAGAAGCCTGTATGGGAAGGATGGCAAAGATGCAAAGTGCGGCCTACTAGTAGAGTAATGTCTAGTACAATCTGCATGCATGCTGCCGGGTCTTCGATCCTTACATTGGGCTAAATGTCCAGAAAAATGAGCTTTTACATACACACTGTGAAAAAGTAGGAAAATTTATACAACTGCATCAAATAAAACTATTATGCCAGAAGCCCAGAACAGTAATGACTGAGGGCCAGTTTTGTATCAAGACAGGCCTCATAAGATCAATCAGCAGTGTGATTTACATAAACTGAAACAGAAAAAATTATTCAACTAGCTGGAAAAAAGTACTGAAAGAATATTGTTACTTTGTTAGATAACTTTATGCAGCGGTGTCTGCACTCAAATTCGTGATAACTGATGGCAAAAACTGCAACTTGTGCAGCAAATTCTGACAGTCATTTTATACTAGCAAATCTGCTGTGTGAAATGCATTAACGAAAAACTTAACAGTATGCAAAAAACAAAACACCAGCCGAACCCATATTTGGTGAAGTTCATGAATGTGTCCTGCATGAATTCACTCATATTACGATCAATGTACGTCCAGTCCGTCTGCTCTGGCACTATTCCTGTGATGTTGCCCAGAGTGTCATTGTAAAATGGATATCCGATCAGATAGTCAACATCGCGTCCATGAGGCACACCTGCAAGTAAAGCAGTTACAAAATATACACAATGTGCATTTGAATATCGTAAAAGATTCTTTTTCTTGATGCCATGATTAATTATACAATTCTAGCTATTGCAGCTCAGTTGATGTTTTTACGCGCGAAAGCAGCTATGCTTTCAGCGCGTCTTAGCTATCGCAATTCTGTCCGTCACACGGGTGGATCAGGCAAAAACGGTCCAAGCTAGGATCTCCAAATCTTCACCATTGGCTGCCTGGAAGACTCCAGTTTCAGGAACCGTAAAGCTTTTTCATAAATTCGAAGGGGGTCACCCCAAACGAGGTCGCTAAATGAGACGGGGGTAGGCAAAATTTGCGATTTTTGGCCAAAAACTCGCTGTATCTCAGTAACGGTGCGAGATAAGGCCTAGGTTACTATTAATTACTAATAGGAAATCGTACACCGGCTGTCGATTGGCGCCAAATTCAATGACCTTGGATGACCTTGAACGCCAAAATAGGGGGTTTTATGGATTTTTTTCGCGATATTGGGCTGCGCAAGTCTATATCATTCACAAGGCGGCGCCACAGTTCTGGCGTTGGTGTCGTGGCATAGTTGTTAGCGCGTTTCAGCTGAAACGAAGTTACTCTACGCCGAGCCCGGTTAGTACTGCGATGGGTGACTGCCTGCGGGTAGGAACTGCTATAGGCTTTCGCGCGTCCCGTGAGCATTAGCTCAAATTTCTTGTTTAGATTTCAAGACTGAAATTTACAGCTAACAGTTTAGTAAGCAGCAGTCAGACATTCATGTACGAATTTCTGTCACTGTATCTTTTATATATACTGTTAGTTAGTCACAAGAAACCACATTCGACCCATGAAAAATTCCCACATCAGCACGCAGCCCAAAACAGTTTATCTAGGAAGATTCATACAGAATCTGAGCAGAGTCATTCAACAGCACTGACAGATAGAATGCACATTTTCAGACAATTTAAAGCAAACGTCCATAGTACAGTATGACAGATACACCAAATACCAAGCTTCCATTTAATCACTGCAAGAATTCTCGAAATAAACTCTAACCAGGGAAAATCACGATTTTGTGAGAACCGATTAACACATGCACGATTATGTTGCAAGGGGGAAAATTTTAGACTGAATCCCCATAAAAATGTGGCACGCAAAAGGTCAGAAATGGTCTAAGTTCTTCTCAGATCTCACATTCATGAAGCATCACCTGCCACATCATGAGATGACACAGGTAAACGTGCTTTGCCATAACTCCAGCCAAGCAGACAGGTCGATACCGGTACTTGATTTACTTAACCTGGAAGGATGGAAGGTTGAGTTGACCCGGGTGGTTGGTCATATACCAAGAGGGTTTGCCCAAAGACGGTCACTCATCTAGATACTACATGGACCTGGCATAAAACAACTACTGTACATCGTTCAAATGCAGTGTGTTAACCACTAGACTATTCCACCACCATAATCCATGCCATGCTTCCTAGCTAGTACTGGTCTCAAACTCAAACTGACTCAAACTGCTAAGGTAAGGGTAAAGTGCATGTGCCATTCTGTAAACATGCTGTACAACTACAAGATGTATCATTTTCTGAATTCTCACCCATCCAGAAGGGAAGTGGTTCAAACTCAGACCGATGCGTGAAGAGATACATGTAGACAGAAGGACAGTCTCGGTCACCAGGCTCACAGTCACCTGCTTGAGACTTGAGAAACCCGTCAATACATGAGCCATACACAAAGTCCGAGTACAGCTGAAACACACAATGACAACACAGAGCCAGACAACACTCATGATCAACTAGAGACCCAAGCATTTTACTATAGTTCATTATTTAAGATATATCAAATACACAGATAAATATATCAAATATCAACTACCGTATCACTTCCATTTATTCAAACACTCTAATAATTTGAACACCAAAATTTTAAGAAAAAAACAATGTTTTACTCCTATTAATCAATCACCTCCAGTTAAGGTAAAGCAGTATTTAGTTAAAAGAATGGTTGTGCATTGTTTACTTCCTTGTGCAGACACTGCACCAATTAATGCCTGTCTGTATCATGCCTTATAATAGGGGGCACACTGCCTATGGGCATACTCAACTGCAGACCCATTCCTTGTAAATGGCACGCTTTCATTTGGTTTTATTGTGTGGCAGCAGTGCTGACAGTCTAACCTGGACCAACTGCCCTGCTCAAATAATCTTGACTCAAGAGGTGGCTGGTTTTAGTCTTGGCTGCAAGTCTAAAGTCCTAACCGTTCACCAGATCACATCAGACAAGCTGGCACTATACTGCATACTAACGTCAATTAAGTTTTGTCTAACAGCAGATTCATTGTCCGGCTTCGCCCAGAATGTATACTCGAACTCGACAGCGCCAACAACTTCATAGACATTCTGAATTGCAGCCCTTTCCTGCACCATGTTCACCACCAGGTCACGAAACGTTCCCGGATCAAGACCTTTCACCATGTTGACACCAACCAGATTCTTTGTCAGGTTGTCTGCAAACAACCAAACCGATATCTGGTCCAATGCTGATTTTAAAAACATACTTAAGAAATCAAATTATCAATAAATGCATAAATTTATAAAGCACTTTTTAAAACAACATTGACATAAGTGCCTACTAAAACTCATTATGATCAAAAGACGATGTCTTAAGGCAAGATTTAAAACACTGTCTGCTAATGTCACTGCTTTGTCAAGCAGTCAGACGTGTTGGTACAGTGAACAGCAAATAAATCATCACAAAATAAATTACTGTACATGAAAACATGTGACAGCAGCAGCATACATGCATAGTAGGCTCCTTCATCCTTGGTGAGTCCGGCCAAAACCTTGACTTTCATCTGCCTCTTGGCATTGCGAAGGTTGACCGGAGTATCGGGAAGAATAACACCATCAACAACTGGAGCAAATGGCCCAGACAATGAACCATACTGCATAAACAATTTACAAACTACTGCTGGACACAGTCCTTAAGAGTAATGTACACAGATAATGGCACATTCTCTTGCTAGCCCACCACTCCCATTAACAACATACACATACAATTTACAGTTATCTTACTACAATGCATGAAAAGTTTATTTGTTTGATTGTCTGTCTGTCTGTCAAGTCCCCACTCCACTTCCTCCACGGGCAGCCTGAGGGAAAAGGGTTGAGTTGCTGAGTAACAGAGTGGACCCACCAGTATAGTGGGAACTTTTCTAGTTATTATTCAGTTTTAAAATTTACCTAGCAGCATAACCTCAGAATATAACTATGATAAAAAAATGAAGGAATCTGACACAATGCCCACAACATACTAATACTAAGAATTATGTAAAAAGTTATCTTGTTTTAGTATTGGTATAAAGCACATTATACAGACACCACAGAGCATGGACCCCATACTGTAACAAAAACATATTTTGTCTCAGTTTGTCAGTCACACAAATGGCAATCTTATATTACTGAAGGCATGGTTTTACATCTCCATTTGGCACTTGGAAGGTACCATGAAAACATCATTATTCTGCATTCCTGTGTATCTAGTACACAATCAGCAGCAGGGAGTCACTATATTCAGCGCCTCTGCAGCTCTGCATATTGGCGCTATATAAATATGATTAGTATTACTATGATTAGTAGTATATTCTGCCATTTTTCCATATATGTCTGCAGCAGCCTATGTCAAATCCAACCCATACACTTCTTTTTTAATACTTATTACTATGCCCCACAGATGATGTAAAATTGAATAAATCAGGTGAACAGAAACATAAAATAAAGCAACAACAAACCCTTTGTGGGATGCTTGCTGTGGCGTTGACAATCTCATCATAATGTTTTTTCAGCAGGCAGTCGACGAGGTATTCATTTGACTGATCATAATCAAAGCCACAACCTACAAGTCTTCCCAAGTCTCGAGCATACGTTAGAGCATTCGCGTTCCAAATAGTATCGACAATTGACCACTCACACAAATCAGAACCACCCATCAGAATTGCTTGGTGGAACAGTTGCTTGCGAGTCACTGCACATCATTTGATGCCAAAGAAATAAATTCTAAGTCTTCTGTAAACCAGCAATAAATATTTTTTCGTTTCAAATCAGTTGGCAATAAAAAACCGCAGTCAATTTAGCAGTAGCACATCATGCAGTTTATAGTAGTCAAGCAAACACCAAAATACAATCAAAAGTGTAAGTTTCAAAGATCTACTACTTATAGATCCAGTCTGCTTGGCTTTGTGTTGCTGTATGTGTCAGCCATTAGTACCAGTTGACCTGTAGGCTAATATCAGCTGCAAAATATACTAAAAGCATAATATTTGTGATTATTCTCTTGTTCTGCAGACAAAACCATGTGCATCTAACACTATGATATAAGATATAAGCAATAAAGAATACCAGATCAATTAGTAAGAACAATTACCTGACAAATATTATATTTACAACATCTTATGACACAGCATCCAACAAAAAGTTATCAGATGCAAGCATAACCATTATAATACATAAATGCTACATGACTGGCTATAATCAATTAATGACCTTCATGTCATTTTAAAAAGTTTATGCAACAACAAAATTGTGATATTGTCAACCTTCATCATAAGATTTTGGTGACACAAGCAACAGTCCGACCATTGCTGCCCCAGATCCAGTTCCAAGCAATGTCACTTTGTCCGGATTTCCTCCAAATTCTCTTATATTCTTCTGTATAAATTTTAGCACGTGAATAATGTCCATAAGACCGTAATTGCCTGGAGAATTATGATCAAGAGTTGACATGAAACCTGCACAGCCAGATAAACTATGATTCATTCAATCAAAAATATAGACAGAGAAAAAAGTTGAAATGGGATAATAAAAATTAGCAACTGTCTAAGTAAAAGAATCTTTACATTTATTCTCCAGTGACCTAGATTTTTTAACAACTTGTGAACAAGCTTAAGTGTCACAAAATCATACACCAAAATAGTATTTTACCATATTTTTCCAACTTCAGTGCACTTCAAGCAAACTGAAGCAAAATTGATATAATTTACATTCTAAATTACACCAGTGTTTTCGTTGAAGTACTGAAAAACTTCCATATTTTTATGGTGAAGCATTTTACTCCAATGTTTGCATAGCGTAGATGGCCAGCACTGAACTATGCACTGTTCTTACAACACAGCAATTTAGCAACTGTAACAAACCTAGAGCTCCTAGTCGATAGTTAGCTGTGACGACCAGAACTTCCTTGTGTGCCAGAAGATGCGCAGGATACAACATCGAGTCACCGTTCTTATAGTTTTCACCCGGTATAACCAGCAAAACCGGATATTTTCGGTTAATGAATTCCGGACGATCTGTTAGCTAGATTTAAACAAAGACAATACACACAATGGCATGATGCACTACAAAATCTGTTTAAGCTATATTTTAGGTAAATAAATAATAAAAACAATTGCAATTTACAAATACAACAAAGTATCTGTATCGTACCCTCTATATGCAGTCAGTCTGGAGCCAAACACTGGACTATGTGCTGAACAAATGACCTACCGGTAGTCATAAACCAGCTGGTAGGATCCACTGCTTTCAGAAACATCCATTTTTACCTTTCCCACTGCAGAGTATCACTGTCCTTTAGCAAGTACATAACTGACTGCAATAAAAATACCCCATCATTACACCATCAAGCCAATTCAGTCCTCGATCTGCCAAGACTAAACAAACAATAACACATAACTTGCAGTGATTCTGTTACTGCAAACTGCAGCATTACAGTGATCATCCACTGATTTACATACTTACTTACTTGCAACATCAAACAACTTTTACATTTGGGGCAAAGATGTTCAGATGCAGACAGTCTTCAGAGTGGTTTCGTGGTGTATAGTACATGTGCTGATAGTTGAACAGTTCTTGTGGGCAAGCATCTCTGTAGTACGATGCATCCCAGTCACGGATTCCCATGTCCCAGTTTGGTCCTGGGTCTTCCGGTGGCTACAACAGCAAAACATGCATTGCCGCATGACAAACCATTAAAAATGCAATAACGACCCAACTTGATGCCATACTATACCATTACTTCTAGGTGGCTGAACCGTGGTTGCTGACAAGTAAGAAACCGGTTCAACACCAAAAATCGCAGACATTTTTCTGCTCACGTTTTGTCATAGACCAGAAACGTGGTGAATTTGGTTCTATGCAGTTTAAGCACCGACTTCTGGAATTTGAACATGTTAACTGCAATATTCACATGGTTACTGACTAGTGTTACGTGGCTAACTATGACTGTGTGAGCCATCTTCTATTATCACTAAACACGACACAAAAAATTCAATGATTATACTTACCGTGCACATGCACGGTCCATATGCGGTCACAAAGTGTTACTTACCATGCACAGATCGCACACGCTTACCGACAACTTATAAGTGAAGAGTTGCGTGGCCACTTTTTGGTTAATGTTGCTGGTATTACTTAGTTATGAGCAGAAAACTAACTTTATAAATATTTGAGGCTGTTTCGGCTAAACCTACAGCAGTGTCGACAACTAAAGATTCTGCTCAGCTGATATTCAGTTTCAAATCATGTCAACCTTTAGGCACAAAAAACGTGCCACTGCCGCCCAAGGAACCATCCAGAGTGTCCTTAAATGACGTAGGCCTAATACTACCCAAGATGTCATACAATCCACTTCAAAAGTTCAGACCGTACACAGGCATGGAAATAAGACCTAACCGCGGCTTCAACAGATAGGCCATGCCAGCTCGCACGATCAAGATCATTTTCTGCACCACATTGGACTGTGCATGCGCATGGTCAATAACACCATGCCAAAAAATGATACCCTTATTACTAACAAGTGAAACAGATACGATAAAATCTGCATCAAAGTTCATAGACAGCATGCACCTTAAACCGCCGTTCGTATACTGGCGGCTTAGCATATGGCACACCAAGGAACAGGTTGATGTATCGGTACGGTTTGTACGCCATGCTGCGACCGAGTACAATGCCGATGTGTGGGATCTCCCGGCGCACCACGTCGTACGGGTAATACGGCGGCAGCATGCAATAGCTGGGCAGGTCCGGCGGACATTCTGGAGCCAGCCATGGCGGCCAAGGCTCATCGGCACCCGACGTACGCTTCTTCCGTGGCTTTTCCCACTGAGGCTCGCTGTGGATCGGATTGTTGGGATCCCACTGACCGCGCACTGGCTCGATCGACGTCTCGAACAAAACTATAACTACTATGACACAGAATGATAAAGAGGGCATTTTAAACAATTAAAAAGTATGTCTAAACGTGTCATCTCATAATCGGCCGTCGTCGTTCGCAGACATCACACAAGTTATTCATCTAGCGCTTCTGAAGTCAACCGACACAGTGCGCTATACAAATTAGTTTATTATTATTATTACCAACAAAGCACACCTTTATACAGGTGATTTGTTTACAATTTGTACGATAGGAAGTAACGCTTATGTAACGTAACGTATTACGCTAAGCAGCTACCAAACTTCAGAGCTGAGAACTGAGAAACAGCCTCGAATCACAAATTTGTACCGCTTGATCCACGACAGACCAGAAGATTGACGAAAATACTTCAGAGCTTGCAGTTTCGCTTATGAGCGTTTTAGTGAGTTCACAGAACGTTATACTTTATTTTGCTACTACAAATACGCTAGGATTCAGTGGACGAATTCCGGACAAAAGGACACTGGACAAAAGGCCACTTGAATGTGTTTACCAAAACTTATGTAAGAAAATTATAGAATAGGTTTATAGTTTACGGTTAAGCGGTATTAAGAGAAATTTATAGCCCCTGTATTGTTGCTTAACAAAATAAACAAAGCAGAGAACAGAACTTATGCCTACATCCAAAGACGTTGACACAGTGGCGGCACAGTCAAACTTCATCTGGTTCGTCCATTTCCAGTATATCTTATCCGTTCCGACTTTTCTTTTTGTATATAATTAAATAGCCGCCAGCAGACAACTTCTCGTCAGCTTTGTTGCTTCTGATAAGTTCGCATTCCATGATTTCTTAACCGACTACAGGGTGGGCCAAAAATGGCACCATTTTTGTACACCTTATAATTTTACCAAATATTAACCGATTTTCATAATTCTTTCACTGTCAAAATCAATAATTAATTAAATTAATAGACGTGCTGCTGCACAACATCAAACCTTGTAATTGATTGGCTGTTGGTGGCCACATATCCAGAAAGATGAAATTTTATAAAGTTTTTTTTGTTGATTTTAATGCATATTTTGTGTGTTCTGTTTTTCCCACGTAGCGCAGAAGCAGATGTTGGGTGAGGTGGGAAACTGAACGGCCATTTTGATGGCCAGTTTTGTCATGAATATGTGTACCAAAAATTATTAAAATTGGATAACCCTTCTTCAAGTTATGGTATAAAAAAATTTGGTGTGTTTTTCATGCCTCACAGTGTATTAACCAAAATACATTTACACAGTGCTAGATATCATCACTCATCAGCAGATCTGAGGCACGTGCTATGATAACTGGTATTACACATATTACATCACACTTGAATGACACAAATAAATAGGAAAAAACACCCAAGAACAACCATCTTCAAAATATAAATTAACTCATCCATCACACGCATCTCTTTGTGGCACTACAACCAACACAACGGCAAGAAATTACATAAATTACAAATCAAAAATGACAAAATCATCAGTTATTGAAATATCTTCAACCATAACCAAACCCAGTTAATAGATTTATTTCGATTAACTGCAAAAATAAAATATGTGATTGTAGCTGTCACAAAAACTAAACGGACGTTTTTGACATCAATTGTACACTGCTACTGTAGACTGCTACACTGACTCTGTTGTACACTGCTGGAACAAAAGTCTTAAAAAGATGCCGAAACAGAAACAAAATACTAAGCCTACTAGATGGCAAGCTCTTGATGCAAAACGTCACCATCTGTATATGCCTCCGGCATTGAGTAATCTCAAAATAGTACTTGGGTCATGATGGGACTTTAAACTCTGTTGACCTTTTGACTGCAAAATCTAATGAGTTCATCTTTGCCCCAAGACGTATTAGCGAGAAAAAATATACGGAAAATCCATTCAATGCTGTCGTTTAAATGTACCCTCTAAAACAGCATATTTACTCTTGCTCTAAGCCAAAATCTAATCACTGCATCCTACTCTATCCTCAGATGTACTACTGACAACAGCTTGTTGATATCTGTTGATACTTATCACATAAATTGCAGACACACGATGGACAAATGCATGAACATGATGCACGCATAAACGTACATGTGGACAGACATGATAGCCACAGGAGAAACCATAGATAGGCCTACCCTCCAAGACTAGCCACAAGCCACACACCTAATGATGACAGAGGCACCTAAATTATTTGGGGAAAAATATACAAACTCAAGCAATTATATGACATACAAAAAAAGCAACAAGTAAAAATTGACAAAAATTAGTCTATTAAAATTTTTTTCCATCAATTACAGTATTGCAAACGATTAACCAAATAAACGCGAGAAACTAAATAAATACAAGTCTAAGATGTATGTTGCAGTGTTGAGTCCCACAAACCAAAAATGCCTCCACCAAATTCTGTTGGGTACATGAATGAAGTTGCTAACATTGAGCTGGGTTAGTACTAAGATGAGTACCATTCACGAGTATATCATCTTGTCATTTAACCCAGCAACAATCAACAGTTTGAAACGAATGACATCAGCAGAAAAAATGATCAGCTAAAGCTTATAAGATAGCAATCACCTTAATGACTAAACGTATGTGTGATTAATGTCCTTTGCTCAAGTTTGCTGACTGACGTTTTGCTTACTGTAGTATTTGTTATATCTGTACTTAAACCAATATTTACTGCACTATTTCTGAAAACCAAGTGCAGCATTTAGAGTACATGTGATTAGACTTTTGTCTGGCCTTTGACAAAACCCACACTAACACGACCGATTTCAGAGAATAAAAATACTCATGTCCTGACAGTCAACTTCCGGCTAATGGCAAGATGCATTCTCTCAATCAGTTCTCTAACTTATCACTTTAAAGTAACTGACAAAGTCTTTCTGCATTATTCACATAAGAGACTGTATGTGATGTAGCATAGTGTTAAAACACACAGAAATCACTAAATTAAATAGCAAGTCACATGATGACATTGGACGCAGAAATCATTCGGACAGGTGGAGGTCCTTGGCGAGCATAGCAGCCGTCACTGGATGCATCTGTAGATGTGTTGCTCTGTAGTTGTCCTGAGCTGCCTGGCGAGAATGTTCCCACTCATACATATCTCTGTCATCCAAACAACAGCAAAACACATTCCTCATCTAACATCTGCCTTCTACAGCCTTCGAAAACAGCTGAATCACGTTTTACACATCCAAAAGCTGCTTCTGTAATGATGCGATTGTCTAGTTAAAATGCAATCATGTATTATAAGCATAGTTTTGAAACCCACTGGCAAAAAAACCGTAAAATAATGAAAAACATTTGTAAAAAGATAATTTGCAAAATATTGCAAGAAATGCTACGCAAAAATCATCCCTTACTTAAATGGTAGTGAGAAAAGATAATACCTATATAGTGGACGGACAAATTTCATTCGTCCCTGCTCCGACACAAATTTCAGTGCAAGAGGAACAGCGGCTTCCACATTGGAGCGAATGCATATTCGCAACCATCTGACAACAAATAAACAGCTATATTTATCTATACAGAGTGGGCCAAAAAACGTGGCACTTTTTTATTGTAAATATCTTCGCTAAATGTTAACGGATTTTCAAAATTCTTTCACTGCACAATTCAGTGGACAATTAGCAAGCAATAAGATGGTTATTGAATATCCCACCACATCGTAACTGTGTCGCCACACTACCTTGTAAAATATAAATGTATGGAAAACCAGCAATATTAGGCAGCATGCGTGTTGGTAAATGAAAAACACTTCAGACAAAAACCTACATAATTTGTACGACGCTACACTAGATCCGTTTCTTTGGATATCCGGCTTGTTGAACGATGTGTTTGTTTCTGGCTTTCCTGCCTTAAAGTTGCATTTTTGGACTGGTACACGTTCTTAATAAAAGCCTCGTCACCATTGTTAAATGGCATGTTGCATTACCAGTATGCTGTCACTGCATTAAAAATTAATATTGAGAACAAAATTCTCTGTTTTTGTTTACAAAAATCAGAAGTCTATCTAATACTAAATATAATTTAATTTTCGTATGAAAATTAGTACATTTTTTCAAAAATATAATTTTTGGATATGCATTATAATAATTTTGGTCACTTTTGAACATTGATGTTTTACAAGGTAGTGTAGCAAGCAGTTGAAGCGTGGTGGGATATATAATAATCACATTATTGCAAATTGTCTGCAGAGTGCACCAGTGAAAAAATTTTAAAAATTGGTCGATTATCGGCAAAGATAATGACAAAATAAAGTGCCACGTTTTTATGGCCCACGGTGTACATTCATTATGACAAATGCACACATGAACACGACATCTGTTCGAAAAAATAGGATTAAATAATAAAACATCCAACTTGAGAAACGTTGAAATGTTGGACAACAACAAACTCAACTCCTCATGAAACATTTTGATCGCAAAATCGACATTAAAACGAATCTAAAAGACACTACGATATCTACCAGTGTGCCAACAATACCTGAATTGTATTTCAGAATTTGTTGCAGCATTAAAGTGATACACTTCTTCCAGTCTGGCAACTTTCTCTGACGGCAGAGGTGTCTTGACAAATAGCACATAATCAAGACGTTATGTTAACAAATTGTCCTAAAAAATAGACATAACTGCAAAAACTGCAAAAAGTTTTGCATCATAAGATTCTACGACAAATAAAACTATTCAGCAAAAACATTAGCACAATTAAAGTACACACATAATGGAAAAAATAATCATCACTTCAACAAAACTTTCACAAGTCTAAAGTGTTTTCTTAAGAAATGAAATTGGTGATTGGTGATTGGTGATCGGTGCTGCCACAAGTGTAAGCAAGTAGGCAAATGCAATTTCTGGCTGGGGTGTACAAATGATAATAAAACAACATCAGCAGCCAAGTAAAATCACAAGTGTCAACAGTCAATAGGAAACAACACTGCTTAAGTGTAAAAAAATGCAAACATAATTTTATTATACGCTGAAGACTGTTTGGGCAAGCAACTTAATTAAACTAGAAATTTGGGGCAAAGCCCAATGCAAGTCCGCCCGGCACCCTAAGTCCGATTGGGGGAAAAATTTGAGAGTTGTGAAATTCCCCCAGTGGCAAAGTCATGTGGCCCAAACTCAAATGCATTAGTATACGCAGAACGTGCAATGTCGACATAAGGTGGGTCAACATGCACACCTATAACTTTTTTGTTTGTGGAGGAAAGTTCACAATTTTTTCTGTGTTCAATGCCGGATAAATTGCCCTTGATAATGCTACTGACCACTTGTCAATATCTCTATGCATTCAAGAGGTACTCACGGTCAAACTCAAAAAGTTGTCCTAAATCGCACCAAATTTTGGACGTTTTTTGCCCTCTAAAATTTTAAGGGGGTGGCGTCCCCCAAAAGTTGTACCCGCGTTAACACCCCAACCTAGAGGCACGTCACGTGGCAAAGTATCATGGAGCTACTCCCACTAACGGCAAAGTTATAAAGGTGCATTTACTAAATTTTAAGCCAATTTTTGACCCCATTTGAAAAAAATGGTAAAGGTGACCCCAGTCCCGGATGGGGGGTGCGCTAATAAGACTTGGTCATTCTCTACCGCGTGTAAAAATTTGACGGCGCAGCACCCCCTAGGGGCCGAAATATGGTCTTCCGAAAAAGGCGCTTCATGTGGGTAAAGTTTCACATCGAGATCTCCAAGGTTACTGGACCAAACTTCACCGATCTTGTTTCGCCTAATGCAGAAGGAATCGCGGTTGATCAAATATTTGTCCGATTTTGAATATCTTCATCCGTTCCGAAATATTCGCTGCCGAACTTTGATATCGTCCAAAATCAGGCCAAATTATGCATGTTTTTGGTCCCTAAATTTTTTAAAGGGTGAGTCCCCCAAAATTTTGGAATGGCATTATAAAATTCAGCCTAGTAATGACCACTGTGCAAAATTTCACGTCGATCGGCCTACGCATCTCGGAGATCTTGCGTTGAAAAAAAATAAATAAACATGTGCGGTAAAACTTAAGTCCGCTCCACAAGCTGTCACTTCTGGGTGGACTAAAAATCATTAAATTTTCACCGTTTAAAGCATAAACTAAAGTAACTATAACAACGACTAAAATAACAATGACAAGTACCATTACTCAGGTAAGTATGCAGCTCAAAAATCAACATATTTATTTATATAAACTCATAATGTCCATTCTGTGTTACTGACACTATAAGTTTTGTAACAAAATTCCGACCCTAACAAATATCTATATCAGAGGTACATGACCAAGAAAGAGAAAATGCAAAAGTAGGTTGTTTAAATAAACACAGAAAATCAAAAGTATTGATAGCAGCAGTTATCAATCGATAAATTGATTGACAATCAATAAATTTCGATCAATTGATCGATTGCTCAATCAATCAAGTCAGTCAGTTAGTCAGTCAGTCAAGTCAATCAATTTCCTTATTAGGCCAAAAGGCAGTACAAACAAATAACAACAAATCATTATACAGATTAATCGGTTGCAGCAGAACCTACATGTTGGAGAAGTAGAGAGAGGAAAGCTTTCTTCTGGTAAGCCGAGAACTGCTCGAGGTCGGTGGGTCTGAAGCGTGAAAGGCTGAGCAAGTCACATTCGTTCCACGAGTCAGCCAACGATGCACAAGCATCAGACAGAGTCCTGTCATAGCTACAAACAATGCGCAATGCAGATCATAAATTTGCACGTTCTCTCAATGACCAAAATTGACAACAAGTTACTCAACAAGCATCGTAAGTTGATGAATTTATACCATTTATGTAATTAACTGAAAACATCCTAACGGCGACTATGAGTGCTAAAAGTTAAGAAGACGCACTGTGGTTTAAACGATGGCATCCCAGGTTTATGAAACCAGTCACTCCACTCCATCTGATCCAGCAACTCTTTCTGAAAATATTAACAAAACAACAAATATTTCTGAAAATTGCTTCAAAGCTCTGGAGCAGCCAATCTGTCAATCTGTGAAACTTACTGCTGCAACAACAGTTTGCTTTGCAGAATGACTGAACCTGTAGTAACTCCCGGGCAAACTGAACTGGTAAAGTATAAGCCAATATAGAAAACTGACAAAAAATATGAAACAAGATAAAGAAGTCAATTTCTACCAAATGGTGAACCCAAAGATATTAAAACATTACAGGAGTACTACAGCACTGTTCATTGTTCAATGCTAAAAATAAAAATGGCATGGCAAACCTTGTCATCAAAGAACTTGTACAGAAACTGTTTCCAGTCGTCGGTGGAAACTGACTTAAATTTAAACTCTTCAATGTATGCCTTCAGAAACGGCTCAAAGACATCTGCAACAACATCAGCAGCGGGTACCACACATGTCGCATATTGTTTTCTTACAAACAAAGTAAAAATGTCAAAACACCCAGATCCATATCACAACTTAACTTTGATGTTAAGTTAGATGTCGGTCAGTAAGTAAAGAGACATGTACAGTGCAACAAAAAGCCAGCTAAGCCGAGTTACACTCACCATGGATTTCTAAGACACAAGCTGGTACTTCACCCCACCAGGCCACCATTTGAACATGCACATTCTAGCTTTGCTAAAAATATCTGTAGAATCATTTGGAAATGTAGTTTCTACAGGCTGTAATATCGAAGCAGTGAATGCACAAAAACTGTATAAAAATGGTAATTAACTACTTCCAGCAATCAGTAACAATGTGACATTTTATGCGCCATTCTATAGTTCTATAATATTAGTTAGAGTGTACTAAAGTGTGGGTTAAGTGTGCATAAAGTTCTTTATAAGAAACCCCGCCCAAAGCTATGGAGCATCACCAGCCATACGGAATTATGGCACACAGTGTTAGCTACCACCTAACACAGGTAAATGTGGCCTGCTTTAACCTCAGCTAGGCATGTTGCTACTCAATTTAAGTACACTGGAAGAATAGAAGACTACATTAATCTCAGGCTGGGTGGTTGGTTACGTAGTATACCAGCTCAGTCACCCATCCAAGTGGTAATGTGTTATGTACTGAGACAAAATGTGTTATGTACTGGTGTTATTCACTAACCAACACCAGTCGATAATGCAAATATGCTACTGACCTGCTCCACCAAGTTTCTGCTCCAAATACATGAGCAAATTGGAGCCCTTCTCGTAGGGCACTATTGAAAAGGCATCATCCGGATCTACTCCCTTTAACTCAGGTACAAGGTGAGTGTATGGCTGTTGTATATAGCTGATCTGTACACAGCACACACAGCACATGTTTACATTCAGATGACACTTCTTCTCTCTCACACAATAAAAACAGAAACACAACAATCTAAAAAAATAATTGTACAGATGACTAAAACATGCCCCACTGTGGTCAGCCACCTTGTCGTGGTGGTGGGGCTTTGCACCGATGGATGACCCGAAAGATTTCTAAAATCTGGAGGCGAGGAGCTAACCAAGAGCTGACCAAACCCGTGAGAGCAGATATGCTACACGTTACCAGTGCTTTTGTGCTGGTTTTGGCTTTACAGCCAACTACGGCTTCACAGCCGTTTTTAACGGCTACACAGCCGTCCATGGCTTTATAGTCATTACAGGTCTGTAACCTTATGGTTACATTTGGGAAAGCGCATTGGGCCGAACTGACACAGCATCAGCGCTAGGCAGGTGTAGCAGCGTGCGCACCCTGGAGGTAAGGTAAGGTCAGGTAAGACTAAAACATGACGATGACAAAAATGTTGGCAATGATGATAATGACGATGACTGGTGTTGATGCAAAATAAACAGATAAACAATAATCTACCAATTATGAAGAGTATTTCAAAAAGAAATATGTGTCCATAAGCCACAATCAACAAGGCATTACAGTCGCAGACACAATGTGTAAAAAGTAGCCATAAGTCAGCTAGGAAAATATTAAGCATGGGTGCAATGGTGCACTTATGGCACCATGTGCTTGACCCCCACCATTTGGCACTTAAATTGAATAATATTAATATTGAATAACATACATTTAAGAAACTATAGTTTTGCAATGCACACATGGGCCATGAGCGCAAAATAATGTTTGAACCAGGGGTGCATTTAGGATTCCATGCATACTTTGTATATGGGTATCCTTTCTACACGGGTATATATATTTTGAGGTGTACATTTTCAAAAGTGTTTAAATATGACCCAGGCGCTGGGCCCAGATATGATATGCTGATAATATAAGAGGAGTAAACCTGGTTGCGGAGTTCTGTCCATCCATCGAGAGCCAGGAAATGATGCAGCTGCTCTCCAAACATACGACCTGCAATCTTCCGCTCAATAAACACTGTATGACCTTCGTTCAACCTGCTCACACGTTAAAAGAACTAAAATGCATTTTGATAATCGACCCACTGACTGAATAACCAACTGACCGACCAATCAAATTAAATCAAAACCCACTTATACATCACCGTATGTTGTGAATGAATCAGCAGCATGTGGTAGTGAATAGTAAAACCGAGTGTTCACGTTTACTATAGCCAATAGCAAACAGTTTGGTTTTTAAACAACAATAAAAATCGCCGAGATGCTGGACAAATCTACAAGTATATAACAGTAAGTACAACATGCTGTGTGTATCAACGCAAACATATTTTGAGATAAAAGTGTTTGAAGCATTCCCCTGCTTATCCTCACAACTGGGTGAACCACTAAATCTGTAATGCATGGCCAATATGATACCACAACTATGCAAAAGTCCAAAACTACACTGTAAGCAACGATGGGCCAGTACCAAGTTACAGTGCTTGGTCAAAGAGGTACAGTTGTTACGAGACAGAAAGATGGCTATTGTGACTTGAAGAAATAAGAAAAGCCCAGCTAACGCAAACGGGACGCACGACAGTGGTGCATGTTTCAAGGCCCACTGCAAACAAATCTAAGCTCATCGATCCAGCAACTGACATTGGTACGATGTATTTACATATGGCAGATGGCGACACTGTCTCACGTGAATGCTGCCAATCTTGAAATGTGTGTTGCAGCCCAAAATCGCCAAAAATCCATAAAAACCCCTATTTTTGTGTTCAAGGTCATCCAAGGTCATTGATCTTGGTGGCAATCGAAAGCCAGTGTATGACTTCCTATTAGTAATTAACAGTAACCTAAGCCCTATCTCACACCGTTATGGAGATACAGTGACTTATTTGCTAAAAATCACAAATTTTGTTCACCCCCTGTCATTTAGCGCCCTCGTTCAGGGTGACCCCCTTCAAATTTATGAAAAAGCTTTACGGTTCCTAAAACTGAAGTCTTCCGAGAAGCCAAGCGAAAATTTGGTAATTCTAGCTTGCACCATTTTTGACTGATCTACCCGTGTAACAGACGGACGGACGGACAGACAGACAGACAAACGGACAGAATTGCGATGGCTAAGATGCACCATAGCAGTACCTGCTGTCACGTGTAAAATCTACTGGCTTGACTTCATAATGATAAATAAAAAACAACACCTACCTGATAGAGATGTAGATCTATTTTGGTAAACACAATGTTTAAATCACACTTGAACACTGTAACAGTATGCTACAAAAATCACACAAAATTCACATCAAATGAAACAAGGCTTTATTGTACAAACCAGAAATGCTCCCAATTCCTGTTGGTTACAAGATTTCCCATCCAGCTGTGTGTGATCTCGTGAGCAACAACAAATGCTAGAGAACGATCACCAGCCTTCGAACACCACACACTCACATAAATACTCATCTCTGATATTTGCAAACAATCTCGTATGTAACAGCTAAACAAATAGAAATCATACATAATGTAGATTTAAATTAAAGCTTCTAAAAACTAGAAAATAACAGTTAATTTGCAAAAGAAGTAACAGCTAATTAATCATTAATTTTGATTAAAAAATAAACTGCAATCATTGTACACAAACACATGTTTCTCCTTAAAATCGTCATCGGTTAGGGATACTCAGCCAACAGTTATCACAAATTCTGCAAGACGCAATCAGTAAGTATAGTATGGAAGGTTAACATAATACGGAGAAAGTGACGATAATTTGTTTACGATATATACCACTGCGCTAAAAGTCCCTCTTACAAACATTAGCAGGGATACCTCGAATATACTCCACAATGCTTTCTTGGAAATGTGGCTCTAAACAAAAAATGTAATAATTTAATTTTCTTAACTGTTGAAACTTCCAATGATTAATTGTGTGCTTAATCATTAATTTGCACAGTTCTAGTCAAAATGCAAGAAGACATCAGAGCAGACAACTAATAATAGGAATAATGCAAATTATAAACCCAATAAAAACATACCATATAACTACTTACAATGCAGGTGGGAGTGACGAATGTTAGACACGGATTTTCCATTCCTCCATACGGAAAAGACGGAGGCAATACAAGCAGGTCGTAAATACCCCAAACATATGGACCCAACATGCTTTCTGCAGTCGACAGCATTTTCTCCGTCTAGTAACAACAACATGTTATACTATTAACAAGCTAACCTACTAATTTAATCTCCTACTGATAATTAGAGCTGTCAAAGCGTTAATTTTTAAAATTTTTAAATGCTAGCACAGAAATCTATTAGCCTGTCATCTAAATAATATTTAGTTACAATAGTGATGGAACGGCAACTAGATTGGTTACTTGAATTCATTCGATTGTCAAATAACTGCAGTTTAACAGAAGATTGGAACTCATGCTTACAGAAATAAATCTACGCATGTGCATTAATTGTTTTAATGCGTGTTAATTTTTTTAACATGCATTAATTTTTTTTTAACATGTGTTAATTTACTAATGCATTAATGCATTAATTAATGCGTTAATTTGACAGCTCTACTGATAATTAAAAGAATTAGCAGCACATAACTCGAACAACTACACATACATTTCTTGTTAAACAATAGCAGTGAAAAAAGTTCATAATTTTTATTCATTTATTTATTTAATAAATCAAGCACATAACAAAGGTATATGCAGAATTTAATGTTAAAGTGTTAACAAAGTACACAAAATTCAAACAATAGTGTTGGTTAATTAGCTGGTAATTTAATGTTTACAATTTACACAAAATTCAGATCTCAATGTAAAATGTAATGACCTCTGCAAATTCGTGGGCTGCTGCATCTATCATTTCACTTTCAGACCAGACTTTTGACCTTGGACCTACGTCCCTGAAAAAACAATACCATCATCACAATGCAATGAAGCTTTTTAACTTCATGTGCTCAGAAGTTATTTTTCAATATTCAACAAGTAAGAAAAAAGCCCAGCTGTTGCTAGGAAAAGCCAACCGCACCGCCTACGTCCGAAGCCCAGCATCCGAATTCCAGTGATGGAGAGAAATTGATTTGTCAGAGGTGACAGAGTTCCATGCACGTTATGTTAACAGAATGCTGTTTCAAAAGGTACAATGAAAGCTAGTATAACAAACATTGCACGTGGTCATTTTACCAAGCGACAAAAATAGCTACATTTCCACACACAAGGTCATCTCGCCAGGTGATATAAACAGCTACAGAGTAAACGAACGAGGAAAATATCAGACGCAGGTTTTGCAAATATTTTTTACAATAAAAACACTTGCTTGGGAAGACATGCTGCAACCTATGCCGTTCCTGTTGCAGTACTGACCTTCAAGGTCATTCAAGGTGAATGACTTTCATGTCATTCGAAAACCAATATGCGATTTCCTGTTAGTGATCAATAGCAACTTGGACCCTATCTCGCATCGTTTAGCTGCAATTGCTCGTAATGGCCTTCAAGGTCATCCAAGGTCAATGATTTCCATCTAATCTGACACGGCGTATGCCACTTCCTGTTAGTGATTAATAGTAACCTAGGCTGTATTTCTCACCGTTTCCGAGATATGGCCAGTTTTCCATTGAAAAAAGCACATTTTTACTACTCCCCTTCATTCAACCCTCAATTTGAAAATGTTCCCCTTGAAGTGAATGGCTGAGATTTTGCATGCCTGTGTTTAACACCCATGACTAAGCCACAGTACATCCATTACAGACGGACAAATGAACAGACAGACAGACGACAACTTATGCCAATAGCCTGACCTTTACTAAGTACGGTCGGCTAAAAACTGCACACCGATGCAGCTCATTTGCACTGCAATGGCCATACATCTATTATAGAATAATATACACAACATATTAGCGAAATGGTCAAATTAGTGTTTATAGTACCTTGCAAAACACTCTAGGCACAATAACAATATCAGCATTAATTTTTAAAAAAATGATGAAATTCTGTAGTCACCTAATACAGTTCTACCATTCTGTCTGCCTGGTTATAGTTTGGATGTGAAATTTTGGATATAAAATTATTAAATGATAGTGCGAGTATACAATATACTTGCATTGCTTTTGAGTTTTTATTTAATTGGCCTATAGTTCTAAAATTACTTCACTTGAGGCCACTGTCAAATGTAAACTCACTATAAACTGTAGCAAAAAGATATTTTACAGCCTCAGTTCCCTTCCCATCACCAAACAAACAGCACAAGAACGTTTGAAGGGAAACTCAATAGCAATACTATAGCCAATAAGTTTTGAACAATTAGAAAAATTAAAAAGCAAATCTGCGATATATATGAAATAAAAAGTGCGTCAATAAACAATTTATAACCGTCACAAAACCCATTTAATTGGTACTAAAGCGTGACAAAATTATGGTACTGTAAATTAATCAATTATTTAAAGTATCATTCTAGCATCCATCAGCATTTGCCTCTTTATGCTTATAATCTTCTAATCACTCAAAAAAAAATGTACTCGTTTAAAGATGAAACCAATGTGATGCATGATACATGCCTACATACAAGATTTCCCACGACAATTGCTATGAGATAGCTTGCGATTGGGACTGGCTGTTCGAAGTGATGTATCATCTTTGATGCATCGGTTTGATCGGGTTCACGGCCTTTGCGCAAACTGCTCATCAGTGCTACCAGCTCCTTCGGTGCATGCACCTATACAGTCACAGAAGCTTCATAGCAGAATAGACTGCAGCTGTGAAACAACCTACTGCTCAAACTTCGACAGTGAAACACTACTAAAGACATTCTGGATCATTTGATGCTATGGCGATTGTAAAACTTTTTTCGTTTCATTTGTGCCAGTTGAAATTACATTTTTTTTATTAGTTACTTAAAGAAGGCTGACCATACGCCTGTGTTTGAAGACCAGCAAATGTGAATGAAGGGCCATCGATCACTGCTAGTCGACAGCCAAAGACAATTTAAGCCTCTGCTACAGTACCAATATTCTTTTGTTCACAAAAGCAGATGACCTGTAACCAGAAACAACAATCTTCTTAGGTTTTCTTGCATATGCCAGAAGAACCAAAAAACAAACCAAGTAAATCTGCAAAATAACTGCTACAACAGCTATGTGTTTGTTTTTAACATTAATTTCATGTGCACCAGCACTCGGCATTCAACGAAAAGTAACAAATTATATTTAAAGCACACTCACTGTGGCAGAGTAAGGCATTTTAACACCAGGCGAATCCTGACACGGCACCATGCTTCGTGTATGTATAGCCTGCAACAGCAACGTCAACTCTCCTGCTAAACTTCTGACACAACAAATCTGGTTCTGCAATATGCACATGAAAATAGATTGACTAATGATTAGCATTTTGAATAAACAACATTTTAACCATTTGGATGCATTAGTAGTCTTTCATCAGTAGTTGGAATCCTTGCAGCAGACAGGTCCACGTGGCAAGACACCTGCAGGGTCAACCTGGACAAATTCTCATCGTATACCAAGGCTACAGAGGACTGCCGTACACGCTGGCATGCCTCAACAACGAGCAGCCCATGCTGTCATACCTGCAACAGAGTGTGTGCCTCTGACTTCGAGCTATGAAGTCATCTATGAAGTCGGAAGTGGCTATTGACACTCTGTCTTCATCATATTGAAGGACATGAGACAAGGCAAGGCAAGTCTTTTATTCAGACTTTGATGGCACAGTATACTATGCCTTGAAACAAAGAATAGCATATAATCTTGATAAATTACTGCATACCTCTCCTTGGCTGAACAAGTATGGATGTTTCTTGCCACATGTTTGCTCTGCAGTCAACCACTGAAGTGCACTTGCTGATGATGATGTTTCATACTCAATAATAATACTAAACCTGCACATATCACAAACGATAACTGCCGGCCACGTTTACAGAAAATAAAAATTTTAAACACTACAAAACAAACTTTATAGTTAATAGTAGCAACAATATAACAACTTGAAACTTTTCGTCTGTTTGAATTCGTTCTTGTATTTTCCTGTCATGCAGAAACTAGCTATCCATTTATATGCTTTTTAATGTGAACTGATATTTCACATGTGAGCATAAATATATAAAAAATGCTACAATGCACAAGACAAAATATATCTGCATTCTTTTAAAAAATTTTTGAAAAAAAATAACGAGTTATATAAGAGCATACTCATTAGTGAACTGTTGCAACAATTCAATCACCAGAGGTGCACCAAATGAAGCCACTGTAGTTCCAATGGAAAATGGCAAAGAGCTAGAATCTGCTGCATTGTAAACTGTTTTAATGTTAAGTTCACTGGTATCAAGTATCTACAAAAAATAGACAATATGCATATTAAATGTTCAATGCCCATATGCACTGCATATTTATGTCATTACCCTAAAACTTTGAATGGAAGCCCAAAGCTTCTATTAGCACAAGCTGCTTGACCAATGACCTGTATTCATGCTTGTTCAGGATACAGCTTCTATTCAAAGTTTTACAGTATGTGTCAATGATATTCTGGTACACAAAGACTGATAATATGCACAAATTAAGCATAATGACAAGAAAGGAGTTACCTTCAATATACACTGAGGCATAAAAAACACACCAAAATTTTTTTTCTATAACTTGAAGAAGGGTTAACCAATTTTAAAAATTTTTGGTACACATATTCAAGACACAACTGGCCATCAAATAGCTGTTCAGTTTCACACCTCACCCAACACCTGCTTCTGCACTACCTGGTAGATACAGAACAGACAAAATATGCAATAAAATCAACAAAAAACTTTATAAAAATTTCATCTTTCCGGATATATGGACAACAACAGCCAATAAATTACAAGGTTTGACTGCTATGCAGCAGCACATCTATTAAATAAACCTAACATTCAAGAATTCTTATGAATTCAAGAAGCAATTGGTGAAGTCTGAATTGGTCTGGAGCAGAATGTTATTGATGCTGCTATCAATGAATGGAGAAAGTGTCTCGGAGCTGAGCCCATATTCGTGGGCCAACATTTCAAACATTTTTGTAGGCAGTTAAAAAATGGACAATTAGATAAACTATCAGCTAAAACGATAAAAAATATGGACAAAATATGTGTTTTGTGTGTTTTTTTGATTAAGCAATAATAGAGTGGTTAAAAATGCAATATTTTGTTCGTTTTTTTTCCCCAGGTAGTGCAGAAACAGACAATGGGTGAGGTGAAAAACTAAACAGTCATTTGATGGCCAGTTGTATCAGGAATATTTGTACCTAAACTTATTAAAATTGGATCACTTCTCTTCAAGTTATGATGAAAAAAATTTTGGTGTGTTTTTTTATGCCTCACAGTGTACATATCTGCACTGACATGAAACCAGATCAAAAGATGATGATCAACATGAACAACGAACATGCTAGCAGAATACAAAAGTGATGACCATAATATTATATTGGATGACTCTCTCTCTCTCTCTTTCTCCATGGGCTCAGTGCCAGTTGGTGTCCATGACATATTTTACGAAATGTGTCCATTTCGTTCTGTCCACTCGCCAATTTGTATAGGGTGCCAATATCCTTGTTGCACCAGTCCACTAGCTCATCTATCCATCTTCTTTTCGATCTTCCTCTCTTGTTTTTGCCATCCAATATGCCGAACACAACTTGTTTAATCAGCCTGTCATCTGGCATCCGGCATATGCGGCCAGAGAAGTTCAGTTTCCTCTCCATCATTCTGTGCATGATGTTGACACCTATGCCCATTCTTTTCATAACCTCTTTGTTCTTGATTCTTTGTTGCCATCTTATGTTTAATATCCTTCATAGACATTTCATTGCAAAAACCCAGGATGGTTCATGTCACTTTTCTTGAACGTACATGTCTTGGCTGCATACATCAAGACACTCATCACACATACCGACAGTAACCTTGTCTTGGTCTGGTTACTGATATCTTTACTTTGCCATACTTTCTTGAAACTTTGAAAGGCCCCGTTTGCTTTGTCAATTCTGTACTTAATGTCTTTCAAACAATCATTATCCTATGACACCAGACTTCCCAGATACACAAATTCCTCTACACGTGTCCACATACCGACCGTCCAATTTCACATTTTTTTCTATCTTTGTGCTTCCAAATACCAATGTTTTGGTTTTTGTTATATTGACCTTTAATCCTGTCCTTCATCTCCATGCAGATTGTTCATTACTTGCTGTAGACTATCACAGTTTTGCTCCATCAAGTCAATATCATCAGCAAAATGCAAATTGTCAATAAGCCTTCAATGAAATGACACTGGATCGTTAATGCTGTTGACATCATCGTCCATAAGTCATTCTAAGTAGGTTATGAAAATCAGAAGAGGACAATGGGTCACCCTGTTTTGTGCCCAGCATCTGCATAAACCACTCGCCAATGTCTTTGCCCATCTTTACTGCAGCCTTGGAGTCTTTATAGTTGACGAAGTACTCTGATGAGCTTTGCCTGTTGGATAACAGTGATACACAAATGCTAAACAATGATCGTTGTAAGCTTAATCTACTGCATGCACCCAAACAAAAGAATAAGGAAAACTCTAAACAAGGAATAACTCTAAAAAGTAAAAAGTGTCTCAATTCAGTTTATGAAGAAAACATGTGGAACAAAAAAAAATTCGAGCTTTGAATGAAAAGAGTGAAAAGCATGGCAATGAAAAGCAGACTGACAACAAACTTAGTGCACTCAATACAAACACGCACACATACCTATATATGGATATAACAGTCTGGTGTATGGCATACTTACCAAACGCTTAGCCGACGGTGTCACTTTCCTCGCGTCGACTTTGACAGAACCGCGCAGCTTGCGAGCCACAAAATCGACATCAACATCTAAGTGCAAATGCGTTACAATGCACTCATCTGGTCTACAAAATGAATTTGGGTCTAGTTCACTTAATTCGACCATACTGCATGAAATATACGCACTTTTCAGCTGTATTTTTACTTTCACCACTCACCGGCATACCATAGATATGGCCACACCCCCACAGCACTACCACAGAGAAAGTCATAAAAGCAGGAAGGTGTACTTTGCGGAATGCGGAATGCGGAATTTTTGTAAGGTGTATTTTGCGGAATTTTCGTTGCGGAACGTTCCGCAAATTACACCTTAGAGTTTTTCCGCATTCCGCAATTCCGCATTCCGCAAAATTCAAATAAAGTCAA
>Ga0209367_1001230_pt1 | contig 30756 bp, 22 predicted proteins | sample WorMetLIZISLAND2_FD_187412 | JGI IMG/M metagenome (GOLD analysis project Ga0209367, IMG submission 187412) | Marine gutless worms symbiont microbial communities from Max Planck institute for Marine Microbiology, Germany - Olavius geniculatus... ...
CCCTTCCCCTTCTTTTTTCTTTCCCTTTTTTCTTCTCCCTCCCCTTCTCCTCTCCCTTACCCTTCCCCTTTTTCCTTTCCCTTCCCCTTTCCATTTCCGTTCCCTTCCCTTTAACTTCCTTTCCTTTTCTCTTTCCCCTTTCCCTTCCTTTTCCCCTTCCACTTTCCCTTCCCTTCCCCTTCCTCTTTCTCTTTCCCCTCTTCCATCTTTCTTTCGTGACCGACGACATCACGTGACCCCAAAAGGTCAAACTCGTGACGCCATTATCTTTGAGCCGCCATATCTCCGTAACGGTGCCAGATGGACGCATGGTCACTATGGACCACCCAGAGGAACTCGACCTCCGGGAATCTAATGGTCACGTGACCGATGACGTCAAACTCGTGACCCCATTATCTTTGAGGCGCCGTATCTCCATAACGGTGCAAGATAGACGCATGGTGACGATGGACCTTTTATAGTAAAGCGCTGGTGACGAATTGAATGGTCTCGTGACTGACAATGTCTGTTGTTTAATTAAAATAATACAGAAGGATGAAAGGATCTTTGCTGTTGTACAATTTGAAATTAAACCGTTTGATTTTTTTCTACCGGTCTAAATGGCTCACTGATTATATTTATATGGACATATACTGTCAACTATCGAAATGCATTGCACAGACTCCGTGTTCATATGAACATTATCTTGTTCATTCAATTACGCCTGCACGTAAACCTTTGTCTGCCTACAGCACATTTGCAGTCATGTGGTAGAATAGCAACTGTGTGACTGTTAAATAAATTAAGCGGAAGATTTTTTGTGGGTGTGTGAACGTTTTTAAGTTGCTCAGTGACTCGGTAATGCGTAACTGATAACGATAATGTGTGTGCGTGTTCAGAACGAATGCCCAGAGCTGGAAGAGCTGGTCTTCATAGGTTAGTTCACATCTGCTGTATTATGAACATTCGCAATCCTGATTATATGTTTGGTTGTTTAATGGACAGAACGTTTTCGAGCCAATTTAGGGGACAATTAAAAAAGAACGCCATAACGCATCTTAAAGGAAAAGAATAAGAAGTTTCACATCACGTGACCCCAAAAGGTCAAACTCGTGACGCCATTATCTTTGAGCCGCCATATCTCCGTAACAGAGATGTGAGATGCGCCAAAAGTTGCTATATCGTTTCTTTCTGTTGAAAATGTTGCGATTTTATGCAAGATTGTATAGCTGCTTTTGTGCTTCAATTTAAGGACGCACAATAAATATAGCAAAACTCAAAATACGACAGCATGTCGCTACGTGACTCGGAGTCTGTAGATTGAAGATCCGTTGATGGCATTTAATACGTAAAAGTTTGTATAATGTGTTGAAGGCAATCCTCTTCAAGAGAAGCACGCTGCAGATGGCGACTGGCTGCAGATGGTGGCCACAAAGAACAAAACCATCAGGAAACTCGACGGTAAGTGCAGCGGAAATTATGAACTTGCTTAAATTGCAAAATATGAAATATTGTACAATTCAGGCTGAGCTTAATTTCAAACCACGTTTCAGTAAAATGTCTACGTGATTATGATTACACTAAAGAAGTAAGCAAGTTTTAATCCGTCATAAATTATACTGACCAATTTTAAATATACTTTCACTGGCACAATTGTCAATGCATTTACTACAAAGTGATTACTGAAGATCCCACCGCACCATGAATGTGTCGATACAATACCATGTGAAATGCCATTGTTAGTGTCAGCCTTGAAATATTCATATTCACTGTTACAGACAGCGGCACGTTTCAGGTTTGATTGGATCGATTTGATGATAACTGTATCGGAAATGTACTGCCTTAGTGCTAATGATAATATTTTTTTGGAAAATCAGTATTTCAGGATTGTTTACATATGGACCACCTGGTACAACAAACTGTATTACAGCCCGGCTGTGGCTAATGTTGCAATAAAATTTTACTGTCATCGTGCAGAATGTGGTGCAGCAAAAAAAAACAATTTAACTTGAATCCACAGTAAAGATGTTTCTTAATCCATCGTTGTGGAACATAGCGCAGTTTATAATTGGCGTTTATTAATGTATGAAACCGTTGTTTTGGTAACGAGTGAAGAAAGAACGTTGTTTGCACATTTCAGGTAATCCAATACTTCGTGAGGAAGAATAGTTCCTTGGAGACACATGGCATCTCCTACACTTGTTACTTGCAGTTTCTGTAGCCTAAATATACTGTGATAATTTTATAACCATATATATTGTTGTTTCTATCTCTGTAAAGTCTGAGTTTGAACGTAACTGAGCCGTTATTAGTTGTTCTGTTCTAAAAAGTTGCGGCGCAATCACATTTTTCCCCGGACAGCGTTTTCTCATACCTAGAATACCTACCTTTACCATACAATTTCGTACAATTTCTCATAAATGAACACTGACACAAACCCTAACCACTGACCCTATCCCTAACCCTAACTGACCCTAGGTATGCGGAAACGCTCTCTGGGAAAAAAAGCGATTGCGCCAAAAGTTGCTATATCGTTTCTTTCTGTTGAAAATGTCGCGATTTTATGCAAGATCGTATAGCTGCTTTTGTGCTTCAATCTAAGCACGCACAAACATAAATACTGCATTACAACTATGCTGTGGTAACAGAATTGGTCATTTTAAATTCTCGCTATATGCAGTTTACAATTGCAGAAATTATGTATTGTTGGCCGTGAAGAGTGCACCAGCTTGTGCAGCTTTATATACTCAACAAGTGACATATTTAAGAGGAGGAAGTAACGTGCCATGCCCCATCAAAACTTATATATCACTTTACAAAAGGCTTCTCATCCTTATTATTTAAATTCACAGTAAATACGCCACTCTACTCAACTAACATACTGCAAGCCTCTGACAGTTTATTAACGAATTTATTACATTTTTACTGATTTTAGAAAAAAGCGTGTGCCATAGCTGCCGAACATTAACCAGCAACAGCTGATGAAAGATGTGATTAACTGAATTTTTCTTCACAAGCTCGAATGAGTGCGAAAAACCTACAAAAGGTAGACAGTAAATACAGCAGCAATCAGGCATGTAACTAAAACATTAATGATCAGAAAAAAAACAAAAAAAAACAATGAAATCGAAAAAGTTGCTGGATAACGAGAATGAGAACAGAAAAAGCTCCCACACACAAACACACCCATGCTCTGTCAATGTAATCTGAACAAATAAAAAGCAAAAGATTGCACTCTTCAGTACACAAAGACTAAAGCACAATGCATATATGTTGTTAATAGCCGAATATAAACATCTAAACCGGATTATAAAGGACTTTAAGGATTTATACGATAGACAGCCACAAACCTGAAGATCACAACAGCTCTCGAGGAGAATTAACAAGAATCCAGAAACACAATGGGAGCACAGGCAGTAAACTCATTGAAACATCGCCATGGTCATAAATGAATAGTCAAAATGTTCACATTCAACCAACCAAAAAATTGACCCAATATGTTACCACTTTATCGCCGGGATACTTGTCGACTAATCCAACAAAAGGCATCTATTACAACCATTTACAACACTGGTGCACAACGTCCAGCCGACAGGCCACATCCTGCCCGTGATCTGGCCTGCAAGACCCGATGGAAAAACGCCAAAAAAGATTTATGTACCTTCCAAAGTATTCATTTACCGGAGTACTGTCTTGGTTATGTACTTGCTTTTTGGACTTCAAGTGTCAATTTCAGGCAGAAACACAACTGTGAGCTTGATAAAACATACATGAAATACAATGTGTCTGCTGTTTTTTTATACCAACAATAATATAATTCTTGCACTGGTCTGGCATGGGGTGACTTCAAGAAAGACCACATTACGAGTGTGGCCTGAGGCTCAGAAAAAGGTTGTGCACCAGTGGTTCACATTAATAGCTAGCACCAGTCGCAGAGTTGACGCAAGACAGCTGCATGCAACAATGCAGCAGTTATCAGCAAGACATACATACATCCAATTCATACAAACACAAGACTAAACAGTGTAACCAAAACACACCAAATGACCGGCAGAAGCAGTGAAAACAATACATATTATATACCAGTGACAGCTAATGCACAGAGTTCACAAATTAACAAAAGAAACATTTAAATACTCCACATGGGTCTAAGTTAATCGATCTAGCCTGTCCAGTGTTCACTTTTTGGCCTGTTTCATTCAACTAACAAGATGTCTGGCCAGTTTGGCTGCCTGGTCCATGCACATGGCTTGTGTGCAGTTAATATGCCATACTAAACAACACCAAGCATGCAGTTATATCCTCGGATTGCACATTATACTCTGTGATCACTCCTTGATTATCACTAATGCCCACCGGCATTCTGACAGTGGTAGACACAGACTGTTAGAAATGCTGGAGGAGGTAAAAGCAATTGATGTCAGGTTGTTCCATAAATGGTCAACAAAAGTGCTAGCATGATGCAAGTCAGAGAAAACTGAAATAAGTATGTTCATCATGCATGCGTATGATGCGCTGGATGTCTGCTAAGATATTAAGGTCCAGTTTTTCCATCACCAATGAAATCAAATTTGATCTCCGATTTACTGATCTCCTATCAACTTGATGTTCAGAAATGATCGTTGATCAACTGTTTTGTTTTTTCCATACATTTTTGATCTCCAACGCAATCCACGATTTGTTGATTCACCATCAACTGAGCCTACTTTATGCTGATCTGATTGGCAAAGTGACCTCGATTTGCAGTGCTGTGCTATATTACCTAGCATGCACTGCAAGTGGACGCCGTAGCCAGAAAACGTCATCATATCAACAATATCGTCCATATCGTATGCTGTCAAAAATACGTTCTACCGCAAATCAATAGGGGAGCGTCTATACATTTTATTTCTTCACAAAACACTATACACAGTATAAATTGATTAGTAGTCATTGATGACCATGCCTGGAACTTCATTTTAATGCATGAATTGCCATTCTGACCGGCGAAGTAAAGCGATGTTTCCGGTGCGAATAAGCAACAAACTGCAGATAGCCATGTTTAATCGTCAACTATCTGACTTGATTGGCGAATATTCGGCCATCAACTTGATGGGAAATTCGATGGACGATCAGTCGCTAATTGGTGATGGAAAACGGTTATTGAGATGATCTGCGATCAAGTCCCAAAGTTGATCGGAGATCAGTTTAATCATCCATCAAGTGTGCATGGAAAAACGGGGCCTAACAATGTGTTTCCCCCCAATCACTAGGGAAAAAGTTGGAAAAAAGAAATGGAGATAAATACTTCACAAGAAGAGAAAAGGCTTAACAGAACTGACTGGTGACAATGAACTGAACAAAGTCTGGCCCAATTAGCATAAAACCTAAAGCAGTGCTCTTTTTTTCTGACAATGCTGTGCTAATTATTGCTTGGTGTAAAATTTAAATTAGGACTGGTATTAATGCAGCAGTATAAACCATAAGCACTTATCAATAAATACACAGCCGTAAAACACCATGTTGCTGATGCCAAAATGTCAAAATGGCTCAACAACAAGAACAGTATGCAATAAATGATGGTAACATTAATAAACAAGCAAACACACAGCGTACATATCAACACCGCAACCGGGACAAACTGAAGAATATGGTCACTGTCCAATAAATATTACATAGAACATCTTACAAAGAACAAATGTATATAAACATCAATGTAGCAAAGTAAATGCTCTTTGAGTCATCGTTGCTTTCACACAAATTCTGTAGACAATTTAAACATTGTTCCACAATTATTTTGCCATTATCCTAACAGGCTGCAATAGAGATCTTATCCATCTGTTTGTTTGTTCTGTATGGGCTCATAACTTCAAAAATAAAAGGAGCAGAGAAATCAACAAAATTGGTGTTAACATTCCCCAGGGCAGGAGTGCCTGATGTGCTTTCAGTTTAGAAGATAATGCACAGATCGTGGATAGGGTCAACGTTGCACAGTTTCTTGTGGACAGCAGCATGTTATGTTGGCAATGGGCCGATATTCTTCCAGTTAAAACAGCTATGGATAGAATAGCAAAAAAACAATGAAACAAACCAAAGAGCCCGCTACTGCAGTAACAAGAATGGGCAGATAATTTTACACTGCAAAACCAATCACTGTAATTACACCAAGTTCAAATTTGACATAACTCAAGTTACCATGCAAGATGACAAACACGCAACATCACAGTAAAATTCGCATCAGCTGATAATTGCAAACTTGTCTATCAATATTGTAGTAGTTTTTTTCACAGCAGCAAACCCAAGCTGCTGCTGCCGTATAAAGTTGGCAGAGCAAACAAGAACCAAAGATAGATAGACAGGTATGAATCGGTCCATATTGTCTCACTGCTTCTTTTTACTGTTTGCCACATCGGCTGTGGCTGCTGCTTCAGGCTGCACAATCTGTACATTTAAACCACAAAATATATACACAATTCTATCAGCGACATAATGCAGGTTCCCATTAATTTTCATTCTCTATATGTTTCCATGCCAAACTTTTCATGCTCTCGTAGACCCGACAGCATGCCAACAAGTACAGTTTTTGCTGACGTCTAGTTACAGTGATGTCCACTGCTACACAATAGGCCTATTTGACACAATCAACATTACCTCTATGCGAAGACGTTCCCATCTACAACATATAAGATATACCCACACAACCCATCTCAATCATCCATTCACTAAAAAACACATTAGCCATAACATACAACAGTCAACCCTTTCTATGGTAAAACCGGAAAACCAATTATTATTATTTTCTACCCCATATAGTTAAGGTTCACACAGGTCATTATTGTTGCTGTAATGTTATTGTTCTCAATGCAGCTGGTGATCCATTATGTCAGTTAAAAATGAACTGCCAAAAGCCAAAACCAATATCAGACTAAACAAAGAAATACCGGTACTAATTTGTTGCTATCACCTTGATGACTGTAATAATGTTAACACAGAAGAAAATAACAGTTAAAAAACAACACTAGGCATATAATCTATATAAATGGATTGAATAAGACTGCCAATTAACTATCCGACTATTCCATAGTTACTCCAGGTTAGCTCAGGTGTCAAGAAATTGTTGTAAGCGGTAACTGGATATCATTCCTGTCACCCATCCGTGTCACAGTACTAAAAACTTCCTTAAAACCATAAGCATTAGCAGTTGAATAGAGGGTAGAATGAAATGAACATGACAAGTTACCGTGTGAATGGTGGCAGCGATCGTGTCGATCTGCGTCGCGATCTCGGTGTATTTGCCGGTGAAGCGCGAATAAGACCAGAAGCCGAGGACAGCGACGGCACACAGCATCGCCATGTTGACGACGTTCGCGAGGGACTCGAGACCAATTGTGCCGAGCACGCCAGCCGTCAGGTACAGCACAATGATGACGATGACTAAAACACCGGGTGTACGCAGGCCGGCAAATACGTTCTTGGCTGCATTGTGACGAAGAAAATTGTCATAGGAGCCTTCTATCTCGGCCTCAAGCTGCGATAGATATTCTTTGCTGAACTCCTCGCCGCCCATCTTGCGTGTTGCTATGAACAGCTGTTCTGCAGCCTGCCGGCATCTCTCGTGTTCGTTGCTGAGCATGGCTGGCATGAGGTATGGCTTGTCACCTCCACAGATCTGTCAACAGATGCAAATTTATGATAGAGAAAAATATAGGCGACCAATATTCCAATGTTGCCTCTAAAGTGATGCAAAATGGGGGACTTGCAGCTCCAGCCTTTGTACTGTTGGAAGAAAATTTTCCAACAGGCCAAAATTTAAGGGAGACACTTTGTCTTGAGTCGCATGCAATTTAGGAGCAACTGCCCCTGCCCCCACCATTACTCCACCCCACTGAAGACCTACAAGAAAACCTAACAGACTCCTAGAATAATAATTTTTCTGCAAGTATCATTCATTCATTATCTGTTACTGTTAAAGCACAACTTCAATAACTTCAGCAATTATTTCAACATTTTACCATACATTCAACTTGCACAATCCAAAGCATACTGCTTGACTTCTAACCACAAATTTTAAATAGCACACCAGCTACTTCGCAGAAACGCTGGTTTCATATACACATGTAATGGAATTCTAGCAAACTGTATTGGTGTTATGGACTAAATCAAAACAATCTGAAAAATGCCATTAATAAACACAAGCTGATAATACAGCATAATGGTATGACGACTAATCACCTTTTCCATTTCAGTTACGTAAAGGTCTTTGGACTTGGCGACAGCAGCCAAGTTGTTTGCTTCTGCCGTTGCCTGACAACACAATATCAATATATCCAGCAATAAAGACAAACCATTCAGCAAAACATTATTGACACTAGCAGCACCGGTAGCAACTACAATTATTATTATTAAGTGGCATTTTTAGTGATGCCAGCTATTTGTAATCAACATAACCATGGCGTGGTCTGTCCATTTGCATGTCACACTAATGCATGATTCTGAAGCTAAATGCCAGAATCAGATTTCATTTGGCAGAGACACTTACATGTACATGGCCCCAAGTAACAGTGTCTTGGACAGAGTCAGTTATCCCTACTAGAAAAGAAGATCTGCAGGTAGAAAACTCCACGTCAAAATATGCAAATTTATGCTGCAAACTGTATCCAAACTATTACAGATAGTGAAATACTATACAAAGCCATGACATCGATAGGTCAACCCTCAAATTATTCAAAAATACTACCTATAAAAATAATAAATGCAAATATACATCGAAGAACATGAGAACATGGCTTGCCTGTAACATGGATTTGGGCTCCGGCAGTTCATCTCCTTGATACATTTTGACATACGCCTGCACACACATGATCCACATGCACTTGCACCAGGCACATTTGGTTTCTGTTCACCAAACATAAATAAACATACATAAAACATACATAAAAACCTAACAAAAGTCAAAGTCATAGACATTTTTTACAAACATTTTTTACTGTAAACTCTATTGCATTTGTTATTGTAAATGTAGAAACCAAAAACAAAACAAAAACAACAGTGTTATAAAATTAAAATTTTAACAGAACTACTGAATGTGCCCATAGCCAATGCAGCCAGTTAACAGAGCTATTATATGATTAGTTGATTACAGACGGACACACAATGCAAAACTGGACAACTGCAGCCTACCTTGAAGTATTCAATAAGCTCCTGGCCAGTGATCTGGGTGCCGTTAATTTCCTTCACAATAAGATTGCCGGTGGCTAGGAGAGATGACACAAACTCTTGTACATATGTCTGAAAGTTTTCATCTATGTCTGAAACAGAACAAAGTTAAGAATATTACAGACCTGTACCAAACTCAATACATGGTGTTCCTACCAGACAATATTTCCGAGTTTTGTACAATGTTATGAGTGAAGACACAATACCTATTATTGAGTACTGAATAAACAGATGCAGCTTCAGCTCAGCAAGATAAAAATAGATCGAATACGACATTATAAAAGAAGAAACTATGCCTTCATAGCATTAACCAAGCACAATACTAAAACTTAATAAAGCTCACTAGTCACTATACATACTAAAAACAGCAGTTACTTTACACCTGGATTTCTTAGTCAATATATATCCTCTAAGTATTGCGATTTCTTGCAGCAATTCATTTCACAACATATAGCACCTTTGCATTGCTAAAAAAGTGAAAACTACCAGCTAGCCTAATTTTCTACCATTACTGCAGGTTATCTGTAAAGGTCTATGACAAAAGAACCTACAGAGCTTAATAGGAAAAAATTTCTACAGGCCATGCTGGCAGACAGATTGCCTAGTTTAGCTGTTACCTTACACGACAGTACAGAAGTAGAAACAACACTGCCCAAGTCAAATAATTTCACGGGCACATTAAAACAATGCAGCAGCACCTTTCAATCGGCCGTCAAACTTTGGACTAGTAGCGACTATGAGGCCCGGATGCGGCATCAAGAAGCCGTTGATTTTAGTGAAGCAGGTGTGCAGATGTCGTCTCAGCCTCTGCAGCTCCTCGTGCTGGTTGTCTGTGATCTGATTCAACACAGCAGCATTACAACAGCTCCATAACCTAGTCTCTAATCAACCATCTAAAACAATGCAAAGTTTCCAGACATTTCCCCGACTCAAACGAGTTCACAACTCTTCCTATGCTGCACTTACCACATCATGTACAATTAACAGCAGAAAACAAAAATTTATCCCCAGAATTTCCGTGACTTATTTGCTTTACAGCTGTCAAACTCTGTGACATTTCCAGATGTCTGAAACAAGCAATCACACTGTCTAATGCACACAAGAAGTGTAGCTAGAATTACAGTGGCATGAACACTGCCATAAATGCTAATTGATATAGCCTTACTGCAGATCAGTACACATATGGTGTGATACATCTGTCACCTCTCAAACTCAATGTCACTCAATGAAACTACGAGGGGCGTTCAAAAAGTTTTTCAAGTCAAAATGTTAGACTGAAAACTTTTCAAAATTTATACACCAATAAAACGCACATTTCTCCAGAACTCACGTGAGCTTAAAGTGGATATGACATCATTATCATAAAGCATTTTATATCGGTCTCTCCAGCCAGACTTATTGTGGTGCAACAGTGAATGCACTGATTGAGTAGCGTACACCACAGAGAAAATTTTTCAAATTTAGAAAAAGATAATAGTTACTAGTCAAGTCTCTGCTGCAGATAAGGTAGTCTTATTGTATGAAGCGAGAGTCGCGAACAGTTTGCTGGGTAATTTTAACTTTGGGATTGGGCTGCAGTGCCAGGCACTACGAGATTTAGGGAATATTTTTGGGGCTCGCTCCCAGGCCCCCACACATCAGGGCTCCCCCAGTCGTACATTGTAAAAATTGTTTAACCTTTCAGAGAGACGACAATTTATCACTAACTGTTAACCTTTCGATAAAATTTTACAGACAACGTGACATCGTAAATAACGGAAGTGTTCTTATTAAGGGACAGCACAGATTTCGGCTACTGTGTATTCATATTGCAAATAAGAAATTCATAAACATATTTGTCAGGGCTTCCACAAAATAACATATGCCAGGGTCTCACGTTCGTAAATCCGGCTGCAAACTGGAGAATTGTCATGTGTATATTCGTGTTGCCTGCGTATCCATTTAACGCTTTATGACGTCATAAATTTCAATGACATCACATCCGCTTTAAACTCATATGAGTATGGGAGAAATATAACTTTGCTGGTATATAAATTTTAAAAAGTTTGTTAGTCTAACATACATGGGCCTATCGACCTGTAAACATTGTCTAATTTTCCTCGTACGTATAGTTTTTTCATGGCTGACACAGGTTTTGGCTATTAAATATTTATAAGCTCAAATGAGAAATTCATGGACGTACTTGTTAGGGCTCTCATAAAATCACATCAGATGGCTTCGTGTTGGAAAATCTGACAGAAGACTGAAGAAATGTCATGCAAAAGCAAGCCCAATTTTACACTGATTGCACTGGCACTCCAAATCGTTCCTGTTTAACGCTCTATGACGTCATACATTACAATGACGTCATAACCGCTTTAGGCTTGTACATGTTTAGGAGAAACATGCGTTTTATTGGTGTATAAATTTTGAAATGTTTTTCAGTCTAACATATCGACTTGCAAAACTTTTTGAACGCCCCTTGTAACCATAAAAAGTCCACATAGAGTTACCCTGTTTACTACACAATAAATCAGACCACAAGGTAAGATGATGCATCTGCCTACTAGCCAGACTCGATGTAATTCAACCTCATTGATGATGGCAAACAATGCCAGACCCACAAGCCAAGATGCCAAACATGATCAAAACAATGCAGCAGATAGCAAACAACCTGTAGGCGCTTATCAAGAAGCTGGTTTCCGCCAGTTGCGCCGTAGTCATACTGGTATGGATATGACCAGTCTCGGACAAGAAAGTGCAGATGTTGGAATGGCTTCTTGTTCGTATCTTCCATAGCCAACCGACCATACTCAGTAAACAGCTGCAAATGCATTTTAACTGACATTTAACCGACTAACTATATTTCTAAATAAATAAAATCTATGTTTAATACTAAATTATACATTTTCAAAACACCCGTTGCCCAGCAAAAAATGGAAACTGATATAGCAATATTATAAGATCTGCTATATCACAGAATATTCTATCATCAACATCATCATCATAACCATTTATCATCAACCAACATAACCAATTCATTAGTTAATTATGCAAGGGGCATTCAGCAGACGCAGTACATTCTGCATCAAAGTGTGTCAAGTTTCTACGAGCTGAGCATTCGCCAATGAAAAGATTAACCTGCAGATGTTGTAGATCATCCTCTTGGACATTGGACATGAGGTTATAGACCTGAACAGAACTGAGCAGAGTACTGAGAGCAAACACTGTGGCACAGTCTTTCACTGTCGACATGCTGTCAAAGGCACCCTGAGTGTCCATCAACAGCACACTGGCCTGCAAAAACATCACCATTCACCAATATACTGTTTTAACTCGGACTGTCCCACAAACGAGATCTTCGAAGAGATTATCCACATTACAAAAGTATCAATGGCCAACTGATTATGGTACTAGCTTAGCTTACTCTGATCAAAAAAGATTATTTTTTTTCAGGCTACCACTACTACTGTTCCATGAAAGAAATTGAGACCTAGCCATAAAAGACTAACCTCAGAGAATAACGTTTTATTAGCACTCACGCCATAAAAAAACAGTCAGTAAATACCATGACATCACTTACAAATTTATTTAGGACAAACCTTAGACAACAAACAAACAATAGCCAATTCATCTTATAAATCAAACGAAACTCAGTTTAATACTTTTATTGCTATAACAAGTGCTAACAAACTGGCATAAAAGACAGAACTTTGGTAACAAACAGTTATGTTAACGACTCGTCCCCGAATAGCTTGGAGTAGTCATAGCTCCTTTTAACATGCCGAAGCACACTTTTTACCTCCGCCAAGGTGAACAAAGCGAACAGTGGAGGAGATTAAGAGACCAGTCATTCTGTCTGTCTGTGTGTGTGTGTACATGATGACTCATAATGGCAATGACATCATTGCACCAACAGCTGCTTAGCCGGCTGTTACTTTTCCCTCCCTTTTTCCCACCGCTTCACGGCAGCTCTTCCTTCTCCCTCCTCTTTTTTTGTTGTAGATGTAGCAATAGTTATGGGTATAATTAGTAGTAGTAGCAATAGTAGTACTAACGTTTAAATTACTTTACTTGGTGGAGATATGCACTCTCGTGAGTGCCTTCTAGTTTAATATGCGTCTGCACCAGTCAACCATCACGTGTCTGTCATACCGTGTCGAATCCGTCAACATACTGAAGTTGACACGTATCCTAAACAAGAATATTATATATTCTCAAACTAGACAAGCTCACATACCTTTTCTCCACTAGGTAACAACACTTCAAATGGTTCACTCCACATTAGAATGCCTGACGTATCTCTCTCGGCACCACCTTTCCACGGAAAACCTTTCAGTGGGACATCAGGATCACCCATCCATCCTGCAGCCCCCTTTAACAAAAAATCATACAAACACAAACTCAGCACTCAGAATATGAAAAAAATGTGCATTACTAAAAGCAACTCATGGTGTATCACCTGGCAAACAAGAGAGAGTCTTTAGTTTATGCACCATCTCATTACGGTGGAGCATCTGAGGATTAACACTGAATGAATCTGGACTTCCAAAAATATTTAATCACTTCAGTTGTGGGCCATGCCTAACCCCTGAAAAAAAATTTCATCAAGATCAGTTCAAAACGTTTAAAAAGTTAATTTGCATACAAACAGACAAACTTAAAATGTAGCTTCATCATTACCAGTTAATCAGTGGTTATAAAACTTACTGAATGCCAAAAAAATCGTTGCAACTCCGTGAATACGCTAAGTAATAGCCGAAGATTATATCTGCCGTGAAAATGCACGGCAGATAGTGATAATCAACTACTTATTTTCCGTGAATTTTCACAGAAGCATCTTTTCGCTTTTTGGCTATATGTCGTGAAAATTTATGTATTGAAACATATACATTAAGCACACAATTAATTAATGACGTGTTACAGCTATGCTGATGTGTCTGTCTGTCTGTTAGTTAGTTTAAACCAGGTGGAAATTTTAATGCTGTTTTGCTGCAAATTGTCTGCCATGAGTGCACGTCTGGCAGTGAAAAAATTTTGCAAATCGGTCAATGTGGGGCAAAAATTTAGACAGACTCATTGCATACAGTTTATAGGCCCACGCTTTGAGACATTAGCTGAAAACTAATGGCCGCTTACCAGTGATGTGGTAAGTTACATAGGCCTACAGTATACAGGCTACAGCAGTTGTTAATTTGCTATTATTGCCTGCATAATCTGATAATACTGTACTAAATAGCAGCAGATAATAATATTTATTTTCTGTAAATTTTCACGACAAATAATCACTCCATGCTAGCTTCCGTGAAAATTCACGGCAGATAGCGAAAATCGACTACTTATTTTCCGTGAATTCTCACAGCAGATAACACCTTGCAGTAATAACTGCCAACCAACCTTGGCATACAAGTACCGCAGGAAAAAGTCGAGTAGAAATGACTTTCCTTTGCGGTATGCTCCAGCCACTGAAAGTATTATAATTTTACGATCTCGAACTCGAGGGTTGAGCAGCAAAGATTTCAATGCATTCTCGTCTAGTACAAAACTGTGGTCATCTTCTGCAACGACGACTTGTACAGCCTTTCCACCAGCGTCCTCCGTGGCTGCCACACACAAGAAAACAACACACTTGTTACCAATACTTCCTGGCGGACAATATCATGTAAAACAGTATACACTACCGTGAAAACTTGATGTCTGAATGAGTACAGTGATGAAAACGTGACCAAAACCATGACAATATAACTCCAGACTAAAACCAACATCAACGACAAACAACAAACACAGTGAAGGCAATAAACGATTTGTAGTGCTGTACATCTCAAGAGAGTGAAAATGAGGTTTTCAGCACTTCAGAATCACAATTCTGAACTGCCCACATCTTCTCAATTTACCCTCCGATAAATGACCCACGTTTCACACAGGTATGACTGAAAACCACAGGACACCGCAGGACACTTTGAATAACCACCAAAAAGTGCTGAAAACAGTAAAACTATAAATTTTCTTCAGTTTTAGAGCATTATATAGCCACATTATAGCGGTTATATGGCGATACTAATATTTCTGGATATGCAAGAAAACCGCAGGACACATACCGGTAAATGTATTGACTGTAAGCTTAGCCAGTACAGAATTTGAGAACGGGAGTAGCGTGAATGAATGTGCAAACACTGACAACATGAGTGATGTACACTGTAAGTTTAAGCGTCTTGGTTCACGTCTGACGTACGGCGTACGCACCCTTGGCGTGCAGGTAAGCCTATGTGGTATGCCTGTCAGCGTGTGTGGATTTTGTCCCTGTTTCTAGGCATCTGGTGCTGTGCTGATTTTGTTATTTTTGCATTATTTAACGGCGTTTATTTAAATTTACTGGACTACTGAAAGGTTAAGTCTTGTTTTCACGTCTAAAAATCGTTTTGCGGTTATTATTTATGTGTCCTGCGGTCTTTCTATGGAGTCCTGCGGTGTTCTGCGGTTTTCAGGCATACCGTTTCACACTGCCATGATTGTTTGCAATTTATGATAACACACTAACATAAAGTATTCGTTGCTAAGCTACAAATTTCTGTAGCTTTAAGCAATTTAATTAGAAAAATAAACAAACTTACCAGTTTCACCAGCCATTTTATACACCAATGAATAGATATTCTACGGTGCATCATGAGGACCAGAGATGTGCGGATCCTGAAATTTTTGAGTCAGTCCGCAGGTTTTGATCAAGGATCCGCTGTCATTTGATTTTCCGGTCATGCTTCGGTTTATGTTGAATATTCTACGTCTGTGAAAATGGCGTCTGCTGAAAATGTGGTGGATGACAGCTCAGATATTGGCGAAGATGGAAATAATGAAGAGGTTGAGCATGTTATAGACAAAGCAGAAATTTGCGACAACATATTGTCTACGCATCGTTCCATGCCATATAAGACGGTAACTTTTCAAAGCAACTGTGCTTTGATTTTTTCAACTGCTTATACATCGTATATCTCTAGCTTACCGATATAGGCCTAGACCATGATGCTGCTAGCATTAGACTCCCTTATATGTGGCATAAAACGGCATTGACATCATGGTTACAAATGTTGCGTGATGTGTTGTTTTCGGCGCTATCGCAAAAGTTGCCACCAGGAAGTTTGAAATAGCGATTTCGATTTTGGGTACGGGGTTTGGGAGTTAGTTTTAGGATTTGTGTTCTTTGGCATCAAATGTTGCTTTTAATTATGATCTGTTACATTTATGTGTCTGGTCATGTGGTATGAGATTGCGTTGCTTTAAATACCCAATCTTGAGCTCGGCGGCCTCGGCCTGATCGTGTAAGGCTCAGGTTGAACAGATGTCCACAAAAGTTGTTCTGAAGCTACACATAGGCCTACATGTAAGTTGTAACCTACCCATGTACGTTGCATGTCATGTTTATGTAGTTTTAATGTAGTAGTAGTGCAATAGTTTTTGGAATAGGCCTAGGGAAATTTTTTCATGGTCAGTGCTAGCGGTAGATCGGCGATCTCGCGCTAGAGAGCAGAAAATTACTAGCGGTAGATCGCCATTTACCTAATTACATTTATATCGTTGTCAATGTAAGAATGCAGCCACATTTCTTCTTCACTGCATTGCTAAGACTGTGGTTAGAACTGAAATGTTATCAATTATTAAGCATTAAGCAAAATTTATTCAAAAGCACTATAGTTCTAAGTCCGTGTTACAAAAAGCAGCTTTGGCTCGAGATGGACTCTGATATTATAATACTGAATAAGCCTGATTTATATACGTGACAGTGTTGTGGCATGGTTTGCAGACTTTCCACGTCTTCCAGGCATATAAATTCTACCATCTTCCTAATAATGTATCTACCCGGTCTACCTCTAGCAATTTTCCAGTGCTAACAGCAAGATTGCCGATCTACCGCTAGAATTATTGTTTTTTCATAGTAGGCTACATGTAGGAGTCTGATTTCTGTTTCTTCTGCTTTTTTGTAGAGTGATAAGATTCCATTACGGATTCTGATTACTGGAGCTGCTGGTCAGATTGCCTACTCACTGCTCCATCCGCTCTGCAAGGGAGATGTGTTCGGCATGGACCAGGTAGGCTATTTAAACGTCAAATATATCACACATCATAGAGTTAGCATGCTATTCTTGTGCATTTATTTAATACATTAAACTCGGCTTTACAAGATTTTTACACTTGTGAATATTAGGGCCTGTTGGCATGGACAATAGTTAAGATATTACGGACTTTTAGTTCGAACTCTGTTTTTTTTAGATAAGTGTTCGCTATTCTATGTTTGAAAAGGTTTTATCGTTGTTTCGTATAAAATGACAATTTATCGAAATACCTTATCGAAGATATAGTTTTAGAAGTGTAAAAATAGAGTTAATAGACATCGCAAACAGGGCCTATAGTATTATTTTCACTGTTGTCGATTCTCGATAGAGGAGTTCTGTTTCAGTGCTTGTACGTGTGTTTGGCAGCCTCTGGTGTTGGTGTTGCTTGACCTCGAAGCACTGATGCCAATACTGCGTGGGGTGGTAATGGAGCTTAATGACTGCAGCTTGCCACTGCTTAGAGGTGTCATCTTATTAAATTGTTAATTTTCTGTTAGTTAGCTTTTATGTTTGTTACTTTTTACTACAGGATAAACTGTCTCTTTTCTTCTTTCTCTCTCTTTCATTGGAATGATGATGAGGCTGCTATTAGACGTCTCCATTTGACTCTGTCATGCACCATGGCCATCACTTTGTTAAATTGTATGATTTTTGTGTCTATGTCTTGCTTTGTCTATGTCTTGCTTTATATTCTGTGTCCATTTCTTTGGTTGTTTTTCTTGATTTCTCCTCTCAGTTATAGGGAACAGTGCGTCACCTTTACTGGCATGCATTCACTTCCCATCGTTGAAACATGCTCGAACCATGTCTGTTTGGCAAACTGTTTATATTGTTTAACTCAATTTTGGTCCAAGGTGGAGGCCAAGCATAAAATGGAGACGGTTGTCTCTGGAGTGCTAAATAGACCTCCATACCATGTATATATATAGAGTCTACTGAACAAGTTGATTCAGGAGTTGTTTATCTTCAGCCTATACCGATCAAGATCAAGAGCATGAATGCATGATTATCGATATTCTGAATTTCCAATGAACTGACAATAGCATATTGACTATAAAATGTTTTCACTGCATATACAGTAGCCTACATGATGTGTAGTTTGTCATGGAATAGTGGTGGAAGCTGAACATATAACTCGGTTCTATGCTTAGGTGCACAGTACATACATACATTATGTTCATATATGTTCATTCAATAACAGAATAATAATGTGCACAGTAAGTTCAGTTCACTGAGCTATAAGTGTGTATATGTTGCGCTCGTGCAGACGTGGTGCAGACATCAGACGTGCAAACGGCATTCACAGGTGTCGACCTGGTCATCATGCTGGCCAAGCTCGACAGAAAAGTTGATGACGACGATGAACAGGAACGTCTCAAGAACATCGTCTCAATAAGTCGCCAGCATGGCGCCGCCATCGACAAGTACGCCAAGAAATCCGTCAAGGTCTCTCAACTCTCATGATGTCCCTTTTCTTCCCTCTTTTACACATTTAGAGTGCGGTTGAGTAGCTTTAAAAAAATTGCATAGTGAATAATTACTGGAGAAGTGAGTATAGGCGTAGGGTAAATAAAAAAAAATTATAGAGCACACTACTTTGACAAGAGACTCGCCAGAAGCGGCGCCAGGTTTTCAGAGTTATAGGGGTCCAAGTTGAGTGGTTGTCGATTTACCGCCACAATCCCCAGTCCCCCTATTCTTCATCCATCCAAAAAGCTTGAATTTGCTCGAATCTCATGGGTCATTCTGTTGAAGGCTGGGGGGTAAAGAGAGTCCAGGCCCCTGGACCTCCCGCCCGCTGCCACTCCTGAGACCCGCCCAATATGATCTAAAAACTAAGAACATAAATATGATTATTGTAAACTGCACCGAAATCACATACTTAGACCTACAGGGTGCGGCAGAAAAAGTGGACCCCTAAATATTTTTGCCATTTTCTCAGCAACCGTTTGGGATTTTAATATGAAATTTCCCAGCTTTATTTAGCGAAACCTTCTACATCTAACTGCCAAGTAAAATGTGATTCTGTTGAAAAACAACGAAGTTATAAACTTTTTAACATGAGCGCCTACCAATTTTTCGGCATTCAAAAATGTTCATGCTAAAAATGCTATTTAATTTTTAAAAACTGGTTACACGTTACTGCCGATGATGTCACAGTGACGATTTGATAAACAGCAATTTATACTGTTTATAAATTATCATTGAATTATCCTCCCTTTAAAGCAATCGCCGGCTGCCCACCAAATTAATCTTCCAGCAGGACGGCGCGTCAGCACACACAGCGCGCAACGCCGCGCAGCGCACAGAACTGGCTGCGGGCCAGCTGTCCAGATATCATCACAAAAGACCAATGGCCTCCAAATTTGTCAATATAAACCCAACGGACTATCACGTATGGGGTGCAAAGTTGGAGGCATACTGCAAGTTTAAAGCAAAGCCAAAAACAAGCGCCAAACTCAAGGAAGCGCTTCAGGTTATCTGGGGCAACCTGCCACAGGGACCGATCGACAAGGCTGTAAAAGATTTCTCAAGCAAGGCAACTGGAGGCTGGTGTTGTTGCTTGGAGCTGGTGGTGAACACTTCGAACATTCGCAGTGACAATGGAATTCTGGCATCTGATCATTATTTAACTGTTTTGTTTCAACGATGTTATTAAATTGGTGTTGTAGCCAGAACATTTTTGAATGCTGAAAAATCGGTAGGCGGTCATGTTAAAAAGTCTGTAACTTCGTTGTTTTTTAATAGCATCAAATTTTACTTGACAGTTAAATGTAGAAAGTTTTAGTAAATAAATCTGTAAAATTTCAAATTAAAATTCCAAACGGTTGCTGAGAAAACAGCGAGAAACTTTAGGGGTCCACTTTTTTTGCCTCACCCTGTATGTCACCTACTATTGATTTTTTTAAAAATTTACCAGCTTATTTTTGTGAGCTGTTCAGAAGTTATTCAGGTTCTCAAACCTTGCATCTCCAGATTTTTCGTGCCAGACGTCCTCCCTTTTACCGTCGATGCAGTGCCACGGAGCAGATTACGCTGTAGGCCTATACCTAAAATAATTATGTGTAGGCTCTGTATATTGTATTGCTTAGCGGACGCTGACGGTGAACTGACGCTGATGCTGGCTGAATGGTATTATGCATGTAGGTGTTGGTGGTATCCCAGCCGTGCTATACGAACGCTGCTATCATGGCTAAACACGCAGTCTCCGTTTCTCCAGACAACATCACCTGTCTCATTCGTCTTGATCTGAACCGTGCCACTGCACAGGTAGCTTATGTCACATGGCGTTTCATATGGCTTGATCCGCTGTCCGATAGCATTCCACCTGGTTTAGCATGTCTCTGCCGCTCTGCAGTTTGGAAAGGTTTTAAAAGCGCAGTTTATCAAAGCCCAACCTTGCTGGTTTTATTGGGCTTTGAGTATTTGGGTTAGTTAAACGTGGGTGTTTTAATGAGGGCCAAACATTTTGGGTACTGGGGTTTTCATAGGTTCTAAGGTATTGAAATAAACACTGCTAGGAACTGTCTGCATCAAATGAATATTTGAAAATTTGCAAATTTGTAGATTCAGAAGTTTAGCAAAATATTTCGTCATTAGTGAAAAAAACTAAAAAAGAAAACTAAAATTTGGACATCTGATATTTTAAATTTTTTTATAGCCTAGGTTTTCGAACCTGTTTTTCGGCCCTGATGTGTTGTGAGTAGCGATTGCAATCCCGGGATTAAATTCTCAATTCCGGCATCCGGGATTGAGAAATTTGTAATCCCGGGATCCCATTTTGGGATTACGCTTACAGATTGGTCATTATTTTGGTATCCCCAAATGAGTTCTTTCATGCAGAGGATGTAGTATAGACCCTTACAGAAAATATATCCAAACTGTAGGGAGTGGCAGTGACTGTAAAAATACAAATTACAGTGCACAGCATGGAGTAATACGTGGGCACATGAAATATTTTATTCACGAGATGGCTAAAAAAATTATATTTTTATTATTAACACACGAAAAAGTACAATTTTAACTCATTTTTGTGATCTTGAAATCCCGGGATTGAGATGCCGCTAATCTCGGGATTTTGGGATTGCAATTCCTAGTTGTGAAGAAGGATGAATGTGTGCTGTGCATATACAGGTGTCTCGTAAGATGTGTCTGTCAAACCGTCACGTGCGTAACCTGGCCGTGTGGGGTGAACACGGACTGACATCGCGCGTCGACGCACAGCATGCTCAGATACAGCAGCTCGGTCAGTGGAACTCACTCGGCACTGCCCTCCACGACGACCGCTGGCTGCGTCATGACCTTGTCGAGGTCATTCGTTCACTCTTCAATACAAAGTCACGTGTGCAGTGGCCCCCGCTTCTCCCAGGCCGTTGAGGAAGAAGTTCAGAACAAGAATTATATCTGAGTGTAGGCCTATTACATACTAGGCAGTGTGAGTGGTTTGCAGTACATGTGCTTGGGAAGAGATTGTGGCCAGACTTTTCAGCTGGGGGCCTATTTGCCAGAAATGTAAAGATGCTGATTGAAACCTCAACAATGTGTCTCAGAAATGAATCTGTTTTGTATTTGCTGCTGCTTTAAAAACAGAGCTAGACTACTTCGGGTAGGTAGGCCTGTTGTAGGCCCCTATCTGCAATCAGGCTAATGCGCATTGCAATGAGCGATTGAAAAGCAACGTTTATACTCTAATACTAAGTGTTTGATATGCAGCTTTTGGTCTCACTAAGTTGATTCAGCAAATATAAACGTCCAGGCTGTGCAGATTCCGAAAACATAAGAAACACGACTCAGTTTTGAGTTACATAAGCATACGTTTAAACTGCACGAAATTGGCCAATTTGGCCAATTTAAAATAATTATAATCGTTGCCACCAGATCTCATTTTTAAAGCTAAAATGCACCAAATTCGATTTCTGCTGGGGCTCCACCCCAGACCCCGCTGGGGGAGCTCACAGCGCTTCCAGATCCCTTAGCTGGATTTTAGGGAGTTCTACTTCTAAGGGAGAGAAAGCAAGAGAAGAGGGGAAGACAGGGGAAGGGGCAGGGGATACAAAGGAGAAGAGAAAGGAGGGTAGAGGGACAAATTGAGGAAGGGAGGGGAGGGGAAGGCATACGAGGCCCCCAATTGAAATTTCTGGCTACGTCACTGATATAGGCCTATGTGAAGCATGCACATTTTATGCATGACTCTGTATTGTGTGTATTGTGTGTCTATGCATGACTGAATGCGGCGCTGGCGTTGTAGAGTGTGAGCGATAGGTCGGCGACGCTGCAGCGTAAACGTCGTCTGTCCTACGGTCTGTCCACAGCAATCGCCATCAAAGATCACCTACGTGACTGGTGGAACGGCACAAAACCCGTACGTCTGCATGTCTCTGCTCTTATTAATATGAGTCTGTTCTAAAAGGCCGCGTTACGGAGCTTGTCCGTCCGTCCGTCCGTCTGTCATGTACAGGCAGTCTTCTAATTCCAAAACAAGCAGAAAGTGGTGTGAACGTTCCGAAAAGCAAAAGTAACCGGTGTGCCATTTTTTGTCTCGGTGAATGAGTCCCGGGTTATGGAGAGAGTAATTTGCACAAGTCTGGCGGACGGGACGGCAGCATGATATGTCAACATTAGTGGGTCGACATATTTGTTTACTGTGTATGAGCTAGAAGAAGAAGAAGATTCCGCATAGACATAGGTCTGTTGCGTGGGAGTTCATCCCCTTGGCGGCGCTTCATTGCAGTTTGTTGTTAACAGTTGTTTTGTCAAAATGTTTAATATTCGGTCGAAAGTTGTAATTGAAGAGTGTCAGTGTTATTTTAATTTTGATTCAGTATCTGATATAATAGCTAACGAACACGTAAATTTTTAACCAGTTTTGACAACTCTGACAGTTTGTTGTGTTCTGTTTGCCATGCATGGACTTGATTATTTTGTTAGTTAAGTTTACTTAAGTTGTGTTTTTTTATTATTTGCATTTAGCCTTCATTTGTTTCTACCATGTTTATGGTGAATAAAGCTTCGTGTGTGTTATGATATGCTATGCTCTGACATGGCACACAGGGCGAGTGGACGTGCATGGGAGTGAAGTCTGATGGCTCGTACGGTGTCGACAGCTCGCTGTTCTACAGCTTTCCGGTCACCGTCCAGTCACCCGCGGCAGGTGACGCTCCGCACAGGCCGCGCATCGTGGCCGGTCTGCAGCTGGACAGCGACACGATGGCCCACATTGCGCAGACCACCCGCAGACTGCGCTTCGAGCTCGACCAAGCACTGGCCATCGACGACCTGATGCCACCCCTGGTGTTTGATGACGTCACGTCCGCTGAGTCCATGCCAGCCGCCACACACCCCACATCCACCAGCACGTAGTGGCTTAGGACGCTCACACAGCACGTGTGATAATATAAAATATATAGGCGTGAACAGAGCGACGCAACTTAACTGAACTGACATTGTTTAGATTTTGTCTAACTGACCAGTGGGCAAGCACTGCTGCATTACAGTAGGCACCATCTAACGGCGTCGGTGGCCTTCGTGACTACGCGCACGTACGCGTCTACCAGTGACCAATGGGCTCGCCCTGCTTGCCCACTGGTCAGTTCGTGAAAAAACTAAACAGTGTCAGTTCAGTTCAGTAACTTCAGTTATTCGCTCTACGGTTTACACGTGTTTCAACACAACTTCATATTTGGTTTCAAAACAATAGACTGTTTATTGTTAACTTTTGTTTACGAATTTTGTATTTTGTGATGCAATCTGCATGTATTGCGGTGTTAGGCCTATACGGTTACTGTTGTTTCAATGTTAGCCAATATTTCAATCTGAATTAATATTGACTTTGGGAGAAAAATACATTGCTTACGCTGCCCGCCAACGCATAATAGAAGCGGCCTAATTAGGCCCACCCTTAAGATGCCATGCTGTATGTCAAGCGATATCTTGGTTTTTTAGCGGACATTTTTTATTTTTTTCTTTTTGAATTATTTAAATAATAACAATATATCTATGTGAAATTATATTACATCTGTAATTAAATTACAACACCACTAATTCGCCCTATTTCTAATTTTCTTTTCCAGTCACACAGTTTAGTGAAAAAATCTGTAGAAAATATTGCAATATTATCAAAAATATCGCAATATGTTTTTGAATATCGCAATATATCAAAAACGATATATCGATATTTTTGATATAGGCCCTATCGAATAATCATTAGAACGTATGTTCGTCTTCAACGATTTTGTCAGCTGATTTTTTGTAGATTGGTCAACAAATTTTGTTAATGTTGCCGTGATGATTGTTTACAATGGAAGATGAATATTAATTTTAGTTATTTATTGTGTTTGATACCGGTTATTTATTTGTGTTCATTAGATGCAGAAAAAAGTGATGCAAGTATCATTTTGCGATCTCCATTCTGCTGTTGTGCCATCTGATATCGTACGAAAATATTGGCGGGCCGTCATGGTTCATCGATTTTGTCGGCCGATTTTCTCAGGCAACTAAACCACCCCCACAAAAGTCGGCCAACTTTGTCGTTCGTCTGCCATCCGCTTTAGACACACTACACAACCCCCACTCCTTACAGCCCTCCTCAACGTTGATAACCCCTCCCACTGCAGTGCCCCCAATAACAGATGACGGCATATACGCCGTCATGGGTAGGCCTACCCGTAAAAAATTTTCCAAGGGGGAAAAGGTTAAGGCGACGAATGGAGTAGTTAATGGGACGGGCCCGACGGAATATTTCCCTCCTAGCTGGGAAGCGTCGTAAGTTCCTTAAGGTCGGTGCAGAGTCCCGGCCGAAAATGAATTTGATGCATTGTTAGCCTGGTCAGGTTCTGCTCGATCGATGACTGACCCCTCTGAAGTCCTAATTTAAGTTGTCTTTCCCTCTTGAGAAAAGTTTACGGTTTAAACGTAGTCGATCCTCAGTGGACGTAGACGGTATATACACCCCTGTCAGGGCCTGTCCTTACGCATTGGGCATTGCGATAGCTGCGTTTGTTGCGTGCTTTTCTTGCGTTTATTGCGCTTGCTACATACTTTCTTGCGAGCGTTGCGTTAGTTGGAACTTGGAAACTACTCTTTAGACGCGATTCTCCGTCCTATTGTTACGGTGGAGCGTGTGCTTATAATTTATTACTTACTTAATAACGTATTCAACTGCATAGATAAAGCATAGAGACGCGAATATACCGTGAAATGTAAACAAAAACATTAGAAACTTCGTAGTGAAATTGTACAATATATTTCACATGCGTAATCTATTACAAGAAACTGATCGATAATACTGGATTAGATATGGCGTACTGGTTTCATAGAAATCCGCTAAAGGCAACAGGACCAGTGACTTTCGAGTTAAGGGGAGCTGCAACAAATGGACAGGCTCAGAAGATTTGTAGGTTAGTCATCATAGAACGATCAGTACGATCTGAAACTGCGTTCAAAAACTGCCCGGCAGTGTGATGTTTGTGCTTGATTACGTATAACAGGACTGCTAGGACAAGACACTTCCAGGCACTCCTATAAATACCGGTCCGAAATTATCGCTAACCCTACGCCTAACCTAACTCTATCTTAATCGTGGCGTTTTTTTGCTTGAAAATGCTACTAAAATAATATACTCACAACGGTAATAACAACAACAATGATAGAGATAATTTGGGATCGGTATTTAGAGGAATGCCGTCTTCCATCTCATTGCCAGCAAAAATTATTTTTAAAAACGTTTTTGATATAGACTCCATCCATTTTAGTGATTTTCATACTACGCAGCAAGTAGATTTGTTAGTGTTGGAAGTGCTACTACTCGCTTTAGTGTGGCATAGACAAGTACGTTAGTGCAGTTGACCGATATTTTACAGAAGAACATTAGTGAAAGTTCTTATTTTTAGAATGACTGAACACTGGCTTCTGTAAGTAAGTAGTGAATAACTTTGTTTTCTGTGTGCATGCATGTTTAGTGATCTGAGACAGAGTCGTAATCTGCTGCTGGATATCATCAGTAATCCAACCAATGACATGACAACATTGACAAACGCTTTGAACAAATATCTCGGCCTGCTTCACGGCTTCATTGTCTCACTGGATGCTGAGAAGGAAGGTGGAGACAGCAAACTGCGCCACGCTTTACGATTCCGTTGGACTAACACACTGCTCGGCAACACACCAACGTGAGTGTTTCTGCATCGAGCTGTTGTTTTAAGTGTTGGGTTAATGTGGTCTGTAGTAGGACAGAAGTAAGTAAGTAAGTGAAATGTGTATATGTTTACTGCATATCATTGAATTAATTTCTAACACACTGAAAGGAATTGTCATCGAAATCAGTGGATTGCTCAAAGTGCACTATTCTGCCAGTAATATCATCTTGCATTGTTTCAAGGTTAATGGATAACTAAGCAAGCAAAAAACGTATCATGAAGTTAGTTTGGGTTTTTATAAATCTCTTTGTGTATGATTGGATATGCTCACGTGACTGAAGCTGCTGTGAGTCTATGGAGAAATGTGTTAGCATTTCTTTGATGTTGTATGTTAGTTCTTATTTCCGTGCTGTGTGTGTGGTAGTGAGCAGTACGATGCAGCATACGAGCGGATCAGTATGTTGTTTAATGCTGGACTGTGGTACATGAAACACTCGTTGAAGTTTGCTGGACTTGAAGAGTATGCATCTACTGCAGCCTACTTGCTTTATATTTGTATTTCTTTGACTTTTAGCCATTTTATTTGTGTCATTAGTAAAAAATGGTTATTTTATTCACGGTATTACAATGTGATGTGATATTAAAGGGTAGGAAAGTAGCCAGGAACTGAACATTGCTAGTGAGTAGTGAAGGTTGCTAGTGATTACGCTATGTTGATACAAGCTCTTATTTGTCTACTATTTGCCATTACAGACCAAAGATGGAAGAGGCAAAGGAAGTTCATAAATGTCTGAGGACTGCTGCTGGCATATTCACTGCAATCAAGGTGCGGAGTCATAGAGCTTGTTCTCAGCACTAGACCAGTTTGTGCATTGTGCGTAGTTGTAAGTCACACATTGCATGGATCAGCGAAAATCAAATACTGCACAGAATTGCAGAAATCTGCAGACTTTTTTTTCAGAATGCCGCATTACATTTATAATTAGAACACGGTTTTTTATAGCACTTTTTACAATACTGGATAGCAGTGCTTAACAGTAAGTAACTAGGTGCAAGTAATGTCAGAACAAAATTGAAAATACATTATGAAATATGTTAGAAAATGCAGAAGTATAGACTGTAGGCACAAGAGTTGCATGCCTAATTATTCTCTGTAATTATTGACTAGTAATATCTACGTATATTATTATTACTTATATATTGGATTTCTTCTGTAGATTATTTTGGCATGTATAGCATGCAACTTAGTAATGTCTTTGTTTCTCCCATCGTTATGTTATATTGTCGTGCCATCGTTGATGACATTGGCAACCATGTAATGCCAGTTTCGTCTTCCAGCATATATATTTGTACAAGCCATTTGTATAAAGATGTGTACTGGAGAGTGGACATATTGTGACTACTGATGATTTGTAGAATGACTTATCGGCACAGTTGATAGACTCTGCAGAGAAATCTGCTGATCTTGACCCACGAGTACTTGATGCTTACATTCATCAGTGCACAGCTGAAGCTCAGGAAGGCACGAATTGGCTATTTGTTCTCGTCCATGTTTTCTACGGTCAGGGAAAGTCGGGGAAAAATCAGAGATCGGGGAAAGTCAGGGGATTTTACATTCCAAAGTAAGGAAAACTCCGAGGGTCAGGAAAGTCAGGGAATTTAAAAGTACCAGGGTGCTTAAGTTAACATAGATGCAGAAAAAAATTTTGAAATGTTGTACACAGACTGCGAACAACAGTTCACAATTTTTTCTGCTCGCTTCACTTACAGATTATTTGTACCTCCAGTTTTAAATTCGTTCCGCCATTCTTGTTTCTAGTGTGATTGCAAGCGATTGAAACCGACATTGGTATTTCGTGTGAACAAATTAGTCAGGGAAAACGATTCTTTTTGTCTTCTGAGGTCAGGGGAGAGTCAGGGAAAATGAATTCTGCAGAGTACTAGGAACTATGCTTATCTTAATACCACTCTGTTTTATGTTTTCCAGTCATTTTTGCTTTTTAGAAGTAGTAAAGGTGACAATACACTCTGGGGTGCTTGTCCTTTACTTTCTTGACCATAAAACTGAAAATATGAAAATGAATGCGTTGTTTAATTTGTTTGTTTTTCTATTTTCGATGCATGAAATGGTTCAGTTCCAAAAAAAATTAAAACCCAACGCACACCCTCCATTTGGTTTTTTAAAAACGTCCCATTCTCAGACATTCATATCAGCTGTGGATAAGACTTGGTGCCATGCTGTGTGTGTTTTAAAAGTTATGAATAATCATTTCCGCCAAGTGCATGTAGTGAACAGAGGAGATAATGCGTTTTACTCTATGTATGTGAGAAGATAGTACTTATACTACTGGCTCTTTACATTATGAAACAAAGAATTTTAGTTGATTATTTTGACTAAAAAATTCACAAAACTGCAAAAAAAATCACAAAAATACCTTTAAATTATTTTTTAATAAAAACAAATGCTTGATGGTGATATGCAGTGTCACTAATGCTTCCTAGTTGTGTTTGCTTTTGTGTTTAAACTGTTTATATTTTAATAAATATTTTCTCTTGTCTTGAGTCTTGTCTTATCATATCTGATATGTTTGTAGTGACGATTGCACGGGCGATAGAGCTGAGGCACAGTTCATCGTTGGTTTCGGCGCTGGCATTTGAGACAGCCCAACTGTACACCAATGCTGGTAAAACATATGTTGAACAATAAACAATGGTCTTTAAAGTTTGAACTGATGCCAAACATGGTCGAAACTGCTCTTACTGATAAGTTTTTGTTATTACGTGGCATTACTGAAATCAAATCTGCCTATTGTGACAAACATTGCATTGGAGTGGTCTGCATTGTGATAAAGTTGTTACCGTAGGTGTAGTGAGATGCCATTGACAGGTATGCTCAAGTGGCCTAAAGTAACATTGCATTAAGATGTATTGACTTGGGAAGGGGTCGGAATGCCAGTCAGAATTTTTTATTGCAGATGGCAGTCAAACCAATGTTGGAGTTGTGGTGATGTTACTTAGTGCCAACTGAATTTGCATCTTGTTATTATTGTATACAGTAATAAATTCATAAATTACGACCAAAAAAATTGTTCGTATCTCAACGTTTCGACTTCCACCAGAAGTATTCATCAGGAGAATGAAAACAATCATTTCTTCTTCCGGTTCTTGGCACAGTAAGTAACTCCTGTGCTAAGAAAGTGGTTGTACTCGTGGCTGAGGTGGTAGCTGCCTTCTTCACGGTTCACGGCTTGTTGTCCCTCCTTGCGGATGTGAATTGCTTCCTTGATCCATCTGGTGGCTCTGTCAGGTTCCCTGTTGATCACCGACGCATCAGACCAGTTTATCACGTGGTTTTCGAATGGTCGGTGGGAGCCGTTTTGTTGTATTCTGCTGAAGTGCTGGAGTGCTGACTTCTGGTAGAAGCTCGCTTGGTTTTGAACTCCACTTCAGTTCTATGTTTTTGCAACCTGGCATAAGTTTTCTTCCTGTTTCACCTACGTATGTCTTATCACAATTAGCGCATGGATCTCTGTAGACACATTCTGATGTCTGCTCTTTGTCCTCTTTATCTTCTGGATGTACCAAAATGCTTCAGAGAGTCTTGCATGGTTTCATGGCACATTGTACACTATATTTCCTCATGATCCTAGCGACCGCTTCAGATGTTCTCTCTACATAGGCAATCACTATTATTGTTTTTATAGAACAGATATGATTGTGGAAGAAAGGTAAGTAAGTAAGTAAGTAGTCTGCATTTGTAACGCGCCATATGTCAAAACAGAAGTTCGAATCGTAGGCGCAGATAGTAACAGTTAGTAGATGGCGGTGTTGCCGGAGAAAAGGTGAGTCTTGAGGTGTCGTCGAAAAGTGTTGGTAGTGGATGAAAAGGTGTAAAGATGTAAAGGTGGTTTATCAATTGTAAGTTTGACATCCTACCGTTAGACCACCAAGCCACACATAATGATGCCTTATATAAGTTACAATGAATTGCAACTTTGATGTCTTAGCCGTTATAAAGTTAAAGGTAAAAGTCCAGATAGTTCCTATAGCATTGCCAGACCAGAAGTGCTTTGAAGCTGATTGACATGAGCTAATGATACTGCAGTACATTGTACTGTAATCACACTCACACGGTAGTGTGAGTGTTGTAAGGACGACCTTCAAAGTATATGGGAAAATGCAAACTTTGACCCTCAGCCAACCAAAAACCCCTGAACCGATCGTCACCAAATTTTAATGGCGTGATTACGTCATGGACGCCTACCACCAAACAAAATTTGGGCTCAATCCGCCCAGGGGTTTTTGCTCCCCATATAGGTGAAATATACACCCCTCCGTGTTCGAAATTTACTACACTTTTTTTT
>Ga0209367_1001231_pt1 | contig 30737 bp, 22 predicted proteins | sample WorMetLIZISLAND2_FD_187412 | JGI IMG/M metagenome (GOLD analysis project Ga0209367, IMG submission 187412) | Marine gutless worms symbiont microbial communities from Max Planck institute for Marine Microbiology, Germany - Olavius geniculatus... ...
GAAAACAGCAAAAATTACAAAAGGTGATATTATTCAGCAGCACATTGACACACAGTCAGTGTGATGCGGGCAATATCACCTTTTGTAATTTTTGCTGTTTTCGACATGCAAGTCCTTAAATGTTGCCGTTAACAAGTGTATAAACTAATGTTTTGTACGTTTATTATCATTATAACACATTATTAACTACATGACACTTAACCATATCCACAAATATCGGTCTCGAAATCTCACTGACAATTACAACACTGCTTTTTAACTGCTGTTTAGTTGCAGCTAGATAGTGTTAATTTTGCATGTTAGACTGCTAACACTGCTACGACAGGATATGGCCAGCTCTTATGTCCTTATGTGCAGTAAAGAAACTACTCACTCACTCATTTGTGTTACACTACCCTCATACTAAACCTGCTGATGCAGCCAACTGTGGTAGAAATCATGGCAAATGGTACACAGCAATGACATGAGAACAGGCTTGTGGCTAACCTCTTTCTCTGGTTTATAGAAATGTTTGACTAGATTGTTGACGGCATCACAGAGACCTTCCTGAATCTCGCTGCAATGCAAACCTGCACAGTAGTAGTAGTAGTAGTAGTAGTATACCATATCCCAAAAACAAGCTAAATCGTTTTCTGTGTCAAATTTCCACTAACTTTGATAATTTTTGGCACAAAGATGGCCAAGACATTATGTGAAGTGCACTCATTTTCCACCTCACCTCATTTGTGTCAACACACTACCACGTTGAATGCAGATGCTTTAAACTGTTACAATATCGATGACTGTCAGTATCAGATTGCTCAACTTTGCATCATCAATTAGATGGAGGGTGCCATGTGATTTAACAATTTCGTGGTATTAAATATTCTATGCTAAAAATAGCAGACAACAAAATAGCCGACTGATGAGCTCAAAACACATTTGATCGATTAGTGGGCATTGTTTGACCAGTTGATCATTGAGTGCGATCAGATAGCAGCAGCATCGCATCAAAGCCCTTGCATCCGTGTATGCAGGGCACACTGTAAGTCGTTAGAACATTTAATGGAGACAAGCAGTGAAGTGCTTACGCGGTTCATTGGATCTACGTGTGATGCTTGGCGACCGACAACGAGGTGGTGTCCGACATCTCTCCATTAGTTCTGCTCACACATTCAAACATCCATCAATCACTCACTGCAAACTGTATCAACAACAATAAAGCCCAAATTCCATTACACCAACTTTCACCAAATTTCAGGGAAAGTCGCAGACACGTACTAAGAAACTCAGATGTCACAGAGAAGTCGAAACATCTTGAGATGTCGAGATAATTGTGACAAAGTCTGTGATAAATCCACAACAAACCCGTTTGTGTTGCTCTAATGAAATTTGGAAAAAGCACGATGACACGACAAATAAACTTTGCACAATCACTGGTCAGTAACTAATCATGTATCAGCTAGATATGTTGTCATTCTTTACTCTGCTCATTTCGATTCCTTCGTAGCATGGCAGAAACAGTGAGATTATTTTTTAACTAGCTTGAATCGCATAAAATGTAGATGAAACATGTACGTGGAGCTGTAAATTTCCACAAAATCTATTTTTAGATATCGCTGGTCGGCCATTAAATGGCCGTTCACTTTTTTTTATCTCACCCAATGTCTGCTTCTGCATTACCTGGATAAATCAGACCAAGCAAAATATGCACTGAAATGATAAAAATGGCGATAAATTCCATCTATCCTGATCTGTGGTACCCAAGAGCAAGCCAATTACAAGATTTGACTGTCATGCAGCAGCATATCTACCATATGGCGTTAAGGAATGTCTATGAATACAAGAAGCGACTGGTGAAGTATGGATTAGTCTGGAGCATAACATTATCGATACTGCTGTCAGTGAATGGAAAAATTATCTCCATGTTTGTGATTGCACAACTGGCCAACATTTCGATCAATTTTATTGCATGCAGCTGAAAAACGAAACAATTGGATAAAGTGTCAGCCAAAGTGTCAGAAATGTAAACAAAATGTGTTATTGTGCATTATTTACATTAAGCAATAATACCACTTTAAATAAAAATGCAATATTTCATTGGTTCTGATTTCCCTAGGTAGTGCAAAAATATACGATGGGTAAGGTGGAAAAGTACATAATAATTTGATGGCGAGTTGTCTCAGGAATATTCTCACCGAAAAATTATCAAAAACCGATAATCCTTCTTCAAGTTACAACTGAAAATGTTCGGGATGTTTTTTTGAGACACAGTGTACAACACGAACAAAACCTAAATAATAACTAGATCATAAAAGAGAGGAGTGTTGTATTTCATTCCTGCCCACAAGAATTGCTGTAATAATAAACAGTGTTGAAAACCCAAATTCGTGGACGCAGATTGTGACCTTAATTTAGGAATCATGAATCCAGACCCAAAAGCCACCAAAATCTAACGGATGGCTTCTCAGGCCACAGCCCCACTGTTTCAAAAAATTATTAAAAATCCTTCTAATAATACGACAGATGACAGTATGCAATGCAATGAAATTCAATCCAGTTGCTCAATTTATAATGTTCCAAATGTGCAGCACACGTTATTCACAGACAATAAAGCCAAAACTTGCTGTTCTTGTCACTAAAGTCACTTCAGTCAAAGCAATGAAGAAACACAAACATTTTAGCAATAAAGCACAGATGACCATTACTGACCATTAGCATCAATTGTTGATGGAACCAACTCAGCAACCAGCAACCGTTCAATAGCTCCATCATCGACTCCTTTGCCAAGCCAGCGACCACACGGAAACCTGGACAACATCAATCTCTGTCTAGAAGCCAGCTGATAAACATTACAGCCACACAACAAATTAAAATCCAACATACAGTATCATTAGTAAGCTGCATAAATTCATCAAATTACAACTTTTATTCAGTTAATTGTTGATATGATGAATTAATAAAAAGATAAGGAACTTATCTCGGTCTCTAGGCAGTCAGCCAGCATATGACATAATCATAAACCCGTTGGTAGGCTGCCATTACTTTCCTCCAGGCCCGCGATTACCTTCCCAGCCAGAAGGCGTCACCACCCTTTGACAGATACCAAATTATACTGCTTGGTGACAGAGGCACGTGTGTGAACAACTTGTCCAAGGTCATTACCTGGCAGTGCTCTGGGCCAGAGTCGATCCAGGGACCTTTCAGTCACCAGTCTAGCACCACCAAGCCACTGAATTTATTTATAACTTATTGATTACCATTTCAGCCTTCAAGTCTATTCAAATATATGTAATCATTTTACTTCTACGTAAACTATCACATTTGATAGAAATGAACACCATGTACTTTCTTAACAATATGAAGCAGTAGTCAATAAAGTTAATACAATCTGCTCACAACATATGGCAGTCAGTACAGAGCGAACAAGACTTAAGTAGAAAATAAGACACCTAATACAAAGCAACCAGTTTCTAAACTATCTGGGAAAATATCTAAGAAGTTTTCTAAACTTGGCCGTGGATTTTTACCTGTATGTGTGTCCGGTGACATTGTTACGTACTAAAACATGTTCAACCATCCATTTGGGAGAGATGCCACTGTTGTCATGTCCAATTCTCATAGTGGTTAATATGCCTAGACTCTTGTGCTGCACAGTGACAAGACAGCTCAGACTTTCAATCATGCAGTGCTGCCTTAAGCCAAAATTCCATTACGCCAACTTTGCGACAAAGTTACTTTGTCACGGACCCAAATCATAAAAGTCTGCGACACAAATCATGTCACCGACTTTCATGATCTGTGTCGCAGACTTTCGTGATTTGTGTCCAAGCCCAAGGACTTTGTCACCGACTTTTTCCGTGCATTGTAACTGACTAAATTCCATTACAGTGACACAAATGGGTTTGTTGTGGACTTGTCATGGACTTTGTCGCAAACATCTCGACATGTCAAGATGGTTTGTGTACGTGACTTTCGTGATTTGTGTTCGCGACTTTCACGGAAACTTCATGATTTCATGATTGTCACCGTTTGGGTCCGCGACTTTCATGATTTGTGTCCATGACATTCCCTGAGGGGAAGTTTCGGTGAAAGTCGACGTAATGGAATTTGGGCTTTAGTGTAGTGGTAAAGTTGTTAGCTGAATCAACAAAGATAGATTATGTCGAGCATGGTTACTATCAAAACCAACTCAGCCCAACCATCCCTCTGTGAGTACACAAAATGAGTACTGGCAATGGTTCCTGCCTCTGCTACGAAATAAATGACAAGTTCTGTGCATTGGCTTGAGTTAGACTGTATGTATGAGTTACAAGCCTGTATGAGACAGACATTACCTTTGAACATTATAGGTGATTACTTAAGATGTCTTTATTCATTCAGGCTGTAGTAGTGTGGTACATTGTGACTTGTTTATTTAAATGTGCCAAATATAAGCACCCTTACTCACTCACTCATTCGCTCACTCACTCACTTGAGACAGACAGACAGAGATGGACAGGCATGACCTGTAATGCAGCCTATTAGAACAACCGCATAATCAGTGTCAAAGTAACAGAGAAACAGACGAACAAAAAAACTGACAAAAAGACCTAAGTGGCTACTAGTATGTACCTTGACAGTGATATCTAGCGTGTGCTTTGGCAGGTGAATCTGTTCCGTTTCACCATATTGGCCTGCAATACTCAGCCAGCAGTTGGCAGTCGTGGAGCCTCCCCCACTCAGCTTGAGCCGTGGAAACACCAGCACTCTGTACTCGATTACTGGCAGACACACACACAGCAGCAGACAACAGATCAACGACCAACTCCTTATCAGAACACAAATTAGCCAACACCATTCACTCAGACAGGTTAATAGGCAAAAAGTTACAAAGAAAGTTAAAGCTGTGTACTCATGGGAACCATGCACAAAGCTATGAAGTCCCACCTGCCACCACACACAGGTAGATGTGCTTGCTTCAACCCAGGCCGGCAGAGCTGATGCTTGAATTATCTACCCCAAATGGACGTAAGGCTGAGTTGACCTTGACGGTTGAAATGGTTTGAAAAACTGTCCCTAGACAAACACCCATTCAAGTAACAGCTATCATAAGCCTGACGTTGTACCGCTTCAATACCTGTCCCCCCCCGGATAGCATGCACTTATGTTAATATTTCAACTAAAACTTCGTAATACTTAAATACTTCAGTAATATAAAAATATCGAAGTGCAATTACAAAAGCCAAATTCATATAGTAGTGAAGACTTATGAGGACTGAGTTAATGCGATACAGTGTTCATGACAGCATTGGTGACGCAGAAATAGTAATAAAAGTATAATAAGTAAATAAATAAATAAATAAACTGATACTGACATGTGGTGGTGAATGCTTTGGTAAAGGCGTAATAGTCAACAGCATTGAGAGAGAGCAGGTGATACAAGAACTGCTCGCGCTCATCTTCACAGCGCAGAAATGCGTAACGACGATAACGACTTCTGATAACATCACATAAACCAATGCAAACTTGAGTTGACACGTAAACCGAACTGTTTGCAATACACCTTAATAACTGCTCTAAAATAATGTTCCTCGCTCAGAGTTGCACTCTGACAACGACATTATAGGGAGTAACAAAAAAGCCTAGATAACGCAAAGGGGAACGCGCGACAGCGGTGTATGTTTGAACGCCCACTGCAAACAAATCTAAGCTCATCGACTCCAGCAACTGACATTGGGTACTATGTATTTACATACGTCAGATGGCGCCACCGTCTCGCGTAGACGCTGCCGTTTGTGTGGCCGAATGTGAGTATTTTGAAGAGGGTCTTCAAGTTTTACACCCCCGTACGAAGAATTCCTTGAACACAGAGGGGCGAAACTTGTACAAGTGAAACTATGTTTAATGCTAAAAGTTTCGTACGCAAGCTGTCCCGGTCTATCTCTAGTGATTTCGGTGCAATTCGCTCTTGAAATGTGTGTTGCAGCCCAGAATCGCCAAAAAATCCGTAAAACCCCCATTTTGGCACTCAAGGTCATCCAAAAGCATTGAATTCGGTGGCAATCGAGAGCCAGTGTACGACTTCCTATTAGTGATTAATAGTAACCCACGCCCCATCTCGCACCGTTATTGAGATACAGCGACATAGTGGCTAAAAATCGCAAATTTTGCCCACCCCCCTCTCATTTAGCACCCTCGTTCGAGATGATCCCCTTTTGAATTTATGGAAAAGCTTTATGGTTCCTGAAACTAGTCTTCCAGGCAGCCAACGGTGAAAATTTGGTGATCCTAGATTGCACCGTTTTAGACTGATCTACCCGTGTGACAAACAGACAAACCAACAGACAGACGGACAGAATTGCGATGGCTAAGACGCACTACAGAAGTACCTGCTGTCGTGCGTAAAAATGTACACTAATGCTACAGATCAGCAAAACAAAAGTGGCAAAATACAAACTATCCATGCAACTGTTTCCAAACACATAGATGCAAAATGTAACATATCAATTCTGCACCTATGCAACAACTGCAACAACTGCCTCTAGAGTTTATACGGTGTTTCGTAAAAAGGACCCCTTTTTGTTTTATTCATAACTTACTCAAATTATGGGCAATTTACATGAAATTTTTCACCAGTTGTAGCTGAAGAAATACTAATTCGAAATATTAGAACAAAATATGGCAGTTGATTAAATATTCTTTACTAGTCGTGATGTAATGCTGACGTCATAATGTGTCACAGGTACAAACTTGCTAGTCTCAACTGGTGCTGTCAGTTGCTACCCTGCTTCGATGGTGAACTTAATCTGGTTCGCTAATGAAAAATGCTTATCAAGTCAGCACTGAGCAACATGGAAACATTAAATTGAGCGTCTTGTGATCCCAAAACTCAACATCTTGCAAGATCGGTGTGATAGTGCACTGTCTTGCTCGAACACGTGAAAGACCAACTATCCCTATAGACATGTAAATTCGATCGCTTTGCACGTTTTTGTGGCTGCAACTGTAAAACTTCGAATATTTGACACCAACGAACCAGATTTTTCACCACTGAAGCAGGACTGCAGGGTAGCAACTGGCAGCACCAATTGGGATTAGCCTGTTTGTACCCATGACACATTATAATGTCAGCGTTACATCACAACTAGCAAAGAATACTTAATGAACTGCCATGTTTTGTTAAAACATTTTGAATTATTATTTATTCAGCTACAACTGGTAAAAATATTCCATGTAAACTGCTCATCATGTGAGTGAATTATGAAAAAAAACAAAAAACGGTCCTTTTTATGAAACACCATGTATAAAGAGTAATGCTGCAGTTGTAGACAAAATCAAAAATGTTTTACTTTACTACGGTCGTATATCTTCAACGTGATTTGCCATACTTTATGTTATAAACCAAAGCCTAATATTACATTGAGAAACAGAGCACGGTATGGTATCTGAACTGGCTGACAGAGACTGATCTAAGTAAATGTGAAGCAGAACTATCTCTCACGATGGAGAAGTGTGATACACAGAGTCGAATCAGGTCTGTATGTCACAGTCTGAAAATAGGCTAAAATACATCCGTCACAGCAAGTGTCGTAGAAAATGTCAGCCATGAGACCAAGATATTTATGTTACACTGTGAGCAGAGTCAACTCACTTGGCTGCAGCAAGACGCGTATGAACAACAGTGATATCTCGTTCCTGGGCAAGTTCTCCCGGCAGTGTTGAACCTCCAATGTAATACTTTGGCTGCACTGGCACATCGACACACTGCTTTGTATTGCTTGGCGATCTCTTCTGTAACAGCCAAACACGTTCATGCAAACCTGGTCCAATATGCATCATAGCAGGCGGCACGTTAACATCTTCTCACATTCAGCAACTCCTAGTTTTTCGTATGCAAAGCCATGCCTCAGCCAGATCGTTTTTAAGACTATATAAGGCTTTGTTTCCACCGAATCAAAAATGGACAGATTTTCTGTTTTGTTGCACCACCCTGCTTCAAATAGTTAGTAAAAGACGGAGAGACAAGACCCGTAATGTGGATTATTACACCGAATGCATTACAACAAACATACACGGTGTTTCATAAAAAGAAACCCCTTTTTCTTTTTTTTATAATTCACTCAGACAAAGATCAATTTAAACAAAATTTTTACCAGTTGTAGCTGAAGAAATACTAATTCAAAATGTTTCAACAAAATATGGCTGTTGATTAAATATTCTTTGCTAGTTGTGATGTAACGCTAATGTCATAACGTGTCGTGAGTATAACCTTGCTTGTCTCAACTGGTGTTGTCAGTTGCTACCCTGCTTTGATGGTAAACTTAATCTGGTTTGCTAATTGAAAAAATGTTCCATCATGTTGGCACTGAGCAACATGGTGGCTTGAAATCAAGTGTTTTGCGAGCTAGAAACTCAACCATCTCGCAATCTTTGTGTGCCGGTAAACTGTCTTGCTGGAAGATGCAATCAGCAGCAAAAGTCAAGCTATCCCCACAAATGCATGAAAGCGATTGTTCTGGGCGATTTTTGTGGCTAAAATTTTTGTAGTAAAATTTTAACAAATGGCCATCAGCAAACCAGATGAAGTTCACCATCAAAGCACGGAAGCTATTCAGCAACTGACAGCACCATTTGAGACAAGCAAGCTTGTACTCATGGCATATTATGATGTCAGAATTACGTCACAACTAACAAAAAATATAATTATTCAACAGCCATATTTTGCTAAAATATTTTCAATTAGTATTTCTTCAGCTACAACTGATAAACATTTCGTGTAAATTGGTCATCATTTGACTGAATTATAAATGAAACAAAAAGGGGTTTCTTTTTTATGAAACACCGTGTAGTAACATACTTTGACAGCATGCTTTGGTATGTCAAGCAGTAGGCTGTGGTTGAACGGCACGTTGGAAGGCTGCATGAGTAGACACATGAATGTACTGAACACAGGTTCAGCGACAACCATCAGTTCACTCGCACTGCTACATGATACCAGTTCTCCCCATGCCTACAGAACACCAATACAAGCAAAAAAACACTGTTAAAACTTCATTTCAAAGTTCATAAGCCAAACCTAGTATTAATTAGTATGTTAATGACTAAGGCCCAGTTTCTGGTTCTAACTGGCCAGTTAAGTTAGATGTTAAGTGACAGATTTGCATAACTCTCGTTTCCCGTAGCACTAACCAATGGTTAAAATGGCCAAAAATGTAACTGATCAAAAACGGCCAGTTGGCTAACCGTCCATCGCAGTTACTGTATTTAACGCAACTTTTGTACCATTTTGCAAGCAGTTAATTGAAGAATCTGATACTATAAAACGATTTTACCGTCTACCAATGTCTTCAAAAAGCACGAGGAGATGATTGCTGCAACAAATTTTACTACAAAATCCATTCATGAATGGACAAAATAGCTGTCCACAATCACTTGGCTGGCTCGTGGGCTGACTGACGTGCGCTTGCGCTAGGTGGTAATGATTAGTGGAGTGCGCATAGGTGCTAAGCAACTAGTTTACTATTCAATTAGCTGACAGCCAGTCAAGGCTTTGTTCAGAAATGCACACAAACTTAACTTACTAGTTAAGTGTTTCTAAACAAAACACACACAAACTTAATTAGTGAGTTACAAGTAACAGACGGTTTAAAACTAACTGACCAAAAGATCCAGAACCCGGGCCGCAAACAATTCAAGTTAAGTACTGCTTTTAAGTTATAACGTCACTGTTTATTCTTTACAGTTTGCATACTGCACAAACAGCCTGATAAACTGCAAAAAAACTTTTAAAGTGCATATGCTGCTACAAAGAGCATTAAAAATCCAATGAATTGGTACATACAATCTGTTAACAGCCACAGTCCAGGTTTATCTGTGCCTGAGATTTACTGTAGTATTATAACAAAAAAAAACATGTTCAAATAAACAGGGAGTCTGTCCATAGCCTCTTTATGAGCATCCTATAGCAAAGTTCATAACTCAAATCACTGAGCTGTTAAACATGTCTAGTGGTGTATATACTAAAGTGATTGAAAATAAAAAAAGTCTAATTTTAACTTCTATTTCAACAATGTCATTGTCATCTTACATTACCACTATTACTAAGCAATTGCTCAGCATATTAATGGCATATACTATTAAGTAAAAAGTGATGACGAAACCTGAGTTACAGCAGGCAACAGGTCCTGGTCAGCTTCCAGCAAGCAGTGTTGATAGGTGTAGCGAAGAGCATCGGGCAGCACAGCAGAAACCAGGGGACTGTTCGTAGCAGAATTCTACACAATGACACTCTACTACCATTGACAATAACAGCTGATATGATGTAAGTTGCAAGAAACCACATATATAGTATTTATAACTACAGTCAACAAGCAGTTAAGCAAAAATGCAAAGATATCAGAAGAAAAGCCAACCATGACGCCCAGTAAAAACACAATGCTTACCATTATTACTTGCTGTGGTATAATCTGAGGACTGCTAGATGTGGAAATGGACAGATTTACCAAATGATGAGACTACTAATGTTTGCCTACAACACAACTAAAAAGCACCAAAGCACGTTTTACATCAATCTCTCATTAGTTCGTAAACACATAAAATGCAGCAGCTGATTAAGTGGCACGGCATACATGTAAATATACAGTCCGACATCTAAAGGCCTAATCCACATGTGAAAACAGCAATTTCTTCCAACACACACTACTGAACCTGAGAGTTGCACATCGACATATACCTTCAGTCTTCCAGTTGACAGTAACACGGACATGGTGCGAAGAGTTGCTCGACGCACAGATCTGATGCTGTGATTAAGGAATGGCCACAGCTTTGGAATCAACTGCACAGCAGAGGTCAACCCGTCTCTGCAACCAACAGCCAGGCTATCAGCATCCGTATATAACGCAATCAATGGCTGCACATGACAAAAGTGTGCCTGATGCTAAATGATTCAAAAAATCACTACGGAAGAGCAAATAACTGATAGCAAAGCAGGTACATCTGCAAAAAATGCAGCAAATTCCGACAGAAAGTGTAAACACACTCAGACAGTTTAACAAGTCTATTTTTCTCAAGATGCTCCAAGTTACCACACACGACATTACAGTGTCAAAAGTATGTCAACTGACACAAAAGATATCACACAAACAATAGTCATCAACAGATAAACATTAAACAGGTGAACATATGTACAAAGAATGCCTCCAAGACCAGCTATCAGTGGAGCCCACAGTTTCCCGCCACGAAATTTTGTGAAATTTTGCAAAAGTTGCGAAATGACCGATGATTAGCACGATCATCGGCCTGATAACGTAATTAGGCTAACTATATCACTGAGAAAAATCAAACTAAACTGCCTAAAACTGCGTCCCTACTAATAATTACTATCGTAATACGGCACAGTCGTAAATTAGCACAATGCAACTAATCGACGAACAGCACTTTCAAAAAGACAAAATCGATAATTTTCGTTATGTTGCTAGCATAACTGAACACCATGCCAGCCTCCAAAAAGTCAAGTTTTTTTAAACAGAATAGAGCTTTGTTTACACACAAACGGAAGGCCGTGGCAAGCTGCCGAATTTGGACAATTCTGCCACATAATTTTGCAAACTGGCCCGCGTAATGTGGCCAAATTTTCTGTGAAAAACTGTGGGCTCTAGCTATCAACAACAGAAAAAGTGGAAAAAAAATTCTAAGACAATGTTGTGGTCATACTTTCGCAGATCCAATGTCCTTCCTGCCATGCAATCAACATTGGCAAAGCACTAAAGGCATCCTGGCTAAGAAAATCACATTCTAAAACCAACATCTGACTGCTAATTACCAGTTGTCACATACAGTAGACATACCCAGTGTAACTGAACTTTGGATGAACCAAAATAGAAGACAGCAGTTCAAGAATATTATTCGTCGAGGACGTAAGGTCATCAAGTTCATCCAGAACAGACCAGAGACAACTCACTATATCACCAATCTACAACAGCAAGTTAACATTACATTCAGTGCAGAAAAAAATATACAGCAAAATCTAACAGGGCTTTTGCTATCAATCTGCCATCAATTAATTTAACAACTGAACTGCACAATGAAAAAGTATTTGCATGTATGCTATTTATTAAGTTAGTCTCAAATGAAGAAATTTATATTCCAGCTTTGTCATAACTTAAATTAACAGTTATCAGTCAAATAACTAACTAAACTTTAGCAAGATTCTTTATAAACAAATAAACATAGAGAAGAAAGATATGGAACAAGCATATTCTAGTACAGGATACAAAAATACACTGTGTCTCAAAAAAACAGCCCTGACATTTTTGACTGTAACTTGAAAACCAATTATCAGATTTTGATAATTTTTGGCACAAATGTTAGTCTCCCATTGAGTTGATGGATGAGCAGTCAGCGCTTGTGAGTTCTCATGTGCAAGTACAGTCCGATGGTGGTGTCGTGACACCAGCCTTCCTCTTTTTCTCTTCAGTTGCAGGTCTGAGATGCGTTATGTTCGAAATGGGATACTCCAGACTTGCAGGAGCTTCGCCACAACGATCGATCTTGTGCAGTTGTTTCACAGATAGCTGAGTCGATGTTGCACAGCTGTACTGCTGCAGGTTTTTCTTCAATGCATCTTTATACCATTTAACTGGATGACCACATGGTCTGTTTCCAGATGACTGTCAGACCAAAACGTTTAGCAGCACAAGCAAAGCAGACGGTAATCATTTGTGCATCTTCAAGTGAGTGTGCGACCAGAGCACAATCGTACTGCATACAGAAGATACCATGCCAGCAACTCAGTGATTTTGGATTTGGCATTGAGCTGGTGAAGACTGAAGATTCCCCCATCAGTTCGGTAGTAGACATTGATGCCAAGATCATTGTTGTGAAAGGGAACCACGAGCATGGCTGCATAGAATATGTTGAAAAGCAGTGGAGCCAGGACACAGCCCTGCTTAGTACCGTTGCGAACTCTGAACAGTTCAGAGAGCCCGGCCACATCAACCACTCTATCAGATTTTGATAATTTTTGGTACAAATATTCCTACAAATATTTCATTGGTTTTTAAATTACATTCAAAAATGTCAGGGATGTTTTTTTGAGAAACAGTGTACAAAGTGAAAATTTAAAACATTAGTCTCGGACAAAAAGTTGACAAACATGTGTGAAAAGCACAGACAACATCAAAAAAGCCTTGAACCTGTGAGCTACAATAATAATGCTGATGACAGACCTTGTCAGGTAAAGAGCTGATGAGAGCATCAGTGACAGGAAGAAATGAGAGAGCCGCTACAGAGCGGACATCATCCGAAGCATCAGTGAGACTCTGGATAAGCACCGGCAACATGTTATCCAGCAAAGATATTGCCAGGTCCTGAAAACAACACAACCCAGTAAACACAGTCAACACTTATCAGAACACAATGTAATAACTGTGCACGCACCATCCTTATACTGACTACAAGAAATACTTTAGACTGTAACCGATCTAATGTATACTCCACGCACACTAAATGCCGACACTACTACTACTACTAAAGTATTACTACTGCTACAACTGCAACTAAAGATCTGAGACATATCTTTTACAGAAGCTAAGTTATAGCCCATTTTGTCCCAAACTTTGTTACCATGGCAACGAGAATCGGTTGGGGTAAAATTTAGTTTGCAGCTTTCGACGGCTCAATCCCGGAAACCAAAGTGCAAACATCTTGCAGATATCTCTTACAGAAGCCAAGTTATACCCCATTTTGTCCCAAATTTCGTTGTCATGGCAACAAGGGTCAGGTGGGCATAAATACAAAGTTCACTGTTAAATTTGCAGACCCTGAGAACCCCACCCTAGAACCAAACCGAAAGTGGATCGGATGATTGGTTGCTGAGATACAGCCATTTAAATTTCTTCCAGGAAGGCTCTTGCAGGAACAGAGGTCGGTCGTGAGTCGATCGGTCATCAGTCAGTTCTCAATATTACACTGATCTCATATACTCCTCTTTGCTACGTTAAGAACGAAGCGTGCGTGAAATAAAAAAGCTTAAGACACCTACTGCATATAATGTGGAATGTCCATTTGCCATCAGTTACTATTTCCGAACTGACATCCATCCAATAGTACTGTAGATATTTAGAATAATTTTCTGGACATTGTAAAGGCAGAATAATTTTAAACCATAATCCAGCTTGTGAAATGAGTTGAGTTTATGAGTACCAGAAGCAGCCACAACAAAGTACAATACAATTATGCATGACTGGCTAATCGTCTATGCGAACAACAAAAAAAAATATGAAAGGCATGATGACGTACTATCCATCTGAATGCTAATGCATGCCCAGCCATAAACATTACATTAATTCCAACAGAATATCCTCCACAAACCACCAATGCTCTGTGTAGGTCTTAGGACAAATGAAATCAAAAATACACACAAATGCACGCTGCACAGCTATACATCTGTTCTTCAAATGGCTTACCTAACCACTAACGCTGAACCAGGTCAGACTGGATCACAAAAGAAGAGCATCTTAGGATTGCTGCAACAAGTTTTTACAGGCGGAATAACATTCCTCTGACTTGAACGACAAACCACTGAACTAAACAGAAAAAGTAATCTCTAATTTCAGTTTATTTCAATTCAGGTCTTAATTGCCATAGTAAGCAGAGGGCACTTGCTTAGGCGTTTTCAATACCAGTTGTAAGAAATGTAGCCTTAAGAAAACTAGCCCAACGAGGTCAAAATCTTAATCTTAGCACTTCGTTCAGTTTATAAAAAAGTAAAGATTTGTTCGGTGGCTCAACAACACAAGACATGTAGGCCACCTGTCGAGCAGCTAGAATGTACTTGAGTCCAAGCAGGCCACCGTGGCGCACTTCCCACTCCGGTCGAGTAAGGAACTGAACAATCTTCCGTGCAATGTTATGAACACAATCAGCCTCAAGATGGATGGCTGTCACACCCAGAACTTGGGCACAGGTTTCACGCACTGGTGCAATCACCTACCAATGCAACACAACGGAACACATACTGCTAGCATTACTGATTCTGCTGCTTTACTACTACTACCAAGATTGTTTTTCATTTAGCTGATCAATTGCTGTTTATCAAATCTGACCAGACCTTGCTGAAGACAAACTAATACAAAAAAATGTAGATGCATTTTTCCTGTTGCATGACCAAATCAACAGCAAAACAACAAATGAGTTAATAATACGATATGTCATCAAGCTCACATTTGCAGTGATCACTGACGACAAAAACTACAACAATTTTTTAATTATATTACACAGCTTAAAAAAACCTTAAAAATGACACACACCAGCACAGCAGAAAAACGTTTATATGATGTTTACTGAACAGATGGCATTACATCATGAACAAAATGCAATACAGCACTCAACAAAAAATTCAACCTCGTCAGACACAAAGTCTCCAAATCGATCAAGTGCCAGCACACACAGAAGTCTAACCGACAAATCTTCTAACCACAGCTGATTAGCAGGAGCCAACTAAAACATCAACAAACAAAGCATCCGCTCATCATCTCATGCACTAGACTCTCAATTGGCCTGGGAAAATACCACTGCTGCATCTACAGTAACAGTAAAAGGTAAACAAATTGCAGTAATTATTTAAAAGAATTGATACTGCTAGAATTAAGGCCACATTAGCCACAGCACTGTCATGCAATTCTTAACACCAACCAAATCAGAAATTTAAATAAATTTAAATTTCATAAAACATGCAGTTGTCTGCCCACTTGGAGGTGAATAACAATAGTCCTAGCTTTTCTGCTTCTGACATTTTGAACTGAAAATTAGCACGGAAGTTACTCCAGTCCTGTGGAACAATGACAACAATTTTGTTTCTTTAGTGCCTTTGTATGTTTTCAAACTAAGCGCCTGTATGGGACCGAGGTGCACAGACAAACAAATAGAATATAGCCTATTATAACAAATACACAAAAAGCAAATTCAACAATTTTAGTCATCATCATCATCATCATCTGACACAAAGCAATCAGCCGAAGCGTCCCGCAGTTGCGATCGTTTGCCAGAAAGGTTTATCCTATGCTAGCTCCAGGGCCTCTGTCGCTGTAATAATTTTAGTACTAAATCAAAACTTACAAGATGCATTGGCATTTCTGCAGATTTGCCCGCACTGCTGCCATGCAGCTTCACAATATGACGCAAGGCCGTCAGACAGCCGTGACGCCTTTCCCACTTAGAGTGAAATATATCAGCCATCAACAGTTCACAGAACGACTCAAATGGCCAATGCTTCACCTACAAACAAACCGCAGTCTCATGTCATACAACGTTTATGAATTACATTATACACAACTTCTTCACTGGGGAGACCACATCAACTACAGGATGATAGTCTGATAAGCTGAACGTTAATAATTTGCCCCAATTTTTTTTCCAAACTTAGCTCTGCTTTATGGCCTGCATTGCAATATTTTACTACAAGATACATTCTTCATTCTATACACAACAGTACCAAACGGTAGCCAAAACTAACTACTGTCTGTGGGCATACAAGCCCAATGTCTATAGCGTACAGTACACCAAACCTTTTAATTTGAGACTGCATCACATTCAGTAAAACATCTGTTCACAATAATTCATCCTAACTTTACAGCCTCTGTTTAACAGGCTGATTTTTTCGATGTAACTACAGGTCAATGTTTTCAGATGTACTCCCTAGTAGTCAGCATACTTCAATAAATGCAAAATGGCCAAGTCCGCTGAACAAAAATACTATGCAATTAAAAGACAAAAAATATATTCCTAGTCTGTTTCAAAAAAAAACATTTCTAACACAAAAGGTTCAAAACAGTCACATATCAGAGCAAAACAGTAAACATATAACGACTTACATCCTCCATGCTGAGTGAGACGACTGGTACACTATCAACAAGTATCTTGTCGCTGGCTGGTTGGTCCACCACTACACTTGTTGTCCGACGCATCTTGCACACTGGTGCATCCATACCACTCAACTCCCTGCAATTAATTTTCATTCACAGCTATGTCTAACAATAGAGTGAAAACTTGACAAACGCAGTTCACATTCTTCGACAAAGAGATATTCTGTAAAGTATTTCATAAACACAATTAGTTATTGGCATATACATATAATTACATCATATAAAGATGACAAGTTCACACAACTATAAAAATACTTGTCCACTCTGCTCATTGCTCAACCATCCGAACTACTCCTCTCGGTATCAAATATGAAGTCACCATCAAAGCATTTACGTAAAAGCATTTATGGTATCTTTATCCATTACAAAGCACAAAGCAATAAGACAAACAGGACCAACACTCGCAAGGAATCAAAACAGTGTAAGACCACATAAAATAAAAACTACAAAAAAAAGTACGATCAAAAATGACAAGCCTGCAAGATTCCAAAGCATAGCAACATTGAAGAAAAAAGTGGTAAACAAGCACGAAGCACAGTTTAACAGTTAGTCATACTATGCGGCATAATCATAACTCATAGTTTAATTGATCACGCTGACAACTTCATCTAACAATGATCCAACAGAGGCCAAGACAATTTTGGGACTCCACATAAGATCATTAAGTAGCAACATTTACATTTCAATCATACACACAATGAGAACGCAGCAGTCACTTACTCCTGATTAACAGCATCGAGACGGCTGGTCTTGCGCTTTGGCTGATTCTGTGTATATGCAGCATCCACAGTGCATCGGCTAGCAGCATCACTCATCATCTTTTCAATCCCAGACATTGCATTCTAGCACAAAACATGCCAACCAGCATGACAGCTTCATATTTGCAGTAATTTCATAACCAATTTGTGCCGGTTTCTTAAATTTGTAGGGTGTGGTGATAAAAACCTTTCATAAGCGAATACTCTATACTATGTACTCAAGAAATCCTAAAAATATGCCTGCATAAACCTGACATTACAGATCACAAAAAAACATTATCTCACTTACAGCAAAAAAACACACAAGTTCTTATAATTGAAACATCCTGTCAGATTCTTGCTTATGTGTGTAGAGAAGCTGAAAGCTCGTCAAAATGTTTAACCACTACAAAACATTTGTTCTCAAAATGACATAATATGACAACCAAAACACAAAACTACTCGCTGACTCACTACAACAGAACATACCACTGGCGTCAGTAGCTCCAGTATATATCACACCATTTTTGCTTTAAAAGAGAGAAATAAGACAATCATTAACTACCTGTGGAACAGAGCGTTGCATAGCCGACTGTTCAATAATCAAATCTTCTTCTTTAAAGAGCTCTTCACCGACAGCTGCCAGTCCAATGCCACCATCCAAGCCAAGAGTCTTGTTCAACAGCAACTTCTGCCGAGACAGGTGCTCCTTCCGACTCAAGTCTGAAGCTGACACAGCACAGAACTATTCTCATCTCTTCTCATGTATGGTACAGTTTTATGCCTCACTTGTTAGAAGTCATTTTGGGAACGCGTAATCACTTGCACCGATGACAACAAAAATCAATAGCAAAATCAAACCAACAAGAACCAAGTAACAGTAATAAAACAAGAAATTTGAGCTAAGGCTCACGAGACGCACGAAAGCCTATAGCAGTTCTTGTTCACAAACTGTCAGTCTATCTCCAGCTGTTTTCACGAAAGACTGGCCAACAATGGTAAAATAACGACTTTTAAGGGGATAACGCCCTTTGATGCCCTTGAGCGCAGGTTTCCTTGAACCTAGAAAATCGAGACTTAGACCATCGAAATCCACTTTCAATGCTAAAAATTTCGTAAGAGCTTGTCTATGTCTATCTCAACTGGTTTCAGCGCAATTCGCTCTTGAAAAGTGTCTCGCAGCCCAAAATCGCCAAAAAAAACCCATAAAAACCCCTATTTAAGCATTCAATGTCATCCAAGGTCATTGAAATGGGTGGCAATGGAGAGCCAGTGTACGACTTCCTATTAGTGATTAATAGTAACCTAGGCCCTATCTCGCACCGATACTGAGATACAGCGACTTACTGGCCAAAAATCGCAAATTTTGCCCACCCCCTCTCATTTAGTGCTTTCATTCGGGGTGACCCCCTTTGAATTTATGAAAAAACTTTACGGTTCCTAAAACTAAAGTCTTCCGGGCAGCCGACGGTGAAAATTTGGTAATTCTAGCTTGCACGGTTTTTGACTGATCCACCCGTGAGACAGACGAACGGAAGACAGAATTGCGATGGCTAAGATGCGCTGAAAGCAGTAGCTGCTTTCGTGCGTAACTACCAGTTAACAAACACACACAAACATAATATCAGTTGACACACAATCAAACTAAGAATGCCAAACAGATTTTTTTTAACTGGTTTAGACTCCTATATGCCATTGGGCCAAGAAATGGATTTGGCCTGCTCCTAGGATTTGCAGGGGCAAGAAATCTCAATCACACATAAAGCGGTAGCCATTGTCTATTAATAAGCAGCATATGTTTGTAAATAATACAAATAAAACACACTAAGGGCTGTGATAAAAATATATACTGTAAATATCAAAAAAATTTATTTCCATTTAATTTCAAAATTTTAATTACTTGCTGAAAGCCATATTTAACAATAGGCAAATTCATTGATTAAACCACTTATTTACAATCATTATACACACATACAATACATCAAATATCCAACTGATAACAACAGCAACACGTTATGTCTACAATCCCTATGAGTACTGCAAACTGCAGCACGTAAAACAAACAAATATCAAGTGAATAATTTGTATTATAAACTTTAAAAACAGCACTGTAGTTAAACAATAATCAGCAACTAAGTGATATCAATACCATCAACATCTTGGACGTCATATTCTGCACCCTGAGATCCAAACAATGTTGCACCATTTGCAAGAACCTTGTATATGTCACAGTTGCTAAGCCGAAGCTTCCCTCTGGCAAGATCATGCACACTGCATGTCATATCTGTCAATGAAAGCAAACAGTGTGTGCATGAAATAAACAAAAACAAAAAGCAAACAAAATAAAAATACATAGCTGTAACGAGTATAAATTTCAATTAACGTCTGATAAAGACGAAGAGTCATTCATATGGAACAGATGTTGCAGATCTATCTAAGAGCAATGCTTTTCTGACAATGTGATTTAACGAAAAATTTAATCACTATTTTTAATTATTAACTGTGTGATTAATTTCCACAAACCTATAAAAATATGACCATCATCTGCAATAAACAGAGCAGGCACTGCAGGCTGTCATATCTTACACCCCAAGACTTACAACTTGTGAAAGTGATTCATTAATGACCACAAATAACATTAACAGGTTTACAGGTTAAATCCAGATTACTGAACGACAAGGTCACACACACAAGCTAACTATGCAAAACACAAGCCAACAACTGACGCTACAGCCAGTTTTATTACCACTACATGCAATGCATGAAATCAACACAAAACTGCTGAACTAGATGTTACTACACCTTCAACTAACTGGCTATAAATCTATAGATTGCAATGTCCCAGTGGCATAATCTGTAGAAAAATCTCAAGACACAACAGAAACATGTGCAACACATACCAGATGAACTGGATGCACTGGGCTGCCAGATTGGAACATGACTGGCTATTGCTTCCACAGCTAATCCAGCAGCAATCCTTGTCTCCCATTGACTGCTGTAGAGATATGGATGAACCTGTCCAAAGAGACACATTTCACTCAATGTAGCATCATGATTAAACAACACAATACGCAGCAACATTTCACTGCTGACTCAGAACCATGAGAAATTATGACACATTAAACTGCAGCAATGTGCATAATTACAACTGCCTTCTATTGCCTCAAGTCTTGACGCAAACTAAATTAAATTTTACAGCGTTATGTGGAGCACAGAGCTAATTGCTACAAGACTGTGAAATGTCACTGTCTCGCAAGTTCTGTAGCACTGCACAAAATTCCACCAACCACACCAATCACAGAAATTCCTAGTAACAGTACAACATTGTTGAGTTATTGAGCAAGAAGAAGATCGAACAAATGCTACGAAAAACAAAATGAATCTATCGTGAACAAATCACAATACTGCTACGACACAAGCTGCTGATGGACTTCAACAGGCTGCCGAACCTTTTTCAGCAGATTGCTCAGTTCATGAGGATGCAATCTCTGCACCTCACCGATCTGCTCAACGGCCGATCGACGTACCACATCTGTAGATCCAGTGTCAAGTAAAGACAATAAACGATCCAACCTACAGCATTATACAAACTGAGCTGACATATTTATGTCACTTCTATCACTCAAGATGATATACAGAAACCGTACGACACCATGCACATTACACACAAGAAATAAAATTACCACATAAATACTTCAATGTCTTTATGATTAACTGTATACTGGTATCACAATAATGTTATGATGGTGAACACTGTCATGCAAATGTAAAAATTCAGCAACATCCTAATACAAGCCCTAAATTAGAGCTGTCAAATTAACGCATCAATGCATTAATAAATTGACATTCGTTAAAAAAATTAACGCACATATGTAAATTTATGTTAATTGACTAAATTTTGTGAAGCAAAAGTTTTGTTATTCCGTTAAACTACGGTTAATTTTATTTGACAATAGAATAAATTCAAGTAACTAAAGTGTAGTTGCCGTTCCACCACTACTGTAAATAAATACCGTAATTATTCCAACGACAAACTAATAGATTTCTATGCTAGCTATGACGTCAGTAATTGTTGATTATATGTTTAATAATGTGTTTCTAACTTTCTATATTCTACAGGCATCCCCAAATGTTGCGGGGCCCAAGGTAACTTACCACCCCCTACTCTCCCTCTCGACGGGAATGGGTGCGTTAATAACGTGTTAATTAATGCATTAGAAAAATTAAAGCAGTGCGTTAATGCGTTAAAAAATTAACGCTTTGAGAGCTCTAATCTAAATTCTACCCTGATCTGTCAATCAACTTACTAGATTCACTGCTATTTAGTGTACAGCACAATTTGCAACTGTCAAAAGAAAATATTTTGCAAACTGTAACCAAATGAGTATCAGTATACCAACCTAGATGTCATTTTGCAGTTTCTTCAGAATATACAAATATGTGTCCACATGAACCAGTCTTGTAACCGATCATATGTTCTCCATTAGCATTGAAGTTAGTGTGTATCTGACATAACACGACATAAAAATTCATGAAATTACGAGTAAAGATACTGCAAAATTTCAAGCCCTAGTTATGTGCAAAAATAACTTTATATCTAGGAATATAATCAATTAATTTATTTGCTTTATTTTTCTTGTAGGAACTGCATGACTTCCAGATTTTGTACACTTACGTCCAAATTTTTTAGCTTGGAAGTCATGACGTCCTAAAAATTCAGGTTTATTGAAAACCCTGGTAGAGATGGTCTTTGAAATAGGCCTATCCATATTATGGATGAACCGTGGAAAAGCATGAGACAACTTATACATTTGTTTACCGCCGCATTAGTGTATTCTGCCGCATAGTGCGGCAACATTTGTCGCCGCAATAGATTTAGTCTTCCGTAAAAGTGCAATCAGTTAAGACTAGTTACACGCTGACCGTGTGACATGTTAACTGGAAGGGGAAGCCGAACATATCCACCTTCTGGGTAAGTTTAGTCCAACTTTTATCAACTTCGCGACAGACCAGTTCGTAAACGTAACAGTCTATGACAACAATCGGCACGTAATGCATCCAAAAGACGCACTTCAACACGAACATGCGTCGTACATATCGCAAAATTTCGACAAACTTAACAGTCGAAAAAACTTTATACGCAGCACATCCGACGGCTTCCATGGCGGTATTTATAATGACGGCCATTCGCTCGGGTTTCAGATAGTTGTGCGCCGTAGCGACGGCTCTGATTGGACGTCGGATTCGGGTCGGTACAATATGCGAGGTGGAGCGGATCTGCGGAACAAAATTAAATAACCGTAAAATTAAATAACCGTAGAAAATGTGGAACGGATTTGAACTAAGGAAATAACTCAATAATATTTTATATAATTAATCAACTTTGGCATTAATCGGCACTATAAACTTAAACCTAGAGCTAACCCTTAAACTGGTAAACAAAATCCGCTAATCAGACAGGCGATCCGCCCCACCCTATAAATTGTACAGACCCTGGGGTTCAGCCAATTATGATCCATTTCAAGCACCTGCTGAAGCAACAATAAATATGTAAATTTTAAGTGATTTTCTTGGTCTTCTAACCATGTTCGTCATGAATGAACCGAACGATAAGCTAGTCATAGAACATAGCCGGGCAAGCCGGCCGTGAAAAATACAGCTTCGCTTCGTTAATGATCAATTCAACACGTAAAATATTATGTACTGAACACACGAGTCGATCGTCGCGGCGATCGGTGGCGGCGACGATCGCCTCGTGTATTCACTACAGGCGATCGATCGCCGCGATTATGCAAATGAGCACCAGTCACAGCGCTACGTTCGGCGGGGATTATGTACTGTGTTATTACGCTGTTGTTGACGTCACACTGTTTACGTTGCAAATGGAGTCCGACGATGATGATGCCAATGTTAATGATAACCTTCTTTATTTCACCAAACAAACATTGGTAGACAAAAATTAATTTAAAAAAAAAACAAAAAAGAACAACAATATTGAGTTAAACTCGCAAAATTGTCGTGTTGAGCAAACAGCTATAGAGACAGCAATATCAGACAGGGAAAAAACCTGAAAAATCTCAAATCGCGTTAGTTCTGGCTGTGAATTTGTTTACTCGTATCGGAATGAGAACACTAGGTAATTTGAACTAAAAATAACTTTGACAAGCCTTTATGATTTGTGAAATTAGTTGAAATATATCCGGTACTGTGAGTTTCAGTTTGAAAGTTGTACTGTTTTGAAGCTCCTGCGACCTGGTCATTTTCTTTTTTATGCCAATCCAGCCACTGGCTGCCATACGCAATAAAGCGTACATTACTATGGACGCCTAGGCCCCAGAAATCAAGCTTATTTTTGATTGATTTGCATAGCGGCGACGATCCGCAAACGGGTGGCTTAAACGATCGCCTGCTCGATTGCGGCGATCGTTGCGGCGGTCGTCGCCGCGACAGTCGCCTCGTGTATTCACTAGAGGCAACTGGTCGAAGCGATAGTCGCGGCGACGATCGCCTCATGTTAACACGGCATTAAACGTAGACCTAAACCGACGTGGTTTCGGGTGGCGTGACTGCAGTGCTTTGCTGTAGGCTATAGGCCCTTACTGTGATCGTTGAGACGACACATGGCGAATAGAAAACATTACAAGACGTGACCCAGGAAAGACATTTGGCGTTAACAAAATATTTGTAACCAACCGTACTAAGTTACTAACGGTCGCGCTTGTAGTTTGATGTGTCGTTTGTCTGTCGTCTAGCTAGCAGGCTAGCAGCTGTCTGCAGTGTCAACTCGTCATCTGTCGCCGTCTGTGAGTCTGTGACATATTGTGGCTATATGGTCCTATACCGAAAAACTCAAGTTATTCAGGTCTCACATCAGCTCTTCGCGTGCAAAATTTTAGCGATTCAAAGCAAAGAGAACATTTTCAAATCTGGGGTTGAACTACGGTTAGATGAAAGTATTTTAACCATGGGTTGAACAAAGGTGAGGTAGGAAAAATGTGCGTTTTTTTAACCGATAAGTCGCCGTATGATTTTATCTCAGAAACGGCGAGAGTTAGGCCTCAAGGCCAATGTTGCTATTATATTGATCACTATTAATTTTAGGAATAATAAACCGCATAACTGCATAAGCCTTTTCATACGAAAATCATAGCTTTTTGATGATCTTTAAGGGCCATTCGCTCACTTAGCTATGCCAATTGTGCGGTATTGTGGCTGAACGGTACGGTAGGAGGTCGGCGAAGACGGGAATGATACCGTTAGACTGGACAAGGAGAATTTGTCCATTTCTATACGGGTAGGCTTTCAATAGTGGCCATGTCTTAATCTGTGCGGTTTGACCGCAATTTTGAATGCAATATATATTTCTGCCTGCGGCTATCACCCATATGTGCGCCGAATTACGGTATCGTAGGCCATGTGATTGTAGCGTTCGATCGCAGTGTCACTATATACGTGTACGTAGGACCTAGGCCTATGTGACTGCAGTCACTCTGAAAAATAGCTTTCCACGATCGGAAGTCGGGCGCTGGTTCGGATAAAAATGGTACAATCGGTCCATCATAGCGACAGCTGGGCTTTTTTGTTTTCACTGGTGTTCGTTCGCTATATCAGTGAATCACTGCTTCGATCTCTGCTTCTAAACCCACGTATCAGTAGGCTTAAATCTCGAATCTGAATGTATATAGGCCCTATAGGCGTGCGTGTGTTGTACAGAGGCGTCATTTAGGAGGGGACTGAGGGTGTCTGCCGACCCCCGAGGATTTATGATTTTAATTTTTTCCCCTGTAAAATCGTACCTTCAAAACAGTGTTACTGCTGCAAGAACTAGGCCCTACGTTACGTAGACTGAGACCTTCCAATGATTTAGGCCTACTACAAGAAATTTGAGCTAATGCTCACGGGACGCGCGAAAGCCTATATAGCATTTCCGGTTCAGTAGTTATAGCCGAAAATTTGGGTGTTCACGCTAAGTTAATATACAAATATCAAATTCTCTATCTGGATCACAAACGATAGTAGCGTGGCGCCAAGGTCTAACCTAGGCCCTATAGATGTCGTTCCACCCGTGTGACGGGCGGACGGACAGACGGAGAGACAGACAGACGGACGGACGGACAGAATTGCGATGGCTAAGACGCGATGAAAGCAGCTGCTTCGAGCGTAAAAATATAACAACTCAATCAATGCAATAGATCAGCGTTATGTGCACTTGGGCATGATTGTAATCAAGGTGTTTTACAACGCCCAGCACTAAACTGGGCGTTGTAAATTGATTCCCGAGATGGCAGCACCATCGAACAAAATATCACAAATTACGCTGTAAGATAGGCCTATCCAAGCCGTTTCACCAAATACTATGCACCAGAAATGTACTAAATAATAAATTACTGCGCTCACAATACAACGAAATCGTACAACGAAAATCTGTTCGAGAATTTGGGATAAAATAGAACACCATTAAGCTTATTACAGTCATGCCGAAGTGCACATAATAGAGTACCGTGGCGCCTCCTTGTGAATGATTTTGTGTCGCAGCCGCCCAAAAAATCCATAAAACCACCTATTTTGGCATTTAAAGTCATTCAAGGTCATTGAATTCGGCGCCAATCGAAAGCCAGCATACGATTTCCTGTTAGTGATTAATAGTAACCTAGGTCATATCTCGCACCGTTACCGAGATACAGCGACTTATTGGCCAAAAATCGCAAATTTTGCCTACCCCCTCTCATTTAGCCCTCGTTCGGGGTGACCCCGTTCGATTAAAGCTTTACGGTTCCTGAAACTAGAGTTTTCCAGGCAGCCGACGGAGAAGATTTGGTGATCCTACCTTGCACCGTTTTTGACTGATCCACACGTGTGACAGACAGACAGAATTGCGATGGCTAAGACGCGCTGAAAGCAGTAGCTGCTTTCGCGCGTAAAAATGACGCCACTGGTTTTGTACATGCACATATGTCAGACTCATCACCTGTACAATGCACATTGGCTGGCCGGGCGATGAGTATCAGCAATTTCAAGAATATTCTATGCGGTTAAGTTTACCAGCGTTAAGATTTTCTGTCAATATGTGTGAGAGAATACGCATTAAAATGGGTATAGACTAAAGTAAGTTCATAAATATAGAATCCTGCCCGTAGGTTTATTTATTTATTTAGAGCAACTATTATTCATATTTTTAATTAATAAAAATACATTTCGACAAATGAATCACTAGCAAGTTTAAGTCGAGCGATCGGACAGCCGCATTATAGGCGTATTAATAACTAGAACGCAGTCAGAGACCCAGGTACCTCCGCCAAGGCAATGCTATTCGCCAGGTAGTGTCACCATATTCGCTTTGCCAGTGGTTCCCTTATGCCCCCTTTAACGCAATGGTAACGAAAACTTAAAAGTGATCCAGAATCCAGGATTCCTGCCGGATCACCCCCAAAATCGAATCACTTGTAGCTTATGCCATGCCCGACATTTCCTCAAAATTTCAGAAAGATCCGTCCATAATTTTTTGAGTTATCTTTCTGACACACAGACAAACAAACAAACAAACAAACTCCGACAAAAACATTACCTCCTTGGCGGATGTAATAATTACCTAAATACTGAGCACCAGGGCACCCGATGAATGGCCCAATAGGGATGGGGCAAGGTACGAGAAACACTGGTAACGCCACAAGAGTCAAGCGAGATCAGAAGTAAAGGAGCCAACTTGTCATTATAGGCCTATTTCAGTTGGGTCTCGGAGTGTCATAAGTTACCTAACGCGGGCTCAGAAGCAGATATGCATGGTCAAGTCAAGTACGTGTGACAGCCGACGGATGAGGGGTTCATCTCCCAGTTAATGATCAACGCCTCATGCTTTGAAGCATATCGTATGCAAATCTACCCTGTGCATGCATTATTCTGCTATAAGTTCTTAATACTGAGACGACAACTTTTCAACGAGTCCCCCCAGTGTCAAGATATTGAACGTTATGGCACTCCTAAGTTAATTCTACGGCGCGCTTGAATAGCCGTCTATAATAGGCCTAGGGCCTACGTGGAGATCTGTCCACTCCACATAAGCCTATAGAAGACCATCAGTATTATTAGAGGTACACAGTCGTAACCTACACGCTCTGTGTTGTTGCCGTTGTTACTACCATTCACAGATGTAATAAACGTTTAGGCCTATCCGTATTTTATTTCGGCTACGTTTTTTTCACGTTTTTAACATTTTTCTCAAAGTTTTTTTATTCTTTTAAATAAAAATTAAAAATTTTATCAAAAATTTCGTGAAACATTTTTAAAGCCACAGAAACGAATCAATAGGCTGATAGTGGTAGTAGTTTACTTAGTTTAGTGATACATGGTCCTATGACCACACGGTTGATTTGAAATTGAAAAAAGTTTTCTATCTGTTTAGTTCCAGCTATACTGCACCTGCAGCATAAAACACAGGCGAGAAGTTTAACAAAATGGCTAACGTTTTTTATTCAACGTTTTAAACGTTTTTCTTGTTTTTGTTATGTTTTTTAACATTTTTAACGTTTTTAAAAATTTTTTCTTGAACTTTTTTTTACATCAATGCGACGATTAGGCCTAATTACCAGCTAGCTTAGTGTGCGTTCGATTGGATTATGCAGCACACCTGTGTGAGTGCTGATAGAAATGATCAATAGTCAGCTTAACGGGCAGAGCAGCTCTACCGGTGTTGCTCGTACAATCTTACAAGGCGCAGTAGCTCGTAACACGCGACACGTTCATAGATAGGCCTACGCTATATTAGTCGCAGGCTACAGTATATGGCGTGGACGACTATTTCGGCAAGTAACCTCATAGTCTTACGTAATTATTTTTCTCCTTGTCTTACTTACTTCATCAGTTTGAGTTATTTGTATAGCACATGTATCTGTAGATGTTCGACTGCCACACGAATTACAGTTATCTGTATTAATCACACTTCCCCGTTTGATTATTATAACGATGTAGGCCTAAGCACTATCGTGTCGTATATTTTATTGTATTTAGTGTTGGCGCTATAGTGTCTTGTGAGCAAGTCACCACAAACAAAAAGATAAAGGTAAAGGTAAAGTCCAGTACTTGTCATAGCGCTTCTTACATGAGACAGACTCGCGGCCCGAAGCGCTTAGACAATCTCGTAAGTGGCAGCTGATTGGCATGAGCTAATAATACCGCAGCGCACTATGCGGCCATCCATTGCTCGCGTATGGATGAACAGTTGGACCCGCGCAATTGTATAATATACCGGCCCATTGCAATTGCCTGTAGCCTTTTACTCTGTTGAATGCTGGTGTAGTATAAAATCGTCCATTTTCAATGTACGTCTCGATTATCTCGGGTCCTAGGAGTCGAACCCATGACCCAGTTATCGTGAGTCTGGGCGTTCATGCATTTAACGGGGTTTACACTTTTCTTGACAAGTTATGACAAGTCTTGAATTTCTCTTCCTTGATTGTTCAGTCTTTGTGACGTCCTGGAAAATGAAAATTTTGGATAGCTGATGAATTTACTGCTAGTAGGCTAGCAGTTCGAGTTAATGAACTTGATGTTGTTTGATAATTAAATTGTCAGTTGCGTCGATGAAAAAAAACTGCAACTGAAATGATGTAAATACTGATACTGCAGATAAAACTGAACTGAAATGATTTCTTAAAAAACTTTATAGAAACTGAAACTAAAAAATTAGATACTGTATAGAAACTTATACTGTAATGATTGAGTTAAACTTTATATAAACTATAACTGAAATGGTTTTTGGAGAACTGGAATAACACTGTACACGTAACTGCCGGATAGACGTAGCCCATAGTAATTTGTAGACACGCCTGTGGAAATTATATTTGGATAAAATTATTGCTGGAGGAGATATAGGAGCATTTCCTAAAACGGATTGGCGCGTATCCTTCAAAAAGTTCCTGCTGACAGGAGTTCAGCTTGTGTGTAGATTTTAGCTGCACGCCGCAACAAGAAAGGAAATGGGAGAAAGGAGATCGCGCAATACGATGCCGCAATAGGACTTTGATTTAACCGAAGTATGCAAAACAAACTCGCACCTTAGGTCATACGGTCTACTCCAAACACGGATAGTTTATAGGCTATAGAACGCCGTATTCTGTGAACTGTAATGCGTCACGTAATACACGTCTATAGGAGGTTATGCAGCCCATTTTTGCACATCGTGAAAACGACTACCCTCCATTCTTGGGCACATGCTTCTGACGATGATGATAACTCTTTTTCTATATTGCTTTGCTTCAGAGATATTGTACGTATTCTGCTCTTAACACAACTTGCTCGTTATAACCAACCGTATCTGGCCTTAAATTTGGGATGCTCTCTTTGAAGTTAGACCGGATCGCCAATGTTGAGGTTTCAAAGTGCAAAGACCTTATGGGATAATGTGTATAAGAACTATTATTGAACAATTTTACTTCCATGTCCTTGACGCGTCAGCGCTAGAGACAGACAGACAGACAGACAACTTACAGCAGCAGTAGGCCTATACTGCGCTCTGCACTTCTGTGCATCGAGCGGTAAAATAAGTTAAAACTAAAAATTTGGGGCAAAGCTCAACGTGAGTCCGCCCGGCGCCCTAAGTCCGATTGAGGGAAATTAGGGGGCAGGTAAAATTTCCCCGGCATCAAATTCACGTGGCCCGAACTCAGATGCATTGGTATACGCTGAACGCGCATTGTCGACTTAGGGTAGGTCAACATGAGCGCTTATAACTTTGTTCATAGTGGACCGAATTTCACAAAAAAATTCTTTTGTTCAACGCCCAAAAGATCGCTTTCGTCAACGCCGTTTAGATTTTGTCGCTACCTTCATCGGTTCCAGAGATATTTGCGCTCAAACTCGAAAGTTGTCGTAAATCGAACCGATTTTTGCACGTTTTTTGCCCTCCCAAATTTTAAGGGGGGCGGTGCCCCCAAAAGTTATACTTGCGTTAACACCCCGACCTAGAGGCACGTCAAGTGCCAAAGTTTCGTCGGGCTACACTCCCTAACTCCGAAGTTATAATGGCTCATTTATTCCATTTTAAGCCAATTTTTGACCCCCCCCTTTGAAAAAAGTTGTAAGGAGGGCCGCCGTCCCCGATGGAGGGTGGTCTAGTAAGACT
>Ga0209367_1001232_pt1 | contig 30737 bp, 33 predicted proteins | sample WorMetLIZISLAND2_FD_187412 | JGI IMG/M metagenome (GOLD analysis project Ga0209367, IMG submission 187412) | Marine gutless worms symbiont microbial communities from Max Planck institute for Marine Microbiology, Germany - Olavius geniculatus... ...
GCCACAACCTCCATTTTCCATACATGCCGCATATGGCAGGTGACGCTGCACGCCATGCTCTATAAGAGTATCATGCACCACATTCTCCATTTTCCACACACACACACACACACACACACACACACACATACAACATATGGCAGGTGACGCTCCACACCATGCTCTATGACGCACTGCACCCCTACGTATTGCATACACACAGCATATGGCAGGTAACGCTCCACACCATGCTTTTTGAGAGTATCATGCACCTCACCTCCCATTTTCCACACACACGACATATGGCAGGTGACGCTCTACACTATGCTGCTTTATCACACACTGCACTCTTCTATCTTGCATACACACAACATATGGAACATGTGTGATGGTTAATCTTGCAGGCGTTAGCAGCCACAGTAGTGATTAAAAGTACACGGGTGGTTGCAGATACGATGAGTGTTCGCCGCCGGAGCTGGCAGTATATCTGTACTTATGACTTATCAACGACCTGCAGTATACTGAAAACCTCATTAACTAGACACGGCTTCAATGCGCCACTGGTAACGGGATGCTTGCGGCGCCGCAGTGTTGCTACACTCTAATACTACATACAATAACCTTGTAAAAAGTGTCCCCCCTAACAGTATATGTTGTCATATTTATTTTTTTACGAACTGCGCCGAAGCCAATTGAGATAGGCATGCACAAGCATAGGGCGAGAGGCTAAGGCTAGGCTAAAGTTGGACAAAGAGGCAAAGTAGGCTTAGGCTATAGGCTAAAACAAAGCCTAGTAGACTGGGGGGAATACTTTTTGATAAGACCAAACTTTCCCGCGCAATTTCTTTGTGTTTGAAATGTCTTTCTACTGCTACTTACGTCCACTCTATCTGCACACTTGTCTGTGCCGTACACACATCGGGAATTCGACGAACAGAAACTTCCCAATATTGTTCGGTCTAGGTCTGACATTAGTGCATCTGTGTTGTCTGCTGTCATAGGTGTGTCTGTTGCAGAACAAGATCTCGAAGTACCAGAGCATCTGCAGGAGTTGTTTGACGAGACGGTCGAACGATCGAAGCTGTCACCAGCTAATCAGCAGTACCTGCCTGACATTCTTCGTCGCAACAGCTTAGCGTTCGCCACCGGTTCGATGGATATCGGCTTCTGCGACGCTATACAGCACGACATCGAGACGGGCGACGCCAAACCGATCAAGCAAGCGCTGCTTCGACCTCCACTCGCCGCCAGAGACTAAGAAGACAAGCATCTCGAGGAGATGTTGGAGACGGGCATCATCGAGCCATCGTACTCATCTGTGTGCAGAGCGAAGAAGAAAGACGGCTCCTTCCGCTTTTGCATCGATTAGAGGCGACTCAATGCAGTGACGGAGAAGGACGCTTATCCCGTGCCGCACGTGAAGGACGCCCTCGACAGCTTCCACAACGCCAAGTACTTCGCCACCATCGACCTACTGTCAGGCTACTGGCAGATGGGGATGACCGAGAGAGCAAAGCAGCGTTCAGCGTTCTGTACCAGACGAGGCTTGTTCCAGTGGACGCGGATGCCCTTCTGTCTGACCAACGCACCGTCCACCTTCTGCCGCCTCATGGAAAACATCTTCCACGACCCTCTCTACAACATCTGTATTTGTTACCTGGATGATATCACCGTCTTCGCGGCTACACCGGAGCAACTGATCGATCATCTTGACAGAGTATTCACCAGACTCCGAGAGCGAGGACACGCCGTCGAAGTGTGTTTTTGTTCAAGAGTTTCTCGGACACCTAGTATCTGCCGATAGGATTGAGCCACAACCAGACAAGGTAAAGAAGATAAAAAACTGGCCAGTTCCACATTTCTTGACAGAACTTCGAGCCTTTGTTGGCTTAGCGAGTTATTACAGGCGCTTCATCAAGCACTTCGCCACCATCGCAGAACCGCTTACCAGTCTCATGAAAGGAAAGTCCAAACAGCTTGTCTGGACCGATGAGGCGCAACAAGCTGTCGAAAAGCTGAAAACAGCATTTCTCGATATCGTTACCCTATACCAGGACTTCCGTGCATCTTGGACACCGACGCTTCTGACGTCGCCGTCGGAGTAGTCCTCAGTCAGTAGATCACGGAGTTGAGAAGCCGATCGCGTTCTATTCCGCAGTCCTCAACCGCACTCAGCGAAACTACTGCGCGACTAGACGTGAGATGCTTGCTGTGGTAAAGTCGTTGCAGCACTTCCGTCACTACTTGCTCGGAGCGAAGGTCATTCTCCGAACAGACCACCACAGTTTGCTCTGGCTTCGGATGTACAAGAATCCGACCGGCATCATGGCGCGCTGGATAGAGACAATAGCCGAGTTCGATATTGAGATTCAACATCGCTCTGGCGGACTACATTCGAATGCCGACGCGCTGTCCAGACGCAGTTGTAAGCAGTGCTTCGACAAGAAGATGCCGACTGTCTGGATCGACGAGTGTGAGCGGGCCGAGGAGATACTAGAGACGTTGTCGGTTCGTGCGTTTCGTCTTTTTCCCGAGTTGACTTCCAGTGACGTGGCTTCGATACAGGCCGAGGACTCGGACATAGGGCCCACGTACGCCGTTCTTGCTGAGAACGCCGACCCATCGCCCGACGAGATACGCGCTTTCCTGTATGAGAGAAACATGCTTCTATCTCATAGGCCTGAGGTACGGCTACTAGGCGACGTGCTTGTACGACAGACAGAAGAGCAGTTACAGCTTGTGGTCTCGACACAGTTACGTAAGCGGCTGTTTGATCTGACACATGCCGGTCCTTCCGCCGCCCATTTGGGTGCCGTACGAACGACCGTCCAACTTAAGACCCATTACTACTGGGTGGGCCTGAACCGCGACGTTCGACAATGGTGCCGGCAGTGTGCACAGTGTGCACGGGCTAAGGGGGCTCCCTTGCGACCTCATGGCCATATGCGTAACATCATAGCGTCACCATGGACATTTTGTCCGGCCTTCCGGTCGCAGCGGATGGCTCGAAGTACATTTTGGTCATCTGTGATCACTTCACCAAGTGGGTAGAAGCGTATCCGCTCCCCGACCGGGAAGCAAGCAGCTGCATGCGAGCAGTCTATGACGGCTTCTTCAGCCGTTTCAGTTACCCCTCCAAATCCATACGGACCAGAGGCGAAATTTCGAGTCTGCCCTCTTCAAGGAGATGCGCGCTCTGACAGAAGTAAGCAAGTCGCGCACCACTCCTTTCCATCCCCGATCCGATGGTCTTACCGAACGTGCTAATCGCACGCTTTTGCAAATGTTGCGCGTCACCTGCGAAAGGGATCCCACCAGTTGGCCTTCTAAACTGCCCACGGTTCTTTCGGCGTACCGTACTGCCAGGCACAAGGCCACCGGCTCACTCCCAACATGGCCATGTTTGGCCGGGAGACCATGCTCTTATTACCGCCCCGCCGGACGATAATACCGCCGTTACTGTTCCCTTTGTGGAGCAGCACCGAAATAATCTGCGTGCCGCACACGCCCTCGCGCGAGAGCATCTCCACACATACGCTAAGACGCAAAAGCGATATTTCGACGCCCGCGTCAAGCCGGTGCCATATCACGTGGGCTAGAAAGTGTGGCTTTATTGGCCACGTGCACTTATCCGTCAAGGACACCGTAAGTTGTTTAACCAGCGGGTAGGGCCATTCACGATCGTATCGTTTCTAACGCCCATTACGGCTCTTATACACTGCGACGCCACGCATAAGCGACAGCGTGTTCACGTCGACCGTTTGTCGCCTTGCGCCGCCGAGGCGGAATCAATGCCGCCATCCGAGCCGCAGACCACACCTACCGTTCCAAGTGGAGATGCAGCTGTTAGCTCCCCCATTAGTACTCAGTCTGTCACTAGGACTAGTACGGGTCGTACGATACGTACGCCCGCTCGCTACACTTTCTAGACTTTCCTTGTTTGGGCCGCTGCCCCATGTTTGTATATAGTAGCTTTAAGTCTCTGAGAGGCAAAGATTGTTTGATTGTTGTGTTTACTTTTGTGCTATTGTTTTTAATCTTTTCTGTCCATAGAATAGGCATACATTTTCTGAGACAGATTGTCTTAATAATATCACATTAGTGGGGTGTTGTATGCCTAATTACTGTTAAATTTTATAGTTGTATCTTTTCCGATATATCATATTATTGATGTTTAATACGCCCCTGGGTCATTTTTATTTGATATTTTGTTTGACCCGCGTTGTTGTCGTAAGGGGTTAGTTTGATCACACTGATTGATTTTGATTAATTAATCAACAGTAATTAATTACTTTGCACCTTATACTTTTGTTTTATTTTTTTCCTGCCCAGCCGCAAAACGGGGAGGGACCCGCCGCACCACAACACACTCTGACGCTACTCTGTGTGCGTGTTGCATGCCGGTGACCGGGGCTACATGGCGGGCATCAACGACCACTACATCAACACCTGGTTATCGACCTTATCCGGGCTGCATCATCATCTGGTTGTTCAGTGACATTTCCTGCCCGGAACTTCGCATCTAACACTCCGTATCCGGCAAAACAATGCGCATTCCTCTCAGTCGACCTGGTTTCCACGTGTGACATTCCACCTTGGCTGTTCTGAAGAGATTTGGCATAAACTGCATCTGACGTCAAAGACCACTGCACCGTTCCGTTCCAGCACACTGTTCCGTTGCAGCACATCGTTTCGTTCCAGAACCGTTTCGTGCACCGTGCCGTGCCGTTAGCTTTTTGCCCCTTTGTTTACAGACGATATGTTTAATATGTACAGGCTAAGGCCACCTAAACTGCGTTCCACGGGACGTTGTCGTTGTTTCGTGTTTTGGCATTTTGCATTTAACCGCATTTTTTCATATTATTACGATTACTCGTGTACCCAATGTATCTTATTTTTGGCGCTCCACCTGATTTCAACATTATTAACAGCTGTTCTTTTATCGGTCTATCTTGCATATCTTTGTATTGCTTACTCATGTTTTTATTACAGATATTTTGAGTAGATGTTAGACCGATGTTGCATAGATTTAGTTTGATATTGACGTACACACTAAATAGTTATTATCTGCATTGACTTTGATAGATATTGACATTGATGTTATTTGACTTTGATTACATTCAGCATTTGGTAGTAGTTTGAACCGTCTGTCCAAACTAATTTTTTTTTCTTTTTGAGCAACGTAATTAATTCACACTTATTTCGATGTCGGTCGAGTGCTGCCTGAGCTTAAGACCGTTTCCGACGAACACTACCGAACTCGTGCGCGCCGTGAACAGTTACTGACTTTTCTGTAGTTAGATTACAACACGTTTGCCTTACACCTAAATTTCACCCACCCTACTCTTCCTGCCCCCCATTTTCTCTGAATTCGAGGCGAATTCAAGTTCGGCAGGAGGCGGTAAGGGATCTCAGGTTAACATTATTCATCCAAATTATTTGATTTTTTTCGGTCAATTTTTTTCGCATTTCTTAAATTATCTGTTTTATCGGGCTAAATTTGTCGCACGTGTTCCCTTTCTCCCGAATTGTTTTATCCTGGTTGATATTATTTGTTTAAACCATTTTATTTTCTTTTCGGCAATTTTCATCTAAATTGTTTAAAATTTTATTTCCAAATTTTATCCGTTTTGGGTCTCGCGGGTTGCTCGTTGATAGATGTAAAATTTTCCCTTAAAAATTGACTTCAAAATTTTGACGCCGGAAATCGCTGACCGGCGGGATCCCCCCCGTGTACGGATATTATAGCGGCAATCGCCGGCGCGCGAGACCCTTCCCTCCACCCCTTTCCTCCCACCCTCCCCTCTTTTCCCTGGTCGTTGACCGACTGTATGGGACACTTAGTCTCCAGTTCCCGAACACGTGCTCGACGGTCAACAAGTCCATATACGGCCATGGCTAAGTCGGATAGTTAGCTGCAAGGTCCTATGTATCCACATAACAGCCGATCCGGTCGCTGACGCGACGGGATACTTTATTTTTATATTGGAAACGTGGATGTGACGATTAGTTACCAGATATGGTAGCCGATCGTCCGGGAAATTCACTGCACGTGGTAAAAGCTTGCTACGTACAGCGTGCGACGGCCGGCGAACGCTAGTCGCCGGGAGAAATCGCCTGGAAAATTTTGTCACACAGTATATCGCCCGCCTCATTAGCATAATGTATTCAAAAGACCAGTTAGAACCGGTTCAGACCGGTAGAGGCCAGCTAAGAAAGCCCTATACACGCTGCTATAGCTGCCGCGTGCGGCTAAGCTACTGCACGCGGCGTGCTCTAGCTACTGGCAATAAATATAGCTGTCAGCTAAGCTTGCTCGTCAGAACGAGTTTGGCAGTCATCGAGCGAAGACCTATGCGACGTTATAATAGCAAAGTGTGTATAGTGATATAGAGTCGACAGCAGTTGCGGGGATAGTCTACAGTGACCGTCGGCGGTTATTTTGTTTGGTCGATGATAGTCGGCGAACGTGTTGAACGTTAGCGAACATCGTTGAACGTTACCGCTGTCGGCCATTTTGTTTGGCTTCGACCGGAAGTTGCGTGCGACTCGCCGAACTGTTCGCGAATTGATTGTTTACCTTGATTTCGTCGTCGGAAGAAAATTTCTGCTTGTCGTTACTGCTTGTCATCGATATTGTCTTTTTCTTTCTGAAACCCAAAAGCCAGTTGTGCGCGGTTTTCTATTTCCGGTTTTATTTTAGTTGTCCGTGCATAGAAATCTTACCGCTTTGGCTCTATTGTCAAATTCTGTCGATTGTCGAAGTTCCCTTAGGCGCGATTTATTTTCAGTTGAATTCCCTTAATTTCAGCGGTTGTCGATTCGGGGTTTTTACCAGTTCTCTTTGCTAGAGGATCCCACCTTCCACCGAAGGCAAGCTTGGACTTGTAAAAGCCTGGCGATTTGTCGGATAAGTCTCCTTTTAGATCTTCTTCCTGTCAGATTAGGCCCACAGCATGTACATTAGCGGATATAACTGAAGACAGCGGTCGGTTGCAATTTTTACTCAAAGTCTACCATTAACAGCTTCTACCGCGGATAGCTTAGCCATCGTCAGCGCCAGTAGCGGCGGGGTCAGTTCAGCTCCTACAAATAGGCAAATCAAATGACACTTTAGACCAATATTGGGGTAAATGATCCGTATGACACCAAACTGGGTTAGCCTCACACAGTCTAATGTCATACAGACCATTCACCGCAATGTTAATGTGAAGTGCTTTTTTGTACAACATTTTTGTTTGTTTTTTGTTTTTTATTGTTGTTATACATTCATATTTTATTTATGTTTTTAAGGTAGTATAAAGACGCATTTACAGTAAAGTGAAATGTATACTGATCATGTTATTGCAAATTGTCTGTAGAAAATTGGTTAATAATTTGCGAAAATAACGACAAAAGTAAAGTGTCACGTTTTTTTATGGATCACGGTGTAAAACTTGCATTTTTCAATTACTTTACTATTCAGCACTGCAGATTTTTTTAATTTGAGAAGTAGTTTGATTAATGCTCACGTGAAAAACAACAGCGTCGTTGACGTTGCCTGAAAAATTACTGTACAACTTGAATTTAGATTACAATGCTTTCTAAAAGTGTATGCAGTTGACGATTTGGTAAAGGGGATTTTTTTGATCTAGATAAAGACACACATCGTAAAAAAATTAATCTATGTGTTATGGCGAAGATTTTTTGCGCAAGTTGCGCTTGTTTTTTTGGTAGTACCGGTGCAAGTCATTGCTGAAGTATGCGTCAAAATGTCATAAAACCTGTACTGCGTGATTTGTGGTCGTTCAAGTTCATCGTTGTTGGTACACCTAAAAGCTAGTCAGCAGCACTTGTTTGACAGTTAGCGAGCTTGTAATTTTCTGCAACAGTTTTTCGCTAGACGATTTATTACACGGAAAGTAGCTATTTTTTAAATATAATTGGTCTTTGGCGCTTTAGCTGGAAGAAAATTTTTGCGCTTAGATGTGTTATATAAGTTTGCAAAAAAAATAAAAACGCGTTATCCTACGATCCAAATTAAGATTTTCTATATCACTTGGTTTTAGTCGATACTAGGACGTGACATTAAGACAGACAATATATTACAATAGCCCAAACGCGCTTAGCGTTACATGCTCTTAAACGTAAAATGTTAAATATAATTGCTGTACCTGAAATCGTCGCCAATGTAATGGTTTCGGCGAAAATCCCCAAGTCCAGAAAGTCTTGTACATCATCACTGTGTGATTTTTCGGTCCAACAAGCGGCTTTCCCACCATATGTCGATATAAGATAAAAACCTGATGACCGCTTAAAGCTGCCCCAGCAAAATATGGTCGGCTACTAAAAGCTTGAAATGCAGCACGCACCCAGCGATAGGCATATTTAGATACACTATTGTCATCCTCAATAATCAGTGCAAGTTCGTCGTCGGAATCGTCAGGAGGACGCCACGTATAAATCCATTGCCCGTAGAGGCCAACGTGTTTTTTGTGAACGTGAACTCGAGTTGCGCCTTGGCTCCATCGAAACTCAGACGCTATTTTGAGAGTTTGGCTATCTGCGCTGTTTTTTTTACGATCTCTGTCAATCCAAATTTCCAAGGCAGCTGTATGACTGTCCATCTCTAACGTACGTAAAGATCCAAGAATGGTCGCTAAAGACCACGGCCTATTGTATGTCATGACTATAACTCTGAATTCGACTTTGTCGTTGTATGAGCATGGCCTTTCTGGTACACACGGCACACTTGTCAGCGATAATCTTTTATGCAGTGTCGCAGGTACTAAATATGTTTTTACTGACATTGAATCATACATGAAACGAATAAAAAAAACAAAAACAAGTACAAAAAATACAACTGTCATTAATCGACACCTTACTGCCATTAAGCAGTCCATTTTGTGATGTTTCCAGTCGACTTTATTAAAATTCTGCACTGAACTACCTTGAATTAGATTTTTGTTTGCGTGCTAAGCTTAAACTTGCACGACATCGAGACGCATACATCCTGCACAACAAATATGCCTATAACGGTCAGCAACGGTAAACTGTTACATGTATAAGTAACATTACAGTGTTTAGCATGTATATGACTGTTTGGCGGACAACTAAGCCTGCAAAGACGGCAGTACTTAGAATAAGGGCTTTTCAGATATGTGGGCTCATCAGATAAAACTTGCGGTTTTAACTTTCTGCGGCGTAAAAGTGGACTTTTACGAGAAACCGAACCCTAACCCTAACTCTAGCCCTAAGCCTAGCCCTAACCCTAACCTTAACCCTAAGCCCTTTAAGGCGATGAGTTTTCTTATCAGATGTACGGAGTTTCTGACATATACGGTCTCAGACCAAAGAGTCCGTCAGACCAGCTGACGTCGGCATTTTGTAAGTCATCTAAAAAGTCTCGCAAGTTGTAAATGTGAAAGATGCTAAGATGCTAAAATAACGCGTCTCTTTTTCTATTCGGAATATGCATTACGCCTATTACACCGCATTGCATGACTTGTGTACGAGTACCCAACAAAATATAAAGACTCTGTTTTAAGAGAAATGCACAACGCATAGACCTGCCATCCGCTCAACCCGTGTTTTGTGGTCTAGCAAAAAAGCTATAGACCCTACATTCGCCAAGTTTTTCAGAAATTGTAGGAAAGGTCAAGGGCTAGCAGTATGTAAAATTTTGGGGAATCTGACAAACAGGGGTTGTAAAAAAGGGAGAAATTTTTTAACCCTTTTTATTTTTTTTTATTGTGGGAGATGGAGGGCACGTAAGATATTTTTCGCAGATAAGGCACTACCTGGCCCGTGCACATGTATAATTTTAGACCCCAAAAATTTGCGTGGGATAAGGGAAAAATGTTTTACAATTTTTTACTGGTTAATTGCGCCGTGCAACAGATCTCAGAAACTGTAAGTAAAATCAATCCGCTTTTGCGCCAGGTTGTTGGCTATAGGTCAGTAATGTCAATGCGAAAATAAAAATTAAAAAATGGGTTTATTTTCAACAAATCACCCCAAATGTAACCCAATTTTTTGACGATATTTGACAAAGTTTTAAAAATCGTAATTAATTCAAAGGGTAACTTAGAAAGTTCTGAATGTGTATGTAAGCCAAAGTTTATGGTCGCTATCATATTTGATTAAAATGCCGACCCTATCCCCCTCCCCTAAATATTTTTGGGGTCATTTTTTTTTACTTTTGGCTTCGCAAAATTTAAACCAATGGTTCTCAAAATAAAAACATTTTTGACGAATCAAAATTTAACAAAAAATAGAGAGTTATCAGTAATTTGCAGCGAGGTACAGGAGTTTGGGGTGGTCAAAACATATCTGGGTATTTTAAGCCCCCATATTGACCTACCCGATATTTTTGCCAATTTTGTCCAAATTTTCCAAAAAAATGTCATTAATTCAAGGAATGCCCAAAAAGTTTTACGTGTGTATGTGGACCAATCTTTAGAGTTTTTACCACATTTAATCAAGATACCTATCCTACCGCCTCCAGACTCTTAAATTTTTGAAGGGTTAAAATTTTTGTCATGTTTTTACTTTTTGTTCAATAATATTCAAGCCCGTTTTCTTGAGATACGTCAAAAATTGAAGAAACGATATTTTAACACATGTGGGAGAATTCATAGTCCTTTCCAACGGCATATAGATTTAAGGGGTAGCTAAAATACGTTAAGGGTGTTGAGCCCCTAATTTGACCCACTCTAAATAATATTTCGGATTTGGACAATTTAGCGCCATCTGGTAAACTCACTGGTAAACATAAAGCCCCGACATCGATGTCGTACAATAGGCCAGACCAAGATAAACAATGCTTGTTCCAGACAGTTTTGTAAATGTCACCGTTTAGGGCTAGAGCTTGTCACGGAAATAAAATAAATCGAATCGTGCGACCTTAATAGCTAAAAAATTTGTTAACAAATAATTATGCCTCAGAGAGTGTGTTTTGGTGCGGTATGTCTAAAAATGTGTTTTTACGCCGCACATTTTTCAGATCCTTAACGCCCGTCAGGATAGCCGATTTTGCCTGCGCCCATATGTCAAAACAGTAGAGAAAACTTGTTTGGTGCAGACCACGCTCTCGAGGTCCGTGCGCAATGCGCATGCGCGGCTCTGGCCAGGGGTATATAAAGCATGTAAGGACAAATTTTCGGCAGTCTGGTCGACCAGACTGAAACGGACGGTTGTCTAGCGTCATCTTAACAGACGTATCTTCGTCCATGGTGGGTATGTCGTAGTACTGAAAATAGTAGGTACTACGAAAATCCAAACTAAAGTTCATCAGCATTGTGAAGACAGTTTCAATTGGCGTTGACCGTCAGAAAAAGAATTTTTCTTTTCTTTAAGTAAAATATTTTTTTCTATAGTACTATAATCTTCTTCTTCTTTTACGTAAATATTTTTTTCTCTTTAAACAAAATATTTTTTTCTTTAGTAAAATATTTTTTTCATAGTAGAATATTTTCACTTTTATAAGAATAGACAATTTACTTTGCTATAAAAAAAACATTTTTTTTCTATAGGACTAAACATGTTTCTCCTTACATTTAAGTAAAATATTTTATCCCCTTGAGCAAAATACTTTCTTTTTAAGGTATTTTTTACGGTAAGAATACGTCGTTCGACGATATCGTACGGTCGCTCCGATAAACGTTACCCATATTGGGCTACAATTTAATGCCACTTTTTTGGGAAAAGATAAATTAGAATATCTAGTAAAACATGTAAATCGAAGTAAGCGCGAATTGAAAAAAAACAATTGCGCACATCTGCCGCCATTCGTCATCTACGTGTTTTACTTGCTATGTTCGGCGAATGTGGATAAGGGCAGGCAGCCGAGTGTGCGTTGGATTGTGAAGGCAGATTGAGAAAAAAAAGATAAATATTTTTTCGTCCTTTCTGCATTTAACGTCCATTGTTTATTCGCGTACCGTTTGGTCTGTAAATAGGAGTTTTTAGGGATAGGGCGCAAAATTTAGGAGAAGGACTCTGGGACATAAAAAATAGGAAAGGTCACAGATATATACGAAGTAAGTACGAAAAAAAAACGGAGTAAGTGTGGATTGAAAAAATCATCTGCATACATTTCTCTACCATTTGTGTTTCGTTGGATACTTTCATTTTTAAAAGACCTTTTATTTTCTGTTAAGTCGATCCGGCGAAAGAGGCTTTGAGGAAATTTCAAAGTCGACCCCTGCTAAAGCCAAGAATGCAGATAATCGATTTGTCAGAAAAGGCTTTGAGAAATGTGTAGTCACTGGCCAAGTAAGCCGAGGAAACTGTGGGTGTTAAATCAGTAGAAAAAGCTTTGAACTATTTTCCGATATTTTTCGGTCTCATCTGTCTGCGCGCGGCGGGTAACGCGAATACGGTTAATCATTTGAAGGTGCCTTTTGGTCAGTACATTTCCGTTCTGTCAATCGAAAAGGAGCAGGCGACCGAGGATATCCTCACATTTGCTGATCGGTCATGCGACAGAAGTAAAACGGTAAAATATCCATCGGTGAATCTCCGCCATTCGTATATCAAAAAGAAATTTTAATAGGTCGATCGGTCACATACCCTTGCGAATTTCCTTGCGTCGTCGAAACTAGCATCGTTTAAATTTGACCGTGTTTGCTATAAGTAGGTTAAATTTTTTTTATAGGTCTTTTTAGAATTTTTTGTAGGTTTGTCGTCTGTCATAAGGTCTGTCAGCTAGGTAATAGCTTAATGACGAAAAATATCTGCTACTTAGAAGGTATAAGACTATAGTGTGATAGACGACCAAAACGAACCCACACTCCAAAAACTAATTTTAATTTGTCTAACAACACAACAAAAATATCTTCTAACACGCGTCGGACAAAGTCCGTCATAACACACTTTTTCATACTGGCCAATCGCCGATTGTGAGATAGTACTGTGTGGAGAGATCCCACGTCGAAGAATCGCAATTCAGCACCAAAAATTCGCTAAGTAACAAGGTTCATTCTTCGTGAAACAGAATCTTGTTAAACACCCTACCGACAAGGGCCTCTTCCCAACCATGGGTCAGAAAATTTGTGTAGCCGGCCAAAATTTCGGCCTATGGATACGAGATGTGACAACCGATAGGTCCACAACCCACGCCGGTAGAAAGGGTACAGTGGGTGGAGGCGGGAACTGTGCCGCGGACACAGAAGTAAGTACGAATTTTGACGTTGGACGAAATGAGATGACAGTAGTACCGGGTAAGGTCGTGGTGGGTCACAATGGCGCCCAACGTGAAGCCAAACAGAGGCAAAGTCAGAAAAGAAGTCTGAACGAACAAATACTCGAGGTATACCACGAAGTAATGTTCAAGCATCAGAACTTAAAAAATATTCTGACAATGAACCAGACTTTTGGACAGATACCAGAACAGAATTTGATAGGTCCAACGAGAAGACTACTGACCGACAGACTGACGTAGTAACTGACCAACCCTTAGGTAGGTACGATCCATTGCTACCATCGGTGAAGGCAATACCACCCTATCGGCAATATCCAAATACCGATTCAAACGTATCTTATCATATCAGACACCTCGAATGTTTTCTACGATTTGACCCGTCGATTTAGCGTACGAAACTGTCCCGAATTCTGGTAATGCTTCTTATTGTCCGAGGGAAAGGCAATTCTGTTTCACTAAGGACTCCCGTCCGGCAAAAAAAGTTGCCGCTTCTGAGGACGATGATATTGTGATACCGCCAAGTGGTGTGGTAAGTCCAAACCTAGGGAGATCGAAAGTGATACTTTTACAGAAACCGAGTCTGACGTTTTAGAAGGGGAGGACTTTTTGGTCGTTTCTTCTAATGACAGATTAATTGGTGGAGCACGCTTTGGCCAAAAAATGTTACCACGACGTAGAGATACTTTGGGAAAAATACGTAAAAACGTTGAAATATCCAGTCCCATGATGTTCTCCGTCGTACACGATCATTCAAACACCTACCAAGTGTCGTATCGGCCAGTAAAAATCTTTCTGCTAATACAAGAGTAAATTCTGTGACAGAAACTCGTAAGAAAAGTAGGACACCGGATAAATATTCAGATGTACTTTATGTTTTTCGCCAACCCTTTCTCAAAACACCACCTGGGTATGAGCTACGTTCAGCAGAATCAGGAGACAAATACATGCGATGATGTCAGAAGCAGAATAAAAATGTCCTTTGTAGGAACATCTGACGAAAAAGATAATGTCCCAAATAATAAAGACCGTAGTGTTGACCACCATGGTGTTTTCCCATATGGGCGACATTTACCTCCGCCGGTTCGCCGACGGGGTGCATCGGCGCCAATGGAAAAACGGTATTTTGCCGATACACCGCAGCTCGACAGGCATTCCGCGTTCGATCACCGGTTTTTACCTTTATCAAAGTCAGGACAATGTCCCAGTCGTAAAATGAGTGCTAGAAATAAATGTTTCAACGCATCTCATTTTTCGCGAACCCGACAAAAGGACAAATCTGAAGACGAACCTATGACCGCCAAGGTGCGATTTTCCCCTTACGTATCTAGTGTACGTAAGTCATCGACAGACGAACTCACCAGCAATCATAAGTGTGAGGAAAAAGAGGCATAAGCCCACCTGCTGGCGAAAGTTTGCGAAATCTGGAACGTCGTAAGTCCCGTCGAGAGGTTAGTGCTGGTCAGAAACCTAACCGAGTGCGGCACTACCGATCATCTAGTTTCGACTTAGAAACAGACGATGCGGATCTTGGTGCTCGAAAAAAGTCGACCCCATCCAAAGATGGTAAAATTTCGCACCAAGCATTAGGCAGGTAACCTACAAGAAGTTTAGGATCATCAGCATCCCGAACAAGCAATTCGACCAGGTCTAAGATTATGACTTCAACAAAGTCTCGAAGTCCTCATACTTAGCGAAAAAACCGACCTCGCTCAAGAAATCGGAAACATAGCTCTTCCTGCAAAAAAACCACACGCAGATTTATTATATCGCCAAGTCCCAATCGTGGTATTTTTGTGAAGGAAATTGTAGTTTTGACGACCTGTCGTTTTTTTTCTGATAGCGAATCTGATAAGCACGGAAAAGTCTCTTCACGAAAACATCTGCTTAAACCCCTAAAATTTGATGGAAAACGTTTTTTCGAAGCTTTTAAGCCCATTTTTGTAATTGTGCAAAATATAGTAAGTGAAACGGAAAAGACAGCTAATTTTTCTTCGCAATTCGCCGGATGATGAGGTAGCCAATGTGTTGTGGGACTATGAAAAAAGTGACTATTCACTTTCCAAACTGACAGCTACGTTAAAGCAAAAGTTTGAAGGACAGGCCTTTGTGGACAAACACCGTATTGAGTTGAGAAATTGTCGACGAAAAAAACGAGACGCTTCAGAGTCTTCTCGCCGACATCCGTCGTTTAGCGGCTTTTGCTTTCCCCACCATTAACCGTAAAACTCGACTATTTTTTCGATGCCATAGGAGATTCCGAATTTGCTCTGCGAGATCGTGATTAATAGCCTCCGAATTTGAATTCTGCATTAGCAATCGCAGTGCAGATAGAGGTATGGACAATGACTAGTCGAAATCAGTTTGCAGAAAGCAAGTTACTTGTTGAATCTAAAAAAACACGAAAAACAAACCAGCAGAATACTTCTTTTTTGGCCACTCAGGGAATAGAAACGAAGTCTTGCAGAAAGAAGTAGCGGAAGATAAGAAGGCTGAACAGAAAGCCAAGAAAAAAAGTAAAGGAGACTAAGCGGAAAATGGCAAAATTAAAGGTTCGACTAACGAACAGAGTAGAAATGGATGTACGAAATGGTTTAGTGTATCGACAAAAAAGTAGTTTTAAAGACAAAAAGCCAAATTTATTGCGGTTGCTACTTCCGCGTTTGAAAGTTTAAGAAATGTTAACAGAATGTCATGGTGGGACAGTGTCAGGTCATTTTGGTTTACAGAAAACAAAAAAAAATAGCAGGTGGCGAAAAAATTTTATTGGAGTAATTGGAAGGAAGATACTGAGCGATTTTGTCGTAAATTTTCTCAGTGTGTTAGCTACCATTGAGGAAAGTTAGCGAAACAAAGTGCATTATAGCCAGTTTTGCTTGAAGCACCTTCGAAATATGGTATATATATATTTGACTAACCTACACCCGCGTTCGGACAAAAAAATCTTTGGATTTTAACCTGTATGGACAGTTACACAAAATTGGCTAAAGTTTTTCCTATCAAGAATAAAAAAACCGAAACTGTCGCAAAGGTTCTGGTCGAGCAAGTTTTTACTCGACTTGGATGCCCTTTGTCGATTCTCAGCGATCAAGGAAAAGAAGTGGATGGACGTATAATAAGGGAAGTTTACCAATTGTTTGGCATAAACAAAAACTTCGTACAACACATTATAAGCCATTCACAAATCAGATTAAGCGCTTCCATAAAACCATGAACAATATTTTGGCTAAAACTGTCGCCGATAACCAGAAAAATTAGGATGTCTATTTGTCATGGCCGCTTTTCGAGCAACAAGGCATGAATCTACTAGTTTTTCTTTATATTTCTTGGCTTTACATTAAAAAAACCTGACTTCCGCTTGATCTTATGTACGGTACTATTGATGAGGCTTTAGTAGAGAACTATGACGCTTTTGCGGAACAAGTTCGCGATCGAACTATCACAGCCTATACACGAGTACGGCAACAACTTCGTCGTAGTGCCGAGCGAAATAGGCGCGACTACGACGTAGGTTTGAAACCCAAACAATTCAGTCCTGGACAGTGAATTCTTTATTTCAACTCATGTAAGCTCCGAGGAAAGCAAATGAAATGGCAAAGACAGTATGAGAGAGAGTACCTGGATATTGCTAATCCGACTTCACTTTCTGCAAAAATACAGCGAAATGCAAAATTACTGGCTAAAATAGTGCATGTCGATAAGCTTAAAAATACCCTGGTACGCCTCCCAAGTCGTAGATCAATACGACACCATCACTAAATCGGACCTTACCACCTGTATTTTTGGTCAGTCCGACTAGGCCTAGATTAACGCTCTGACGAACATTCAGAGTCATCGTTTGTAGAATACGAGTTTGTGACTCCTGAAAGTCCGACTCTTGAGAGAACTGACAGTACTTTTGTCACTGCAAGAAAAAAGGATAAAATAGTTGAAAAATTTCCGATGAACGAAAAAAACGGGAGTAAAACAAAAACTAAGTACGCAAAGTCGAGAAACTCACGATCGGTTAAAAAAACTTTATATTCTTGTCTGTTGGCCGCGAGGCAACAGACGTAATCGATCAAAAGAGTAAAAATAACGGTGATCGAGTAAAAGAAGACACAATGTTTTTGTCTGTTAACCTCGAAGCAATAGACGTGATCAGTCGGAAAAATAACGGAGTCAAGAAAGAAAGTAGTACAAATCAGCAAAATTCTGAAATACCACTGATAGGCCCAAGTGCCATTTACGTTCAGCAGTCCCGCGCTGATGGGTACGAACAAAGCAGTAAAGGTTCGTTTTTTAATGCCGAGTTAGTGGATATTGTCACGGAAACGGTACGGTTGTCTATGATGGGGGATAGTACACAGTTACCAGATACTATTGTCTTAAGTTCTGATCATTCGTCAAAACATGTACTATTTTTCGAGCTAGCTAAGTAAATTCCCAACTACCAGCGGCTAAGTAAATAAAATTCCTGCTTTCGATCAGAACGGTGGTAAGACCAGCCAGAAGAGTGACTACTATTTTAATGAAAATAGCCAACGACATCCTAATAAGGAGGTCAAAAAATCAGGTAAAACTTCTGTCGATCAATGAAACGACGTAAGAAAATACCCTAAAGAAATAGCACTTTGTGCTCAGGATAATAAATTGACGAATAATGTGGACTCACCAATAACGTCAAATCAAGAAATTAGTATTGGTCCTAAAAGAAAATGTTCACAGAGAGAGACACGTCTGTTAAAAAAGTATGATCATTTTCGTATGGAATCGACATCAAAACGAAAGAAAAGAAGAGGGCAGTTTTCGAATAAGTCATTGAGGACTTTTGATTTTTTTTCTAATAAATGACTATTTAATTCTGCCAAATGACAGTAGATGTGAGGACTCAAGATACTGTTATGATTTAATCATTTAAAAGACAAAGCTTTTAGATATCAGAAAATCCTTCTAAATAAAAATATACAACACCTAAATTAGTTCTATTTCGCGCTGAGTTGCGCGTGTGAGTTTGTTTTTAGGTCGGCCACATAAAAATACGATAATGTTGTGTTAAGTCACTTTCTCTCTAACTATCTCAAACAAGGTCTATAAAAATATTCTGTCTATCCAGTAATATTGCGTGTTATGTAAATGTGTTGTATTAAAAAGACGACAAAAATGTTAAAATAATAAGATGTAAAAAATGATTTTTAAAAGAAAGGTATAAAGCGACCAATCAGCGATGTGTTGAATAATACAGGTGTGAACCGTACGGTCTGACCGTTCATTTGAGCCGCTTGCTGCAAATAAACGTGAATAGCGACACTAACTATTGCAAGTCGCTTGCTATAAAGTAGACGCCGCTTCACCTGTCTACAGGTCAAGTGCGCGCTGTAACAGTAATTGCCGATAAATACTGTCTTAGGAAGGTCTCTAATCTTATAACTATAGCCGAAGCTGATGCTTAATGTGTTAAGTCAAACCAACCGTGTATGTGATGTCCGCTGTGAGAAGCGATAAGCAGAGCTAAAACTAAAGACGTGACATGTGCCGAAAAGATATAGTTTGTAGGGTTCTAGGAAGTCGAAAGGTGCAAATGGCGTTGCCCTGTTAAAGGAAGTAAAGCGTCTAACAATGTTGAGTGCTAAAAAGTTGTTCAGAGCCTAATTAAAGTGAAAGTCGTCGTAGCCTAAGGAAAAAAATTAAATATTAAGTAGCAATAAGCTGAGGCTGCAAATTGTAGAGCCGCGGCTCCCAAAAAGGCGATCTTTCGGTCCCGTGAGAGCTGAGAGGTGGAGCTTAAAAATGTGTTCACATCTTTGGGGCTACAGCCTGTAGCCAGGAAAGCGCTATGACCCAAGTTGAGCTAGGCTTAAGAAGTCCACGCTAATTGACGTCACTCTTGCGTTCTTAGTTAAGCTAGCGGTTAGTTGAAAAACTTTGCTTTCTGTCTGAGTTCTCCGTCGTATAACGTCGCTCAATAAAATCAGAAAAAAGTTCAATAGAACGTGTCTAATAACTTATAGAAATAGCCGTTTTGAAAGTGGTGGAGAATCAAAATAAAATCTCCGCTACCGCGTCGCAATTAAATAGTTAGTCGTCAATCGCTGTCGAAATTACGCTGATCATCGCAAACCGCTGTCGCTAATCGTCGCTTCTAAAACACGAATTACTGTATTTGCTATCTGAAAATGTACCACCTTGTACCGCTGGAAAAAACTAGCTTTGCTATAGACGCTGCTGGAGAGAATTGGACAAATTTTTTGGGAACCATGAAGACATTCTTTGGGTTCATAGCAACTATTGTGACAATTGGCGCCATCATGAACTTTTGCATTGGGACGCTTGCTACGACGGTTGCGGTTACCAGGAAATGAAAGCTGCCGACATTATTTATTTGTTGCCTTACGACCACAAAATTACACCACCAAGAGGGTATGTACGCAAGTATCTAGTTGATAATACCAAATTGTCACCGCCGAAACCAAACTTTTTTGTGCACATTGTTTTTTTTCCGATTGTTCAGAAGTTGCTTCTAAATTTCGTGTTCATCGCTCACCTTTCAAGTTGACATTTCTCCGATTTTAAGTATGCACAGCAGGTTCTCAAGGATGAATTTCAGGTAGCGCAGAAAATTTCCTATCATGCTTTTTCTCCACTCAATTATTTTAACAAACACAAACCAGGCGACGACTGCGAAAAACGCAATCTAATAATCGAACATTAATTATTTATCTATTGCGACTTGACTCGCCGAAATGGGTCTGGTAAACTGACTCATTGCAACTACAGACACGCTACTGTTATTTCAAGTACAGCCGTGTACTGTTGCGGCTATTATTCGTCGAACGTTCGCTGCTACGTCGTACGCTTACATTACTGCACTGTTCGCACGATTGTCGGTAACGATGAGCAAACCGCAAAATAATCCGTTGGTGCGCCGTAACAGTATTTCCAAGCGTCCGACGCCGCAGTCGACACGCTTGCCGACACGTTCGTCAACTTCCGACTTCGCGACGTCACCGGAACTTATTGCAACTACTACGACAACTACTTCTGCTGCCACAACTACCGTCGGAACGACATCTGTTAACGCGCCGATACGACCGTCGGCAACATTCCAGCTTACTGCGACACGCCCGCACGAGATAACGGATGGAACTGGAGCTGAGCTACAACCGAAGACGACGTCTACGGCACCGTCGAGTGCAACTATAAGTACGACGACAACTTCACCTACCGTTCTCCCAGGTACAACGACTGTCATTATCGACGGTGGGGATGATCGAGTGTTCGCGTCATCGCCATTTTGTGGGACGGACTCTGGAAATGCTGGCGCGTGACTGCTTTACTTCGAGAAGTACGCTATTTATCGGGGAGGTTTCGATGCCAATAAACTACATCTGTTCGCATTGCTGTTACAAGACGCTGCCGGTAATTGGTGCTACAACCTGGACAACGGGATCAAAGCTAATTGGCCAGCCTTGGAAAACGCTTTCAGGCAACGTTACGAGGATACGGACATTTTTCGTTGGCGCAAAGCTACCGAGCTCTTACAACGTGCTCAAGGTCCGTCGGAGAGTGTCGATGTCTATATAACTGCAGTCCGTAAACAGGCAAAATCAGTCGGAGTGAATGGAAAACAGGAACGTTATATGATTCAACATGGTCTACGTGGTCTATCGGACATACTGGCACACGTGATCCGTGCACAGACCACGACGACGGACGGTGTACTGCATGCTGCTCGTGTCGCCAAGGCAGCTGCATCGATAACGATGACATCAAGGACGACGTCAGGCGATGTACAGCTCACCAAGGTCATCGCTGATGTTGCTACCAACTAACAGATCGTGAAGAAGAACAACCAATAGCTGATGAAGATCACTACGCAACTGATGAAGGAGACGACGGACAGCAACGTCAAAGCGTCAATCAACTTGTCATTAGAACCCCAAGTGCTGACGACACCGTCACAACGCTGTGTCACCTACGCTGACGATGGCACTCATCAACACGTGGAACGACAACGCTCATTGAGAGGACGTTTTGCTACAGGTCCGAGTATTGATTCTATGAGTGTAACATCACTGAATTTTTGTTTATTCTGTGGAGGTGAACACCAACTGGGTAGACAGTTTTGCAAAGCTGCAAATTTGCAGTGTTTTAAGTGCGGTAGAGTAGGCCATTTTGTTCGTGTATGTCGATTTGAGCTGAGTCAAAAAACTAATAATTTGCCACTCCCACACGACAGTTCGAAACAAAACTGGAATACTGAACACAGCTCAAGATTTGATTTTACGAAAAGCTGTCCCAGTTTGCGAAGCATATAGCAATGTAAGCTGAGGTGTCTTGGAGACAAACAGGCAAAGACCCCGCAGCCTAATTTGGATGAAACAGAAAATGAATCACAATTAAATTCAATCTCATTATCTGTTAATAAACGAAATACTTTGGCCATTGTGGATACTGGCACGTCAGTATCGTGGCTACGTTATAAATTTGCTAGAAAATCTAATATTCGTGTGGTTAAAAATAATTTGAAAAGCCGAGATCTTTACACTGCTGACGGACGAAAATTGGGTGTCGTAGGAAACGCGACTGTTAACATAGGACTGGGAGATTTAAAATTACCTACAATTTCTATGTAGTTGAACAATTAAACCACCCAATACTTTTTGGTATTGAATTTTTACAAACGACCAGGTGTGATATCAATTTACAAAATAACTGTGTATTACTGAACAAGAGTTTGACGATGTTGCCGCTTCAGACAATAGATAGCTCAATGTCATTGTTAAAGTGATCACAACAGGTCCATTTGCCACCGCATACAAAGGCGCTGATTTCAGTACGTCTCACTGATAGATCCGCAAGACGTTTTCAAGGTAAAAATTCATTAATTGAACCATTTCTCACAGCTGAACAACGTGGTTTCTATGTTGCTAAGGCTGTGGTTGCACGGCCAAAAACAAGTAACTTTTGGCAAGAAGCTTGCAATGTTCCGCGTAATTTTATTGTTGCCACACTCAGTCCCATTGGCTTATGCAATACAAGGCCTTTACAACAAATAGATCAGTCAAGGCAGTTAGGCAATAGCATGGCATGTAGGCCTACTGCTAGGCAGACATCGAGCTACGAACAGACACAGGCACACATATTGTCGCAGGAAACTGCATGTGCGGCAGTCACTGCAGACAGTTGGTAGGCCGACTTGTGTAGCCGGTACGGCGCAGCATTTGGCTGATGTCGGGACGGATGGAAAAAGCTGCAGCTGCTACAGCGCTAGCCCAGTACCGACTGTAAACAATTGCAGTAAGACTGGCTTGCTGCAATCTGAGCCGCAGAAAAATTCACCGCAGCAAACTACTGATGCACGGACGGTTGGTCGCTGCAGTGAAAGGGAAAATATTTGCAGCGGTAGGCTATATGGTAGCAAGCAGCAGCAAGGCTTAGCTGTTGGTTGGATAGAAACTGAAAGTACACTAACAGGGCAAGCTACAGCACGAATGCGTATATCGCAGCACCAGGCAAAAAGCGCGAGTAAATCGCACATAACGGCGCATTCTACACTAGCAGAAAAGATTGAACATTTGCGATCGCGAGGTTTCCTAATTGACGGTTGTAACGCGGTAGAGAATGCATTTCTTCAGTTCATAGAGTTATTATACAGTTTTCAAGATATTTTTTGCATATTTTTCGACAGACATAACAAAGTGCAATTTATAGAAATGCAATATTTCTACTTATCCAGACTCTAAACCTGTACGTTGTCAACCTTATAGATTAAATGACAAGATGCGAAATCACGTTGACAAGCAGCTAGACGAATTATTGGCCGCAGAAGTAATTACACAAAACCACGGGTCTGCTTTCGCGTCTCCCATTATCATGGTTAAAAAGTGTACTGGAGATTGGCAATTCTGTGTGGACATGAGGCACTTGAATAAGATAAGTCTTTTCTTTATCACGAATTACCATTTTTTGAGGATATATTAGATGTCATGAGACGAAATAAGGCACAGGTACTCTCAGCGTTAAATTTGAAATCTGCGTATTACCAGCTTGGGCTAACAGAACAGGCTTCTCACAAGACGACCTTTATTACGTATTTGAGGCTGCCCCAGGGCCACTCACAGAGCCTTTATATCATGCAATTAACATTGAACAAGTTGTTTCGAAATCAGATTAATAGTTACTTACTTGTTTATCTCGATGACGTCATCTGTGTCTCTGAGTCAGCTGACAAGCACCTTGAACACCTTAGAAATATTTTTAAAAAATTTAGAGAGGCAAACGTAAAACTACACCCTAATGACTGCAAGTTTTTCCAGTCAAAAGTTTAATATATTGGTTTTATTTTCAGTAAGTACGGAGTCAAGAGTGACCCAAAGAAAACTGCCATCGTACAAAACTATCCCACGCCTGGAAAAATTAAAGACGTAAGAGCGTTTTTGGGCCTCACGAACTATTTTCGGGGGTATATTCCCAATTACGCCGATCTTTGCTATCCGCTCTATCGTCTTCTTAAAAAAGATTACCCTTTTATCTGGACGGACACGGAAGAAAAATCTTTCCAGGCTCTAAAAAAGGCTTTGTCAAGCCGGCCCATTTTGGCTTTTCCAAATCTATTAGAAGAAATGATTTTAACAACTGACGCGAGTGACACTTATTTCTTACAACTTATCTACGATAAAAGATGGACACGAACGAATTATATCATACGGGGGCAGAGGTTTGAAACAGGCGGAAAAGAATTACTCTGCCTGCGAAAAAGAAGAGCTTTTGTCTTTAATTTTAGGGGTGCAATACTGCCACGAGTTTTTACAATCGAAGCCAATTTTTAATCCGAACGGACAACTCTGCTCTGAAATTTTTGAACTCTGTTAAACACGTTCAGGGTCGACTCGGACGTTGGAACATGTTACTATTAGGTATAAATTTTGTATCGAGCACATCAAGGGTCGTAAAATGTTTTGGCAGACACAATCAGCCGTTTAGAATTGCCGACAGATACTTCGGAAACTGACGAAAAACATCGATGACAAAGTAGCTAATATTAACAACATTTCAGACGTGACACTAGACTGTGATTTGAACGATAGATCTCATTATGTTTGGGAGATATCTTTAGATGCTCCTACATCGGATAACTCTAATGATGATGAAGTTGTTGTTGCAGAGACAAACACTGAAGACGACTTAGATAACATGTTGAGTCCTTATAATGTACCGCAATTACAGGACTCATGTCAAGACTGTCAAGTTTTTCGAGATTATTTTCGTGATGGAATATTACCTTCAGACGACGCCGAAGCTCACAAGGTTGTCTATCTGTCTGAGATTCGTTTTGCAAGACGAAATTTTGTGGTACTTGGACTTGCCACGACAGCGTAAGAAATCTGCTGGAGATCCTGTACTTCGACAGATGGTGGATCCAAGGAGTTTGAGACAGCTAATTCTACGCTCGTATCATGACAACAATTTTTATGTTGCTGGCGAGAAAATGTATAATACAATTCGTCAGAAATATTACTGGCCTAATCTATATGTCGACGTATTTGAACAAGCAAAAACGTGTTTCGCGTGTCAAACGGGTAAAGGGAGAATGGCCTTCAAAGCGCCTTTGAAGCCCATTTCTTTGCCCACTTCAATTTTTGACGTTTGGCACTTAAATCACGTTTTTTTACCTACGTCAAAAAACTATAAATATGCGTTGGTTCTGGTTGACTCATTAAGCTTATGAGGGATCCCAGGTTTATATTATTTATCTAAATTATTTTATTTTTTTGGCCATATTTTCTTCTAAATTTACTAAATTATTTATTTTATTAGGTTAGTTTTGTTGTTATTCTAAATCTATTTAATTCTTCCTTCAAATTATTCTCTCCAAATTTATCCGAAATTTTTCCTAGTCATATCAATTCTAAAACAATTTTATTTCCTTAAAATTTTTTTAAAAATTTTTTCATTTGGGTTTTCTTAAAATTTGCACGAGCAAATTTTACTTGATTTTGTTTTCTGGACAACTATTTAATTCAAATTTGCTGGTTTTCTCTTTAAAATCAAGCTATATTTCTTCCGAATTGCTTTCCAGCTAATTTCGCTTTTTCTACCAATTTCCGGTAATTTTATTAGATTTTCCACGAGAAAATATTGCAGTAATCTTCTTTCAACGTTTCCCCTTTTCCCCATCCCAAATTTTGTCTGTTGGAACAGACAGAACACATTTTATTATCAACAAAATGTTTATTTTTTTCTGGCAATTTGTGCCGTCACATTTTCCCATTTATTTCGGTAGTTTGCATTATTTTCGTCGTTTTTCGTTAAAGTTTACTAGATCCATCTATTATCTTCCCATTTCATCAGTTTTCATTAACTCTCTCCAGTTCCATTTGCTTCCATGTCCATTTTCGGTCCTGTCATTTTCCCATTGAAATGGCTGGATGCATTTTCGCGTCAAACGCTGATCGAAATGCACCAATCAGCGAGTGAATTTTTGGACCAATCACGACTCCCCGTCAATCGCTTGTCTGCACCCAACCGACCAATTTTCTTGCGAGTTAAGCCAGCCAATCAGCGTTTAGTTGATGTTTAGATGTCAGAAAGTGAAGATATATAGCAGTTGTAAAAAAAATTGATAAAGTTTTAGCAATATAGCAGTTGTGAAAGGAGAGTTTGTTGACAGTAATAGTGTAAAGATAAAGTTTGTCAGAAATTAGAAGACTTGTCGGCGGAGTGCGCCATTTCTGTTCGTCGTTCAGTGGACTCATCTGCTGTATATTTTTGTCGACCGCCATATCGGACAGATTTCTGCCAGCGATTTGTACTACGTTGGCGGAATTTAATTGATGTCCTTGTGGATTATCATCGGATGTCTTGATTGTCATTTACTTACTTGCTAAAGAGAATTTCCTTCTGCCGGAGATCCGTGTTACTGTTATTTTTCTACGTGATAGAATTTCTCACTGAAGCTTACCCGATACGTCTACACCTGTCCCGGCAAAATGTGCGCGGTTTTCTATTTCCGGTTTTATTTTAGTTGTCCGTACATATGGATCTTACCGCTTTGGCTCTATTGTCAAATTCTGTCGATTGTCAAAGTTCCCTTAGGCGCGATTTATTTTTCAGTTGAATTCCTCTAATTTCGGGGTTATCGACTTCCGGTTTTCCAGCAGCTTTCCTCGCTAGAGGATCCCACCTTCTACCGAAGGCGAGCCCGGGGGCCCGTAGGAGCCCGGCGATTGTCGGATAGGTCCCCATTTGGATTTTCTTCCAGTCAGATAAGCCCACAGCATGGACATTAGCGGATATAATTTAAGACAGCGATCGATTGCAGTTTCTACTTAAAGTCTAACTTTAACTTGTGGGAATTTTTAAATGTGAGAATGCTTGCAAACTCAAACTTTTTTATGAAAATACATTATATTATACATCACATATCATTCTTAGAGAAAACACGAGCACCCTTATCTACGCACACACATTATCCAACTAACTCAGACAGTCTGACTGATCTCGCACGTGCTAGGCAGACATACATACAGGTATTTAGCACCATGCAGTATACAGGGTGGCCCAAAACCTGACATCTTTCTACCCTAGGAAGAAAATGTCACTTTCTAATAAAACAGAGACATTTTACATACAAAATTGTGTAAACAAACTTAACTACATCACGACGCAAAGCAACTGTACAACAGACATGCACCTTATAAATACATTCAATGCAATCCATAGTTAGTGCAATATTTGTGCATGTCCAAACAGTTGAATATCATGAGTAACATTTATCACATGTTAACAATGACAGCTAACGATCAGATATACAGTTCATTTTAGTTCAGTTTAGTTCTAATGCGCATAGTCAATAGTGTGCCATACAAAATATCACATTTCACATGCACAATTCAAAATACAACATTCAATGTATACAAACACTAGCAAACAAGCATATAAGCACACATATAATCGTAAAACAGCAACACGAATTTACTCGTAAGATACATTTCTTGACAAGTAATTAACGACAACATTATCTGAACCTTTCGCATAACGCAGGTCGATGTCAAATTCCTGTAATGCTAGTGACCAACGCAGCAGTTTTGCACTTTTTGGTGCACATTCGTTGATATACTGTAACGGATTGTGGTCGCAGAATACAGTAATTTCCGCACCACACACAATGTCTTTGAAACGATTGAGAGCCCAAATAATAACAAAGGCCTCGCGTTCAATAGTAGACCAAGCCGATTGTGGACCCGTAAGTTTTTGGCTAGCGAAAGCAAGAGGCACCTAACAATTTACGTAATTCAGATTTGGTGCGGGGACGTGACATGTTAATAATCCCCTCCAGTCTTTATGGGTTGGGTTTACGGGTTCCAGATCCAATAAAATGCCCGACAAATTTTACCTCTGGTTGGGCAAAATTACACTTCACAAGATTTAGAGTCATGCCGTTGTTACAAATGACACTCAGAAATTGCCTGAGATGACTCAAATGGTCAGACCAACAGGCTGATCCTACACCCACATCATCAACGTAAGACTCAAAAAAATCACGAATCGGCTGTAACACCATGCGAACCGCTTTGACAAAAGTTGCACCGTGATTCTTTAAACCAAAGGCATTCATACAAACCATCATGTGTTACAAATGCTGTAAGCCAACGATTCTCTTTTGCCACGGGAATTTGCCAGTAGCCTGATTTTGCGTCAAACGTACTTATAAATTTACCCTCCCCAATCTTGTGCAAAGTTTCATTTACCGTAGGTATTGGAAAAGCATCGCCAATAGTGAAAGAATTCACATAACGGAAATCACACGCAATACGTACGCCTTGTTTCTTCGCAACGCAAACTATGGGACTTGCCATTAGGCTGTTTGACGGTTGAATGAGTCCTAACTCTAGCAACTCATTGATCTGACGATCAACTTCAAGTTTCAGTAACTCGGGAACTCTATACGGCCTCATAAGTTTCGGAACAAACTGAGGAGTCGTCACGATATGGTGCTCGACAACATCACACAAACCAGGTTTGTTAACAAAACACACAGAAAACTCGTCCAATAATTGCAACAATTGTTCACATTGCTGGGTGCTTAAGTGCTTAATCTTTTTAGCACCAACCCTCTTACTTGGCAAATCGTCAGCACGCGCATCGGACAACGGTGTTAGCATACGACCAAAGTCAACAACAGTATCTGCTACTACACCAAAACCTTGAATACGGACAACAAATTTCCGCATTTTGTTTGCATGAACATGACGCACATTACCATCACCCATATCAACCAAATAACTATGCGGTGATTTGACCTTTACAACAGTAGCTGGACCACACCAATGATTACATAGCTTACCACTGTTATCAGGTGCTAATACAATCACTTGATCACCTTCAGAGAATTGCTTGTTTTTGGAACGCAAATTGTAGTGAGCTACATAATCAGCTTGGGCATTACCAGCATGCTCTTTAACATAACAAGCAGCAGACTCTAATCTAGACTTTAGATCACACAAATATTTATCAACAGGTTTACTCAAGTTCATGGACACATCACGTTCACCTGTCCAGGATTCCTTGAGCACGGTCAGCGGTCCTCTCGGTGTTCGACCATAGACAAGCATATAGGGCGACGTTCCGGTTGTAGCGTTTGGCACCTCACGAAGCGCCCACACCATCAGAGGAACGAATTTGTGCAACTGACGTTGATGATCTTTTATGACGTGGTACAGCATGTTCTTGCACGTCTGGTTGAAACGTTCGACTAAGCCGGAAGCTTGCGGATGACCAGGAGTGTTAAAGCGCGGACTGCAGCCGAGTCTCGAGAGCATCTCGCGGGTCAGTTGACTGGTGAAGTTCGAACCACAGTCGCTGACGACGACCTGAGCCACGCCGACATTTGCGAACAAGTCTAACAATGCATTACATACTGACTTGGCGGTCAGTGATTTAAGCATATAAACAGCTGGCCAACGCGTACAACTATCAACAATGCAAAGACAATATCGATGACCCTGTGAAGAGGGTGGATCGATTGGGCCTATACAATCCATATTTAAGACTTGAAACGGAATTTCAGCACGTGTAATAGGTGTGATAGGCACACGATCAGTAGTCTTGACTCGAGATCGTAATTGACAATTAGTACAAGACATAACATACTGACGAACTGAGTAACGTAGTTTAGGCCAATAGAATGACAAACGAATACGTTCGCGAGTTTTGCGTTACCCAAATGTCCGCCAAATGTCCGCCAAATACAGAATCGTGAGCCAGAGTATTCCTCAGACCAAACCGTGTGTCTTAAAACGTCATAAACCACTTCCATACTGGAATGATGATATAAAAACAGCTATCAGAAATCGAAATCGAGCACGAAACAAGATAAACAGGACTAAAAATATAAATGACATTATTGAGCACAAACGGCTAAAAGCGATTGCACAGAGAGTTATCCGTCAAACTGCACGTCAACATTGGCAGAGCTTTTGTGATACACTACATAGTCAAACTCGACTGGGTACAGTCTGGAACATGGCAAGAAAAATGAATGGAACAAAGTCAAATCCGACTTCAGTACCTCTCATCCAAGATGGTAACGTGGTCAAATTAAACAAGGACAAAGCCGAAGTTTTCGCCCGCTCCTTCGCCAGTGTTAGTAGTACTACAAACTACAGTCCTGATTTCCAGAGACACAGGACGAATATTGAGCAAAATCATACTTACCTATTTACAAACAACTCTCCAGACACGGAAATCACAAATTATCTGAATAAAGATTTCACAAACCAGGAATTGAGTCTGGCAATCAATCAATTCAAGAAAAACTCATCACCAGGTGCAGACAGAATTATGTACGCATTTTTTCATCACCTTCCACCAGCAGGTCTACATCTCATCCTGCTACTCTTTAACCTCATCTGGTACAAAGGACAGCTCCCAAAAGCCTGGAAACATGCTATTGTTCTTCCTATTCTAAAGGCCGGAAAACAACCAAATAGTCCGTCATCATATAGACCTATTTCACTCACCTCAGCACTTGGCAAACTTCATGGTACGTAAGTTATATTGGTACTTGATTGCTTTTTGTATAATCATGGAGCAGTTAGATGCTGATCAGCTTGAGCAGTATAGAAATGTAGAACCAAATGTTTAAGACTAAAATTAGTGCGTGTCAGCAAAGAAGAAGATGATGTTATTGGTATGGATAGGCCTAAATTGTTAGAGACCGTTGCAAAACTTATGCTATTAAATGTTGACGATGGGCAGGTTAATACTGGCCAACACGTACAACAGTGATTTTCAACCGGGCATATTTGAATTTTAGGCCTATATTATAGCGTAGGCCTAAAATTCAAATATGCCCGGTTGAAAATCACTGTTGTACATAACAAGCATAACATAAACAGCTGGCCAACACGTACAACAGTGATTTTCAACCGGGCATATTTGAATTTTAGGCCTATATTATAGCGTAGGCCTAAAATTCAAATATGCCCGGTTGAAAATCACTGTTGTACGTGTTGGCCAGCTGTTTATATGCTTAAGTCACTGACCGCCAAGTCAGTAGGCCTATGTAATGCATTGTTAGACTTGTTCGCAAATG
>Ga0209367_1001234_pt1 | contig 30719 bp, 19 predicted proteins | sample WorMetLIZISLAND2_FD_187412 | JGI IMG/M metagenome (GOLD analysis project Ga0209367, IMG submission 187412) | Marine gutless worms symbiont microbial communities from Max Planck institute for Marine Microbiology, Germany - Olavius geniculatus... ...
GTCTGGGGGCGGAGCCTCCAGCGGGGTCCAGGGGCAGAGCCCCTGGTGAGGGGTCAGGGGGGCGAAGCCCCCCTGAAGCTAAAATACTTTTTGCTTCCGAATGTTCAATGGAAACCGCAAATTCGCTCATTTTTCTAAAATTTGAAAACGCAAAAAACCATCAAACATTGTTGAATTTTGCAAGTTGATTTCATCTGACTAATCACCGGACCAAAACTGCAATTTATCTGAGATGGTGGTGGGCCACATGAAATCCCCTCGCGGGCCGCATGCGGCCCGCGGGCCGCGGGTTGGACAGCACTGATTTAGACGAAAATTTTTCGAAAGGTAAAAATTTGAAGTGGGCAACTGCCTCCCCTTCTTCTGGACACACGTCGGTTACTTCTGTTTAGTGGGCGGTTTACATTAATTTCGGGTTTTTTGAGCTGGGATTCCGTGCGAGACAGACAGACGGACGAACGGACGAGGAAGACCCGTACTGCGGCCTATTATGACAATAATCGCGTCACGACAAACCGCGAAAGACAACGTTATCTTTTGGTTAAGACAAATCACGTGACTTGCCTTGTTGATGGACTTTCTCAGTCTGTAGATGATGCCGATGTTAGACGTCCAGGTGATGGCCAGGGGTACGTAGAAGTTGATGATGCGAGCGGCAAGCGAGTAGGCCGGGTCAGAGTTTGAGTAGCACGACAGATCTCCCCAACTCGCCCGGAACACATTCGACCAGACGAACAGCGGGCTGTTGAACAATGCGTTGTAGACCCATATACCGACGACAATCAGCACAGCTACACTCGCCTTTAAGCCGCTTCCACCGATCTTTTTTATTCCCAGAAATCTATATACACCATTATATTTATTTATTTCATATGGCAGAAATAATAAATGGTCACGGTGTGGACTCGGAAATTGGTAACGTGTCAGCTAGGCAAGCCGCATTAAAACGTTGGACAGCGGCCGACAAACGCTCGAACAAAAATGCTGTTTTTCGCGGATCAGTCGTCGCCTTTCGATATGCGCCAGGAACTTCTGATTACTGAGTACTGATACTAGTCTTATACGGCCAAATGTGTCCCCTACAGTGCCGATGGAAAAAGTCGTAGTTTCCGTTGAAAGAGCTCGTTTTCAAACTTACTTATTTAAAACGTGCATGTAACAAACGTACATGCATGACAATAAAATCACATTATAAAAGATAAGTCTGCATAAACTATACTGCAAGTTACAACAAAGATGACTGTTAAAACGGTTTAACGGAGGGCATACGCTACTTCGTGCAAAATTGGCTGACTCGGCACATGCCGCCAGATGAACTGGGTGAAAAACCTAATTTCCTGTTTGAGACAGTAGAGAATGATGTCATGTTTTTTTCCAAACAGCCTGTTCAGTCTGTAAAGGCGCTGTAGTAAGACTTAGCTAAATTGTCGTGAAATAGGCCTGTATGAAATTTCAAAATTCCGTGAACTCACCTTTCCACGATTTAACCATTAGGCCTACCTTGCACGTTGTCGGAAGAACTTTACTGACTGTCCGACGTGTTCGCGCATCACGAACGATGTAATTTAGCAACATCTGAATGTAACGATGTATACTAATATTATCAAAAATATTAACAGTAATTTATTCTGTCAAGAGGTTGTCGTACGGTACCTGTCGATCGAAAGAGCGGCCAGAGTCCATATAGAAGCGTTCATCGTCACCCACTGCCAGAAGTATTGAATCTTGCACACGACCGTCCCGAACGTGAAGCTTTCAGCCGCCGAATCATAAGCTTCGACCACTGACAATACATTCCGCATAATTTCGACATAGGCCCACTCGTGCTGATGTTAAAACATTAGCGAAAATTGATGTTCTGCGGAGTAGACCTAAACATTGCAGGACATTTCTTTTTACGACATTTGTGGCATTGTATAAGTTGTCAACCACTAGGCCTCAGATTAAACTTGCTGACTTTGCGCGCCGTATAAATTTCAGTATTATTAGGCTATTATTATTATTACTTTGGGCCACCGAACTAACGTCGTCAAAAACTGAGTGAAATGTTGCGTGGAGCATATGTAATTCTGTATAAAAACGCGTTGATAATCAATAATATTGTCATCAACATTGCTGAACTCTAATATAGGCCGATTCGAAGGATTCGTCAGTTACTTTGTGCCACCGAATCGTAAGCTTCGACCCAAGTGGAGCTGAGCATCAGACCGATATCAGCGAGGGCCAGAGATCCGACGAACATTTGAGTACCGACCTGCTGCTTACTGCGACGCCACACCAGTATAACTAGCACGACCAGGTTGCCGACTGTTCCTACTACAAAGAGGATCCACTGCACGATTCCCGTGATGTACTCCGACCAGTTTCGTTGCCATTCTTCCGAGCTAGACGTCGAGCTCGAAGTTGTTTCGGTTGAATTCCAAACATTCGTCCCTTTCTCGGGATGACTGCTGTCGTTTGCTGACAACACGTAGCCGGTAGTATTCATCTTGCTATAGGCCTAGCCTACACTCTTTAGTGTGTACGATTCGTCTACTTCTTGACGGCGATTATTATATTCTTTTCATGGGCCTATAGCCGGCTCATAGCTGCTAGGTTTCTTGCTATTGGTCAATGGTCAGACAGTGCGTGCTTGCATGCTTTCGGAAGGCGACCAATCGCGTTCTACTTAACAGTGAAGTCCGGATTTCTGATTAGTCGACACCATTTCTATATGTACGAAGGTCAATTAAATTAAAGGGTTCAGTAAAAGAACATCCGCCGAAGTTGTTCTGTTTTGTCCCACTGGCAACGAAGATAATTTATTTTTGCTTCTGAACGTAGGCCTATCCAAAACGCTACGCAGTGTATTCTGTCGAGTGCCGACGTTAAAGTGGAAGTTCAGCACAATAATTGTGTAGCTGTGTATCTCAACTGTAGCAGTTCTAACGTGAGCTTTAAAATTTGTTTAATACATTGTTTATCTTTAATTATTGATTTGTTCACACTAGCTGTGCTGTTTTTTTTCTGATAAATTTACCAGAATTTTGTTGATTTGTGTAAACATTGCAAGACATTTTCTTTTACGACATTTGTCGCATTTTCCGCATTTTTTGAAAAGTCTGACTTTTCGAAGTTACGCTGTTCTTTCACCGAACCCTTCAAATACATGCGGTAAACCAAGCGCAGCGCTACGGTCGCATTTTGTGCTTCAATTGCTTGAATGCATGTTCCCAAAGTACACACAGTGAGCACGTTTAAATTCCAAAAATTTTTTGACATTATCGTCCATGCTAGATTTTAAAAGCCTGTTGTTGCAAGTTCTTTTTTCCGTAAGGTGTCGTAAAATAAATGCAAGCCAAAATGGCCTTACCCCGTGCGTATTGGTGTGATCACGTGACTGTAGTGGTAATGATTTTGTGAAGACAACGGTGAAACATTGTTTTTATTAAGTCCAGTTGTTTGGCGTTTTGTAGGTTGGGCCCACTACGAATTTAAACTAGGCCTAGGCCTAACTATACGTTTTTCTAAACTGACGTGAATTTGTCATTTAGCTCAAAGAACACGAACAAAATGAAATTCAATGAGGTAGGTCAAAATCAGCGGCGGCGTCGGTTAAAAAAGTAAAAGGGGCGGAAAAAGTTAAATTTTTCCACAGATTACAGCTGCAATTATGCGACAAATGACATTATAAATGCTCAAAAGTTTACTTTTGTTTTTAAATTCCTTAAAATTGTATAGGCCCACTTTTTTCGACAAAAAAATTCCTACAGACTAAAATTCATGGGAAGAGGGTAATTGCGGAGAAGGGTAATTGTCCCCTTTTCTGCCACTTAACACGACATTGTTGGGAAAAACGCTAGAGGTTATTCTTGACTATTGATTTCATTTATTAACACGGTTAAATAGACATATACAGGGTGAGCCAAAAACCGGACCTGTTTGAGCGTTGATAACTCAGCGATTGTTACCCGTAGAAAGGCGTGTGATATGTCAAAAGTTTTAGAATGTTGTAGATAAAAAATCAAACTTGCATAGCAAATCATTTAAATATTATTTGCTAAGTTTTGGCATATTACGCGCCTTTCCAACAATAAACATCGCTAAGTTACAAAAGCTCAAATGTCCATGTTAAATCCATGTGTTACAGTCAAATTTGGCAGAATTTCAGGTGTGACGAATATTTATGCAAATTAGGCAAAGAATATTTAATATTTAAATGCTTCACTATGCAAATTTGTCATTTATTCTTTACAGTATTCTGAAACTTTTGACGTATTAAACGTCTTTCCACCACTAACCATCGATGAGTTATCAACGCTCAAACAGCTCCAATTTTTTGGCCCACCTCGTATAATGCTATCAGTTGAATATCTTTTGCATTGATCGACTTACAGCCGTGTAATAAAGACCCCGCTGACTAACCTTTAGGCTACGTACGAATAAGCAGCTTTCAAAAACGCTCAGACTTTGTTGATGAGCATAGCATAGCGTCTGTGAACCGGGCTCCGATGCCTGACAAAGCGTGATAATTATGCTAATGATTACACAGCGCATTCGTAAGTTGTCTAATTATTCCAGATGATTTTTTTGCTTGACGTCGTCCCCAAAGACCTGAAACTGAAGTGTTTTGGGGTAACCTCACAAAAACCGCTGTAGCTATTGTTTGCTTTGGCAGATTTAACTGAAATTTAGCAATTTGACTGCCAATAAATGGTGCATTGTTGATTTAAAATTTTGCAAAAATCAGATGTTGTTTTTAAAGTTACACAAGTGTACAATAACAGAGGGGTTTACTTGTGTAACGCCACATTGGTAACGGAAATATGTTATCTATATTCAACAGTTTAATAACTACGCTAAGAAACAATATTTTGAGCAAAATTTGGTCATCACTTTAACAATAATTTATTGAAGATTAAGCGTACGAAACTTACAGTTCGTTCAAATTTGACATTTCTATTGTACAACGTCTAGGGGTTACTTTTTTGGACACAGTGCATAAAATAGTTACTTCAGAATACACAGCGCAGCAAACAACGTATGTACAAATAAAACTTTTGATATAATCCCAGCCGGTTTTGTGTTAGACTAAGGAACTCAAGTTTGTAGGTTCTGGACTTGGCTTTGAAACGTCTGACGAAAATCCTGAATTTATAATGATGCGAGTTATGATAGTTATTGACTGTGCATAGTGTTTTATTTTGCGGTTTACTGTACAACTGCAATCTGACACTGTCGTTGCACTGAAACAAGAGTGGCATACACACGCACAGTTTTCCTATTTCGCAGGAAAATGTCATTCGATTTTTTTCGAATGTTGAATAGCTCGGGAAGCCTGGCGGTTGGGAAACCCGATACTCTACGCAGCTAGGCCACACCTGTGATAGCCTACCTGCGATCGCCTAACAACGATTTGCCTAAATGTGGCCCGGCCACGAGCCGCTAAGAAATAATGTCATTTTCGGCTACAGTGGCCCAACTGAAAACCTGGGTGTGCATTTTTGTCACTTTAGCGTCTCCCGCTCCCTAAAACCTGGTCTGGATCGCGAATATCTAGCCCATCTGTGGACGTTAATCAATTTTTGCATTACACTCACACCTAAAGTCGATTAATTTGCTAATTCGAAACCATACAAACCATACACTACATTTTTTGGCTTAAAAGCCAATTAAATTCAGAAATCGATTGATCCACCCGTGTGACAGACGGACAGACGAACAGAATTGCGATGGCTAAGCTGTTGCACGTAAAAAGTTGAAGGGACAGTATTCCAGTTTTTCGAATCCGACAGATCTCGACAACGTCACATTGCTGATACAGACATTATGGGTTTAAAATTTTAGTTCCAATTTTTTTTCTAAAATGTGGTATTTTTACATCCAAATTTGGTATTTTTGGACGAAAATTTTCCGACAACAATTTTTTTCCGAAGAATAAAATTTTGGGGGACGCAGAGGCATTTCCCCCTGCCACCATACCACTGAACGGTGCGATATTGGCGAAAATAAAATGGCTTCCGCGTTTTAATTTCGCACATAAAGACTGAGAAAACAGACTGACAGTAACAACGAACACTGTGGGCCTGTGGACGAAAAAAATTAAAACGGGGTTGTCATCCAACGCACGCAACGTACGCAACGCACGCAAGATAGGCCTACTATAATAATAGGCTTACAGTGTATCTTGCGTGCGTTGCGTACGTTGCGTGCGTTGATAGGCATACGCAACAAGAGCAATGAACGCAAGAAAAATAGGCCTACGCAACAAACACAGCTAAGTATAGCTGAAGCAACGGCTAAAACGCAAGAACAGACAGAAGCGATCGCTGGGTCAGCTACGTCATTTGTGTTAAGTGTGTTACGTCCGTTGCGCAGCGAGCAGTGTCAGTGTGTGTGCGTGGGTGCGTGCGTGCGTGCAAGATGCTTGGCGAATGACTGTCACAGTCGTCACGTCGTGTAGCTTAGTACTGCAGGAGTCCGGCAGTGAACTCCAGTCGGGCTTGAGCCTAGAGTCCTTATTTTTCTAGATTCGGACTCGAACTAAGACTAGAAAACTCAACTACACTGTGTCCGGAAAAAAGTAACCCCCTAGACATCGTACAATAAAAATGTCAAATCTGAAAAAATTCAAATAACATTTCGTCCGTTTAGTCCCTAATAAATTAGTAAAAAAATCACTAAATTTCGTTTAAAAATATCATTTCTGAGCGGAGTTACGAATTGTTGAGTATCGATAACAAATTATCACCCTTACTAAAATGGCGTTACATAGGCCCTAAGTAAACCCTGCGGTTAACGTACATTTTCGTAACTCCAACAAAAACATCCGATTCTAGCAACATTCCATATCAACAATGCATTAATTACTGGCAATGAAAGTGCAAAATTTCAAGTAAATCTGCCAAAGCAAACAATAGTTACACCAACATTTGTGAGGTCACTCCGAAACACTTCATTTTCAGGTCTTTTGTGTCTGACGTAATCTACAAAAACCTGAAACTGAAGTGTTTTGGGGTCTTCTTCTTCTTCTTCTTGGTGAACTCCTGTCAGACCGTTGTTGTACTGATAACTTGACGCCAGATGTCCCTATCCTTAGCTTTCCTCCAAACAGTGTAAACTCCAAAGTTCTGGGGCTGGACGTCTTTATCAGCTGTTCTGGGCCAAGTTGTTCTTGGACGTCCAGCGGGTCTCCTCCAGTCAGCCGGTGGACGGAGCGCGACGGCTATGATGCGGGTCACCTCACATAAACTACTGTATCTATTGTTTGCTTTAGCGGATTTAACTGACATTCGGCATTTTGATTGCCAATGGACGGCGCATTATTGATGCATGATTTCGCTAAAATCGGATGTTACAAAATTGTATATTAACCGTGGTGTTTACTTACAGAGTTGGCCAAAAATGGCACAAAATGTTTATATGCCAATAACTGCATCAAATATTAACCAATTTTCAAATTTTTTTCACTGATGGAATCAGCAGAAAATGTGTAGTAACAATAACAAAAAATCCCACCACACCTCATAGGTGTCGTTACACTACCTTTAGAAATATCAGACATCGCACTCAAGCCGGTGACGACAGTGACCAATTGCGTGATCAACGTTGTTCAAGCCTGACGTGTGGCTTCCAAACAGCTTGAACTGAAATCCCGTCGATTATGCTGTTTGGGGGGCTATTTCATGGATAGTTTATCAATGTTGACAATTCATGACAATTTTGGAGCACTGAGTGGGGCAAACTTTCGCAGCGTTTGGTTAATTTTTACGTCAGTCGCGTCGCTGGCTTGAGTGCATCGTCCAGCAGCAAAGCGGACACATTGAACAATTTTGATGTGAAAACTGCGAAATGTTGCAGTTACTCTGGACAACAACTGAGACTATAAACAGGTTGTTTTGTTGTTAATTTTTTAGAATGCATTGTTACAGATATCGCCTTGTTTTCAACTGTTGCTTTAAAAACACTGATATTTCACTAGATAGTGTAGCGACGTACTTGAGGTGTGGTGGGATTTTTAGTGACAGTGTTACTACAAATTTTCTCCTGATTCCGACAGTGAAAAAAAATTAAAAATCGGTTCTTATTTGACAAAGTTATTGGTGTATAAAAATTATTTGTGCCATTTTTTGGCTCCCCCTGTATGTAACGCCATACTCGTAACGGAGATATTTTGTTATCGATATTCAACAATTAATAACTCTGCTCTAAAATAATATATTTTTGGACAAAATTTGGTGATCTTTCCAGTAATTTACTGGGGAATAATTGTACGAAATTTAATTTAAATTCGTTTAGATTTGACATTTTTATTGTACGATGTCTAGGGGTTACTTTTTTCCGGACACAGTGAACATCACTGGACTGCTAACACATAGGCCTAAACATATAGGCAGATATGCGTCAATCATGCAATGCTGGAAAAAGTATAGAAAAAAATCTGTTTTTAGGTTTTCTGAAAGCCTTGAAAACCTCAAAATCCAAATTTTACGTTTCTTCTACAGCACATTTATTAGCGATCGTCAGCAACACCAATAGCACTTTCAGACTATGAACCGCGTCGGTTTCACCTTGCGTAGGTCTATAGACCAGGCAATCGATGTACATGTTTGCCGCAGTATCTACTGCCATTAAAAGCGTTGGTTGTAATCGATCTGGCGAAACTGAAATCGGTTTTATTTTAGGTTTCGCTGGTTTTGGCATTTTTCGCAATCCATTAATGAAACGAAAACCGGAGTGCTCCCAAGTTTTCATACGAGTATCGCCGTCTTAATTGCGTAGCCAGAAATGTGAATTGGGGGTTTTATCTCCCTTCTCTTTCCCGTCCCCTCTTTACTTATTTATTTCCACTGATGCAATGACAACAAAGCATGACAATCAGAGAACACTGGCAAAAAAACAACTGCTACGCAACCAGTGGTGGACAACGCGACCCTATAAAAACATTTACTGCTGCCCATCAAAGCTAAGTAGGAAATACACAGAGAGCAATAACTCAAGTAAGTATAGCCAGTAAAACTCCTATGCAATAGCATAATAACAGACTGTGAAACGAGTGCTTTGATTTGTCTAGGATGTGAGTTTATAAAACCTACGAACAAAACTAACTTTTCTTTTCCCCGTTTAACGGCCATCCAAGATTGTATCACTGAGATGTGAACGTGTGCTTATAGGCCTATTTTGTCTGGGGATTGAGGACAGACCACGTGAAAACTGAAAGTTTATAAATATCAATAAATGTACGACACATATTAGTTTATCCACTTGTTAATGGCGACATGCAATGACTGACACATCGAAAAAAGCAAAAATCATTAAAAAAAATATCACTCAACATCACATCGTTTAACTGTGAATGTGCTGATGAATAATATCACTTTTTTATGATTTTTGCCGTGTTCAAAAAATGACGTCTATATAGGCCGCAATACATCACCCGTACGTATTACGTAGGCCTACTGTACAGCAGTGAAAATTAAGTAATAGACTTGTCCACTTTGGGTGAACTTTCCACAGGTTTATTCATTTTATATTTTGAATATATTTTTTAAACTAGAAATTTTTTTCACACCTAGCATGAGACCTCGATCTGAGCATACGTGAGCCCCCCCGGGCGGGGGGTACGGAGGGCCCTTCCGCCGGCTCTGACAACGGACTTGTTCACTTTGGGGAAAACTTTTCACATGTTTATTTATTTTATATTTTGAATATATTTTTTTAAACTAGATAATTTTTTCACACTTAGTACGAGACTCCTATAGCATTCGCGAGCCCCCAGCCGCGATTACGGGGGGCCCTTCCGCCAGCTGATAATTTATTCGGAAGTTTTATTTAGCAGTTTTTTATTTACTGTAACCGCGTGTTAAATGTAAATGTTTCTACGTTTTTATATCTCTAATTTCTATTTTCTATTTCTTGAGACTTAGAACTTGTGAGTGACAAGTCTTTTTTCCGTCTTCGGATGTAGTTTATTCGAAAATTTACTTATTTATTTAGCATGATAACAAGTACACGAGATTTCTCGAGATTTTGTTTAAGTGTTTTTGTTGTTTTTTTGGTAGAAACCCGTAGAGTTTAGGATTTATAGGTCTTATTATTGTGCTTTCGGCATAATTACTTATAACAGTAGTGACATTTTGCATTGTTTTGTGTTCAAGTTATTTCATGCATTGCCGGTGCGAGTTTGTAATCATGTCTGATTGGATTTTAATACCGATCAAACGAATGGCGGCAGGAATCTGTTTGAAGCCGCTTATTAGGCCTACTAGTAGATATGGGACTTTTTGGGAAGGTCTACTTTGCAGAATGCGGAATTTTTGGAAGGTGTATTTTGCGGAATTTTCGTTGCGGAACGTTCCGCAAATTACGCCTTAGAGTTTTTCCGCATTCTGCATTCCACAAAATTCAAATAAAGTTAAGTCATCAACTTAGCATAGGTTTAGGCTCACATTTAAGTCTCGAATCGACCCAGTAATCACATATCGACGTAGGCCTATTTAACCTAACTCTTGAAACGCCTCGAAGTCCGTTAACTCACGAGCAAAAGCCGGCACATCACACAAGAATGCGAGGTCAACTCAAGTAGCCTAGGCACAATCTACAAACGATTCCTGACGCAGTCGTAATTCAAAGGATGCTAAACATAAGCAACATACCAGAGGACAATTATGTTTGCCCAGTTTCTAGTAGCAGGTCGTGTTCTCTCATGGTTTTTTAAATGTATGCCATATGGTCAGAAACGAGCCATAAAGTGTCTCATTTACAGTAAGTCATGCCGAAGATGCCTTATTCTGCATCGATTGTGTGTTGTTTTCTGGGTCCAAGGCTGTGTGTGATAAATGGATACGACAAGGTTATAATGACTGGAGTCATGCAATCAGAGATCAGCTTTCATCAGTCATCAGCTGAGGGGGGCCTAAAATTACGATTTTTTGACTTTGCCATTTCTAGCTACCTCACACTGATGTCTTGTACCTGTTTTCTGTTTGAGGTCAACGTTACCTCTTCCCTCGACTCCAAACACGCTGAGTGTTAACTCAGTTGTGTATACCCGGTAGCTGTTTTTGTGTGAACTGACTCAATACTCAAGTTACCGGTATAACAATTCATTTACAATCTACAGTTGCCTCATGACGCATTTGACTCTCAAGCTGTTTATATTAATGACAGCTGGCATCTAGTAGTCTAGTCTGTGCGTCTGTCTGGTTTGTCGGTGTCAGTGTCAATCTGCTGTTGCTACAGCTAATGATGATGATGATGATAAGGTTGCTAATGATGATGTTACTGTGTGGTTGATCCTCGAGATATCACAAATGTTAGTTCTTGCTGTAACCAATGCTCAGAGAAGTTGCCGTTAACACATGGCTTGAACTACCATTCAGCCTGTGATAGCATATTAGTAATTAAACTAACAGCGAAATATAATGACAAAGTGAACTGTGTTAACAATACATAAAAATGTGCACTGAATGGCATGCAAATGTGCAAGTTAAGTGGAACTATTTTTTTTGCGCGACTGCACATAGCAGTGGATCGGTTTGTTTGTTTACATTTGTTCCCATATTCTTCACTCTAGCCGTGGCAGCAAATACCTTTGCCAGTTAAATATAAAACACACTGACTTTCACTGAATAAGTTGGAATATTATAACCGTGGCCAGGTTGTGCTATAAAAGTCCAGTATCATAAAATTAATGACAAATTCAACTGCTAAATTGCTTCATGTTTGTCAAGTTACTGCTGCATTGGCATTTCACTGCTTAATGTGGCAGTATTTACCACAGGAATAGATTTATCCATTTGGCATATGGTGCTAGTGCCACTGGTTGCATATTGTGAACTTTTCAGTTGCACTCTGCACTTAATTTCATTTGCAGGTGATATGATTATTCGTGCGTTCATTGTAATTTTAGTGACAATGATTAATGCTCTAAATGTTAATTCTGTTGCAGCACTGTAAGCTAAACGTATGGCCAGTGCATCCGCAGGTCCAGGAAGAGGTTCAACTCTCCTCTATGAAAATCCAGGTACTGATTATGGTCAGGGTTGTTAATATCGCAGTATTGGTATTGCTACCAGTACTATCAGCAATACTTTTGGAGTATTGGCATGACTATTGCCGATACTTTTCGTTTGTAGTATCGAAGTGGGTATCAGTTTTTCAGCTATTTTTTGGCAACATTCGATACCAATACTTTTTTCAGCAAGCAACGCCGCTGCGGTTGCTGCACAATGACACCCGAGGCACAACAACGCGGGTGTCTGTCCTCACGCACACACGGTGTACCGTGCAGGGAGACGTAAACTACATGCGATGGACACACGTGCTGGGGTTCGTCTTCTGCGCGGATGGAAGAACAGGTGTCAAGACTCTCACAACAGACTCAGAAACGTTTGCTTTCAATGCTTTGAAACCCAACCACGAGCTACAGTTCAGCTGACACTCCGCGCTCTTGCTCTGTGGGTGATAGCCCACCCCTTCCTCACGCAACGTAATTAGTATAATTACTGCTGTCAACTGTTGACTGCGACTCACTGACGAGCACCAGAAGCTGTTTATTGCGTCCTATTCAAACTGTTCAATTTTCTAAGGCGAGAAATATATTTCTTGAGATAGAGATTTTTCTCCAGTCTTGATTCTCATGAGTCTCGTTAAGATCTGTACTTAATTCCATGGCGACAACTAGATTTACTAAACCACTGCATCAGCAAGCGACTAAACATAACATTACCCGAGGGTGATTCACGAATTTTATAAAGAGGTGGGCAAATGCAAGCCTATAGCGGGGGTCTGGTAGTGAAACCCCCCCGGCCCCGGTGGGGTCCTGGGGCAGAGCGTCTGGTCAGAAAGAGTTTTCAGCTTTTTTGTCACCTGATAAACAAAGGGCAGTGGTCAATTGTATGAGTGTTACTGCCTATGCGTAGCATTTCTGATTTGGACAACAACTCAACTTAGTTTTATAGCAAGCGTGGCGAGCGAAAAAAATGAGACCACTTTGCTGTCTTTGTTCTATAGAGTCCCACATAGGGGGCCTTAATAAATTTTGTTAACTTGAGGTGGAAAATATGCGGCATGCAAAATCTTGACGCACTGTTGAAGTCGACTACCACATAAACAAAGGAAAAAGAAGCGCAGCCAGCTGGGCCCTCTCTTGAATGCACATGTGATTGCTGAATGAGTAGAAAAAAGTATTGCCTGAAAAGTATTGGTATTGGTATTGTCAATACTTTTCTGCAACAGTATCGGTATTGGTATTGGCAATAGTTTTTGGCCAAGGTATTAATATTGGTATTGCCAATACTTTTCAGAAGTATTGTTAACAACCCTGATTATGGTTCTATACTAGAGATGTTAAGCTGCTATTATTGAAGAATTGTTGATTATGATCATCATAACCCGTAGTTGAGTTCCAAACCCAGTAAAAACCCTGAAGCAATAAAACCAACTGGGTTAGTTTTTTTACGTTTTTACAATTCTGTATCAGAATCTTGCATTATTTACGCGCGAAAGCAGCTACTGCTTTCAGCACGTTTTAGCCATTGCAATTCTGTCTGTCTATCTCTCTGTCACACGGGTGGATCAGTCAAAAACAGCGCAAGCTAGAATCACCAAATCTTCACCGTCGCCCCCTGGAAGACTAGTTTCCGGAACCGTGAAGCTTTTCCATAAATTCGAAGGGGGTCACCCAGAACGAGGGTGCTAAATGAGAGGGGAGGTGGGCAAAATTGGCAATTTCTGGCCAATGTAACGGTGTGAGATAGGGCCTAGGTTACTGTTAATCAATAGGAAGTCGTACACTGCCTCTCGATTGGCGCCGAATTCAATGACCTTGAATGACCTTGAACGCCAAAATAGGGGGTTTTATGGATTTTTTTGGTGCTTTCGGGCTGTAACACAAGTCTGTCTTTCACAAGGTGGTGCCACGAAACTGTCATTATGCGATCCAGATATAGAATTTGGTATTTGTATATTAACTTAATGTGAACACCCCAATTTTTTGCTAAACTACTGAACCGGAACTGCTATAGGCTTTCGCGCATCTCGTGAGCATTAGCTCAAATTTCTTGTGATATTTTCTGTTGAAGTAGCGTGACAGAATGTGCTTACCTTATGTTATGCAGGTGTGTTTTCCTGGGACGAATATCTTGCTGAGAATGGAGGCATACCAGCCCCACAGCGTTGTTTCAAGCAGGTTACAATGCTTATTATTGTGACTTCTGCTTATATTAGAAAAAAAATTTCATCTTGTTTTCAGAACAAAAATAGATTCAAATAGATTTTGAAATTGATCTGTTATGTTTGTTCGTACTTATAGCAGTTATAGTATTGTCTTGGATATTTTAATTGAATCATAGTTAGCTTTTAAACAGATTTAGTGGTTCAAGGGGCTAAATGTGTTTGAAAACCAGATTTTCTTTTGCTAAAAATCATGTAAATCATTGGTGGCACCGGTTCACTTTGTCTTTGTCCATGTTTCACAATTTTTTTATGTTTAATGAGTGCTTTTAGTTGTTTTGCTATTGTTATCAGAAATTAATTTGGAAACTCTGTTAAATGTAGCTGTTATTGTTGTAACTACTGTATACCACCTGCTACTGTGTATACACAGGCAGCAGTACCACCTCCAAATGAGTTCAAGCCTCACATGAAACTGGAAGCTTCAGACCCTCGTAACCTCACGTCAACCTGCATAGCTACAGTGATTAGTGCCCAGGGACCGAGGCTTGGACTGAGGCTTGACGGCAGCGATGACAAGAATGACTTCTGGAGACTAGTTGACTCCGGGGATCTTCACCCTATTGGACATTGCGAGAGAACCAAGGGTCTACTGCAACCACCACTTGGTGAGTTGTAGTAGTAGTTGTTGTTGTTGTTGTAATAGTAGTCACAGCCACTTGTGCACACAGTATCACTCATCATGGAAAGTTTTGAAAGTCATGAAATGAAAAATTCCAATATTTTAGGCCCAGATAGAAATGCCAGTTTAGTTACATTTCGTGGACTGTACAAAGTGAATTAAATGGGTTACCATTAAGAGCTATAGACATCTGTTAACCGTTTAATGATGTTGCGTGTGGTTGTATGTTTGGTGTTAAGGGTTTCGCATGAATCCGTCATCATGGCCTGGCTTTCTACAGCGCACCCTCAAGGATGCTTACTGTGCTCCCGAATCTTGCTTCAAGAAGGTTTCTGAGTGCATTTCATATCAGTCGATTGCTGTGCATTAATGTTGAACTTGCTGGGTTATGCTGGGTCATAATATACCACCAGTTTTGGTGACATTCTTGAAAGTCCTTGAATTTGAGTTACTAGGTTCCCGGTTGAAAGTCGAAGAATTTTCTTAGTTTGTCATGCGGTAATAGTTTTGGGGATGGATGGCATTATGCTTTACTTTCCCTTATCAAATATCGATATTGACAACTTGTGGTACTTGAAATCTGGATGCTTGGTTCTTGAAGGTTCTGCCAAAGTCCTTGAATTTTATTTTCAAGAATGTTTGGGAACCGTGTTACTATGTTACCACATGAGTGCTATCCTTAGAAGTGTAGAAAGCAACAGAACAGATCTGAAATTTCGAGTTTTTATCGAGGTTCCATCAGCAACTTGAAAGTTGCTTATTTTCCAAATCCTTTTTTAACTAGTTAAGCTAACGAGACGTTATTGTTTGGGTGTTGAGATTGCGGTGCATTGTGAATAATGTTAATTTGCACCTTCTAAGCTATCTTACTTACTTTACTTACTGACTTGTGTGTTCTGTCAGGAGCCGCCGACACCAAAGACCAATGAGTTTGAGGTCGGTATGAAACTGGAAGCGGTAGACCGGAAAAACCCACAGCTGCTGTGTCCAGCAACTGTGGGCGCAGTGAACGGGGACCAGATTCACGTGGTGTTTGATGGCTGGAAAGGTGCGTTTGACTATTGGTGTCGTTATGACTCGCGTGATCTGTTTCCTGTGGGATGGTGCGCCCGCACTGGACATCCACTGCAGCCTCCTGGACATAAGGGTGAGTGCAGCAGCAGCAGTAGTAGAGATGGTGGGAGTAGTATTATTAGATCTGTTCACCGTTGGCTGGTGCGCCCACATCAGGCACCCAATGCAACCTTCTGGACATAAGGATGAGTATAACAGCAATGGTTAAAGGTCCATGGCCACGGTCAAACTCACTCGCGCAATTTCTGTAGATTTAAATTAGACATTTAACCTCGCATATATAATATGTCGATTTGAGCTTCATAAATATATGAAATTAATGCGTAAATTCAAACGAAATGCGGCATTACGTTACGTTATGTGAAATATTTTAATCTCTCAGTGCCTGCAGTGACGTCATGACCCTAGCCCATATAGATCATGAATATTAATGGCTAGCCGACGACGTCATCATTCTAGGCTATTCCATAGCCTATAGACGTCATGAATATTAATTCATGACGTCTATAGGCTAAACTCATGACGTCACCGCAGGTCATCATGGCGGCGTGTTTTCTACGTCATTTTCTTAGATCGTCGACTTCAAAGGTAAATTTTTCTGTATTGACAGAACGCTGGGTGCCGATATTACTGTCAAAGTTATCATAAAATTTTGCACTTTCAGGAAAATGGATAAAATGTATATGTTAATTTTGGTGACCACGGACCTTTAAAGATTGTGTATAGTAGCTCTTTATGTCACCCGACACAGGTAAACGTATCCTGCCTTAACCCCAGCCAGACAGGCCGGTATTTGATTTACCTATGAGAGTCGTTCGATAAATAAGTCACAAAACAGCACCATTCTGTTAGTTTTCCAAATCCAAAAAATCTGGAATATACATTTTGTAGGGAATTTTATTCTGAACACGTGTAGAAATTTTTTTACAGATGATGTCATTATTGTGACATTATCTGTTCACAAAACACAGTCTGCACGTGTATTATTTTCCCCACCAGTAATCTATCATTACTTGCAAGTGACCAACAGCATAGGAACGAAAAAAATGAATGAACTTAACAATTTAATGCCATCTCTTTAAATGCTACAGACTAATGTTTCATTTTTCAACGCGTCGTTCGAGTTCACTCAAACATTTGTTTTATCACTCAGCAAACTTCTGAATGCTCATGCAAAGAACGATGCTGGCTGCTGTCCAAGCCACTGAAGAATGACTAAATTTGACCTTACTGTTAGTGCTATGAGAAGTAGTACTGTCATAGAGTCAGAGTAGAAGTAAAGTAGTCGTAGTTGTATTTGTTGTTGTTGTTGTTGTTGAAAGCAGACAAGGACAAGAAGCAGGTGCGTGGATTCGCAGCGTCACGTGGCAGCACCAGCGAAACAAGTCACAGCAACTTATCAACTCCGGTCACTCTCAAGAGTGAAATTGACTCTGAGTCAACACGCAGATGTATACTTATGTATTCTACTGCTAGCTGCGAATGTAAAAGGTTAAAGGTTGTGTATAGCTCTTTATAGGAAACCTGTCACAGAGCAGTGGAGCTTCACCTGCCGTGTGGGATCACACTGCGTTACCTACCACTTGATGTAGGTGAATGCGCTCCATCTTGACTCCAGCCCCACAGGCTGTTTCTTGGTTTACCTACCCCAAAAGCATGGAAGGTTGAGTTGACCTTGTTGCTCGTTATATACCAAGATGGTTTAGCTTTTTGCAGACAGTCACCCATCCAAGTAGTAACCAGTTGATGGTGACTCAACCGGTAGCGGAACTTGCTTATTTAGTCATTCAATCATAAGTCCAACGTCTTAAGCACTAAGCTGCCTATATCCAGAAAAAACATCCCATACATTTTTTATTGTAATTTAAAGAGGGATTATCAGATTTTAGTAATTTTTGACACCAATATTTCTGACACAACTGGCGATCAAATAACTAGCCAATTTTTCACCAAACTTATTGTCTGCTTCTGCACTCCCTGGGAAAACAAAATCAATGAAATATTGCATTTTTATCCTATTTCACCTGTTCGGGTTTTCCCAGGTAGTGCAGAAACAGACATTTGATGAAATGGGAACTGAATGAATGCAGGTAATGTCAAAAATGTTTGCACTAAAAGTTATTAAAATTTTTCAATTATTTTCCAAGTCACGATGGATAGTGTTGGGGATTTTTTTGGATGTATTTCCGTTAATTTCAACTCATATTTTGTTGGTTCTGGTTGACATTGGGTGAGGTGGAATATTGAACGGTCATTTGATGACCATTTGTGCCAGAAATACTCGTGCCAGAAATTATTAAAATTGGATATCGTGCTTCAAGGGACAATCGATAATGTTTGTCATGTTTTTTTCCAGACATGGTGTATATTGTTGGTATATGCTGCTGCTAGCTGCAAATGTAGGTGATATTTTGCTATTATTATCAGCTTGGCTGAATTATGCAAGACCTGTGAACTGGGAGGAATTATTCAGTCTGGCTCAGTTGTTGACTGTTGACTCAAGTGTTTAAGAAACCCCACATTTTTACAAAAAGCTCAGCTGAACCCAGTGGTTTTTGTGGGGTTTTATTTGGTTACGTTTTTTTTGATTAAACCAAGGTTTTTTAACAGTGCTCAATTTGATGGTCTTTGGGTTTTTTGTGAGTTATAAATTATTTGAATGAAACCCCTGAACCAATTTTGAAAAAAAAACTGGGCATCACTGCATCAGTGATCACATGGCTCGCTGGTTACAATTGGTTTAAAGGGGCGTAGCGGAGCATGTGCAGAATTCGTCGTTAGGCGTCTTGATTTATTTTTTTTCCTAGCGTACAGCTACAGGCCAGCCCATTGGACCGATCAATGCCGCTAATGGCTCAAACGTAGTGTCCTGACGCCGGACACATTCTTTATAGTTTTCCGATTAAAATTTTTAAAATTTCACTTTTTTATGCCCGAGTTTTTTACTCTTCGCGTGCTGCATTTTTAACGTAGTGAAGCAGAGTATATGAGATCAGTGTAATATTGAGGACCGACCGACGACCAACCGACTGACGACCGGCCTCTGTTTTTGGAAGAGCCTTCCTGGAAAAACTTCAAACGGCCATATCTGCATAATGGTGCTAGATAGACGCATTGTCATTATGGACTACCCATAGCAAGTTGACCGCCGAGAGTCGAATGGTCATGTGACTGATGACGTCCTGTGACCCCAAAAGGTCAAGGTCAGAATATGTAGAGAGTTTCACCTACCTGGGAAGTGTGATATCTAGCGATGGAGATGTTGAAGCAGATATCAACACTCGACTGGCAAAAGCAACACTTGACAACATGTGTTGATTCAGCACGCTTAGCCTCAAGATTAAACTGGGCCTCTACACCTCCCTCATTGTCTCTACAGCTCCATACGCCAGCGAGACTTCTAAGAGTACAGCTAGAATATGTCAGCAGCTGGACGTGTTTCACCAGCACAACTTACGGAAGATTCTGGGCATTACATGGAAGGACCACATGACTAACATGGAGGTGCAAAGCCGGACTGGGCAGCGAAGATTACAGGACATTGTAGCAGAGAGACGACTTCGAATGGCAGGCCATATCATCAGGATGCCACCTGGACGACCAGCCAATCGTGTCATGTCATGGAACCTCGTGGTAGTGGCAGACGACGATGTCGTCCAACGAAGACTTGGCGGTCTACATAAAGAAGACCTGGTGGACTGAGGAGTCAATTGTAACAGCGTCCGGGCTGTGGCTACAAACAGAAGCAGATGGCGAACTCTTGCTGCCCATTGTCTTGTCAAGGACCGGAGGATCTACGTGCTAAGTGCTAAGTACTTTAATACAAGCCAAAAAGAATGAAAAAACTTTCAGAAGAATACAAAAGAAAACGATGTGCTCGAGGAGTACATTAGATTGCTCACAATCTAATAATATTTCTTATACAAATTTGCATTACGGTGAATGGGGACATCAAAGCGGTATAACTCGGTCTGCTTAAAAAATAATTGTGCGCTGTTTTTACCTACTCCCCTGTTTATGGGGTCGGGCTATCTGATGGTGTCATTTAAATTTGCTCTAATTTATGTATCTTTTGACTAAAACGTTGTGTTACAGCATCTGCGTCTCGTCTGTCAAAGCGGCCCAGAAGTCCATCACCACTACCAACCAGTGAGAGATCGTCCTCCCAGCGAGTGATAGCTGCTACGGGTTCAGTTTCTACTTCCAGCAATTCCGACTCATCTCCACCCCAACAGCATCATCATCACAAGTCTCATGTGTCCAGCGTGGAGCCTGTCACCAGCTCACATGGTCTGAATATTACCACCAGGGTGGACTCATGTAGCTTCTGATTCACATTCAGCACTTCTAATTTATATTTAACTTGTTGACAATGGCGCTATATCAAATTGTTTTTAGATTAGATTAGATTAGAAAGTTTTGCGAAGAATAGTTTCTGTTTTTCTAGGACCTGCAGAGTTTGTGAAAAGTGACTGTTTAGGAATTTGGTGTAAGAAGGTCTTGAAACTGCTTGAATTTCAGTAGTTCATAATCATCGTTACCACGATGTGAACATTTTGCAGTCAATACTTTTTAACTTCTTAGGTCCCATTTTTCCATGCACATTTGATGGCCAATCAAATTGATCTTTGATTAACTTTGGGATTTGATTGGAGATCATCTCAATGACCGTTTTTCCATCACCAATTAGCAACTAATTGTCCGTCAAATCTCCCGTGAAGTTGATGGCCGAATATTGTCCGATCAAGTCAAATAATTTATGATTAAACATGGGGATCTGCAGTTCGTTGCTTATTCGCGCCAGAAATATCGCTTTACCTCGCTGGTCAGAACGACAACTCACACGTTAAAATGAAGTTCTAGACATGGCGATCAATCACTGCTGATCAGTTTGTACTGTGTATAGTGTTTTGTGAAGAAATAAAATGGATGGATTTACGATAGAACATATTTTTGACTGCAGACGATATTGTTGATATAGTTGCTATGATGACGTTTACTGGCTATGACATCCACTTGCAGCGCATGCTGGGTAATTTAGCACAACACTGCATATCGAGGTCACTGTCAGCCAATCTGATCAGCATTAAGTAGGCTCAGTTGATAGTGAATCAATAAATCGTGAATCACGTAATTGGAGATCAAAAATGTATGGAAAAAAAAACACAGTCGATTGACGATCAATTCTAAACATCAAGTTGATTGGCAATCAGCAAATCTGAGATCAAATTTGATTTGATTGGCGATGGAAAAACTGGACCTTAATTACTGTTACTTACATGGAAGTACTAATATTATGCTCTTAGTGGTCTTTATACAGGATGGCCTCAGCTGCTTGAAAGTCTCAAACAATCTGACGAATAGTATGCCATCGACATGATGAGTCAGCCTAATGAAGCCAGTCCGATGCTTGAGCGTATTGCGTAAGGACGTAGCATTCATCCATATGCAAAATTTTTTTTGTGGGGCATTTGATTCAAATGATATTAGGTGTGCAGGTAGAAGACAATTGACTTAGCATAGTTAATTTAAGCCTGTTTGTTTTGTCAGGTTCTCACAAGCCTATACGACGCAAGCCAGGAACAGGTTGCAGACTTTATTTTCAGTTTTTCGGTTAAAATCATAACAGTTATGTCATCATCTCACTCATATTTCTGTGTTTTTTTGTTCCCTATGTAGCTGATTCAGTTTATTTTTTTTGATGAAACTTTGGTCATTATATGTAAACTTATTTTTATTAGTTTGTTATTTTCTTAATTTTTAATGGATTTCAGTTTATTTTAGTTATGCTGAGTTAGGCAAATCAAGTTGAATTAGATGGTTGGTGTCCAGTTAGATTGTTTTTTTTTGTTTCTCTGTGTTGTTTTTTTTCATTTATCACTTTCTTTGTTTGTAAGCTTGCCAGGTAGTTTTAGTTAGTTTGATCGTTCATATGTTGTTTGGTTGGTTAATTAGTTCGTTTGAATTGCTAGTTTTCGTTGCTTGTAACTTTGGATTGTTGTTGTGTGCTAGTGGCATTCTCGTTTCGTTCCTTGGAGTTCTTGTTGTTGTTCCTGTTTGTTGTTGTAGTAGTAATTTGTAGTAGTAACAGTGTAGTTGTTGTTGGCAGTGTGTGTGTTCGTGAATCGGGCCTGTGACTGTGGACCTGTGCTCAACTCTCGACTGGTCTCTCAGTTGCCGTCTCAGTTTGGTCCGGGGTCTATCCGTCGTGTCCTGCGTGCTGCAGTCCAGGCGTGCGTGGACTGTTCACCTGATCAGTCGACCATTTACAACCTGCTACGTGAGGGCACCGGACGAGTAGTGATTACTGGTATGTAGTGGTAGTTGTACTAGTAGTAGTAGTAGTAGTAGTAGTTGCAGTACTAGTCATCTAGTAGTAGTAGTAGCAGCGACAGCAGCAGCAGCATAGTAATTTGTTATTGTAGTAGTATTAGTCATAGTTATAGATGTTGTTGTTGTTGTTAGGCATATTGCTACACATTTCTCTGTAGCATGGTCTGTCTGTTTGGCTATAATGTTGCCTAGTGTATAAACTGTTAATAGCAGATTTAGTATTTAGATGCCATATTGCATGTACACTTGCAAAATTGGCCAGTTTTTTATCAGTGGCAAATGTTATTTTTTTACAATAGACCACATTTTCTTTCCAACATTGAAATCAGGCGATATTTTCTGCTCAGTGAGATTAAGTCAGACTCACACTAGTTTAAGAATTAATGGAATGCTATTTTGTAACTTGTTTATTGAACCTGGCCATTTGGCTTACTTGCTGACATTGTTGGTCACATCAACAAAGTTAGTCAATGCTCGGATCAGTTTGTACTTAAATGTTTGACGGTCTGCAGGCAGCTAAACCATTTTGATTATAGCTGTCAAAGCGTTGATTTTTTTCTTGCATTAACGCACTGCATTAATTTTTTTTAATGCATTAATTAACGCGTTATCAACACATCCAGGTCTGTTGAGAGGGAGAGTAGGGGGTGAATTACCCTGGGCCCTGCAACATTTGGGAGGCCCCACCTGTAGAATATAGAAAGTTAGAAACACATTTTAAAACATATAATTGACAATAACTAACGTCATAGCTAGCATAAAAATGTATTAGCCTGTTGTCGAAATAATTATTTATTTACAGTAGTGATGGAACGGCAACTACAGTTTAGTTACTTGAATTCGATTAATTGTCAAATAACCGCAGTTTAACGAAATATTGGACTTTTGTTCTCAGAATTTAGTAAATAACAAATTTTCGTGTATGCATTAATTTTTTTAACGCGCAATAATATTTTTAACGTGCATTAATTTATTAACACATTAATGCATTAATTTGACAGCTCTAATTCTGATGTGTAACCAGCTACTCAGGTCAACTTACTTTAGCCATCTTTCCATCATTCGGAGGCACAATAAGTACCATCAAAAACCGGTGTGTAAACAGGTACACTCCGATGCACTAGCTTTTTATCTGTTTTCATCCTACAATGTAAACAGTCCACGACAAAACTGTATTTATTTAATGCTAAACTAACTCCATTCCTAACTTTATTTCTAGTTGTAGCTACCTTTGGAATGGTGGGCCGACGTCATGTAAACAAGTGTCTTGCTGACGGCCATGGAAATGGAGATCGTTTCCACCCAGTGGGTCCTGTGGCTCGGGAAGGACTTACTTTACTTTGCATTGTACATAATCTGTATGTTGCAGCGCTGATCGATGGGAAGCATGTGTCGAAGCAGCTGCCCGTCATCAGGAAGGCATTGACGTGCTACAAGCTGCTGGAGGTTTTACTCAAGGAGATTGAATGTTGTCCAGGCCTCATGACCAGTCAGAAGATTGCTGATGGAGAGCGTTGTACCCACTGTGGCAGGACCAATCAGCTTTCCAGCAGCAAAGGTTTGTTGTAGTAATTGTGGCTGTAGCAGTAGTTGTTGTTGTTGTCTGGCCGAGGTTCATGACAAGTCAGAGGTTGCTGAGGGTGAACGTTGTACCCATTGCAACAGGATCTCACAGCTTTATGCCGGCCCAGGTACTACATAGTATTTTCATGCTTTTAGGTGGGCTTGGAGATGAGCACTGATCTTATCGTCATCGAGCTGTGAGAGAGAGCTGTGTTAACTAACAGTTGTTTACGTTAACTTTTATATGGTAGCTTGGCGGCATAACAGAATAAACGAATAGGACACCAAACTTACAGTCGTGAAGTTATGAGTTGAGTCACTGTCAAATGGTTACTACTTGGACAACTGACTGCACACAGTTAGACCATTTCATCTTAGCCTTCCGTTCCTCCAGGGTAGATAAATTGAGTAGTTGCCCATCTGGCTGGGTTTGACGGTCTATGGACACCAAAATTAACATATAAGCGATTGAAAGCCAACATTGGTATTTCACATGAACAACTTAGTCAGGGAAAATGATTCATTTTGTCCTGGAAAGTCAGGGAAAGTGAATTCTGCAGAGTAGTAGGAACCATGGTCTAGGCTAGGCTTATGATGTCACTGGGGGAACTGGTAAATTAGAATTTTTTGCTTAATGTAACGTAATTCCGCAATTCGTTTGAAAGTGCACAGTAATTTTGTATATTTATGAAGCTCGAATCAACATAGTACATATGCGAGGTTAGATGTCTAATTTAAATCTACATAAATTGCGCGAGTGAGTTTGACCTTTGCCATGGACTATTGGACTTTTAAGGTGGTGCATTGATATGTGTCAGGAGGAGGTAACACTCTGTGATCCCTTGTAACAGGTGACATGCTGTAGCTCTGAGATGGATTACCATTAAGAGCTACAGAAAGCTTTTAACCATTCTTACCTGTATAAATTTTGCAATGTGATTTATCTGATGTTGCAGCAGCCAATCAGAAGACAGAGCTGGCTAATACGCCGCCCCGCACCACATCTAACCCTCCATCACTACCTGTCCAGTTATCTGTGAAGACCGATGCTTCACCCATAGATACTAAACCACCATCTTCATCATCTGTGGAAAAACCCGTGTCATCCGAACGCCGGGAAAAACCCGCATCATCATCGGAACGTCGAGCTTCATCAGACCAGCCAGTCAAGAGGCCAGCATCATCAGTAGCTATGAGAATGGATCAGTCGGTTGCTAAGCGACCGATGATGTCGTCAGCATGCGAACGGAGCAGTAGCACTAGTATTAGTGATGGGCTGCGAATTAGTGACGGGGTGAGTATTCAGCCTGCAGTGAGTACGAGTACCAGCTCCACAAAGACTCACGTTACTTCCATCTCTGTGCCTCATAAAAGAGCTCCGATATTCGAAGCTGAAGGTTTGTCACACACATTTTATCATTATCAAACGTAACAGATTTCTTCATTGCAAAACTAATCAGTATGTGAAGGTGTATCTGCCATTTTGCTTTTTTTTGTTTGATGAATTTTAATGGTTGTGAGAGGTATGAAAAATGCTGATGGTGACAGTTGTAGTAGTAGTATTAGTAGTTGCTGCTGCTGTTTTTTTTTTTTTTTTTTTATAACTACTAGTACACTGAGCTACATCTTGCAAGGTCAAGCTCAGACTTATCCCAGTGGGTGGTTGATGACGTTGTAGTAGTAGTTGTAGAAGTCAGTGTTGTAGTTGTTGTTGTTGTTTACAGTTAGTAGTACAGCTTAGCTGCATCCAGCAAGGTCATCATCTGATCTATCTCGATGGTTGGTTGATGATGTTGTAGTAATAGTTTTAGTTGCTGTGGTAGTTGTTGCTGTTGTAGTAGATGTTACTGTTGTTTACAGCCAGTAGTACAACGGAGCTACGTCCAGCCAGGTCGTCATCTGATCTGTCTCAGTGGTCGGTGGATGACGTCGCTCGATACATCACTGACGCAGACTCTGCTCTCTCTCCGTACTCAGACCTCTTCCGCAAACACGTCTGTAGTCTTTCGTTCTTTGATGACTTTGCTTTTTAAAAGGATGGCTACAGGTTCTAAAATGTTCTTGCAAAGTTTTTCCATTTTTCCATTTTTGGAAAATTCTTGAAGACCAAATTGGGTGTTGAAGGATTCCAAACTTGATGTCAGAGGATCTTCAAAGTTTTTGAATATCAGTTGTTCCAAATCATCATCACCATGATGTGACCATTTTTTCGTGTAAAGCCAAAAAAGCTTAACATGATGTGGTAAAATGTTACGGGAATGAGTCTGAAAAAAGGTACTTCACAGTTCTTGAAAAGTTCTTGAAGTTTTTTTTACCTAAAACTTTGGCCATTCTGTTTTTTAAATGTATTATTATATGCAACAAGATAATGTTCATACGAACACAGAGTCTGTCCAGTGCATTTCAGTTGTTTGCAATATATGTCCGTATAAATATAATCAGTGAGCTGTTTAAACTGGTAGAAAAAATCAAACAGTTTAATTTCAAATTGAACAGCAGCAATGATCCTTTTATCCTTCTCTATTATTTTAACTAAACAGTGTACATTGTCAGTCACGAGACCATTCGATTCACTATAAATGGTCTGTCGTCGCCATGCGTTTATCTTGCACTGTTATGGAGATATGGCACCTCAAAGATAATGGGGTCACACCTTTGACCTTTTGTGGTCACGTGACGTCATCGTTCACGTGACCATTCGACTCCCGGGGGCGATTTCCTATGCGTGGTCCATAGTGACCATGTGTCTATCTTGCACGGTTATGGAGATACGGCGCCTCAAATATTGGATGCACTGACCTGGACACAGAAAGAAAGACGGAAGAATGGAAAGAAAGAGGAAGGGGGAGGGGAAGGGAAGGGAAAAAAGTAGAAAAAAGGAAGGGAAGTGGGAAAGAGAAAAGGAATGGAAAGTAAAGGGAAGGGGAACGGAAATGGAAATGGAAAGGGGAAGGGGAAAGGGTAAAGGAAAGGGAAAGAGAATGAAAAGAGGAAGGGGAAGGGAAAGGAAAAAAAGAGGAAAGGGCAAGGGGATGGAGAAGGGGAAGGGAAAAAGGAAGGAAAATGGAGAAGAGGAAAAAGAAGGTGGAAGGAAGATAGCTTAAGAAATGTTGGACGCACAGACGGACAGACACAAAGGTGATTTTATACTCTTTCCAATGCTATGCATTGCATTGGATTGGACAGATAATTGGTGAAATTTTGTTGGCCATCGACTATGTAGTTGTGAAATACTTGACTCAGTGACACAGTAGTATGTGTACCTCATTTGCAGCAAGATGAAGGTGCATATACAATACATGAACCTTGCAGTACAATGCATCATACACACTTTTTGCTATCAAAAATCATGGCATATAACATTTGCTGAGCGTTGTGTAATGTGTATAGGAAGGTTTTGGTTAGTAGATCGGTAAATACTAGGTTATCATTGCTTTAATTAAAATTGTCGATCTCTAGTTGTTGTTGCAGGATATAGAAAATGTAAAAGAATTCGAAATATGAAAAGAATAAAGTCAGTAGCTATTGTGGTCAATGTACATGCAATAAAACAGGCTGGGGTTAAAGTAGGGCACAATTGCCTGTGTCAGGTGGCAGGTAACACTGTTGGATCCCATATGGCAGGGTCCATAGCTAGGGATGTAATTCCCGTTACTAAATAATACCAAATTATAACTTTCACTGATGTTATTATTGTTTCTGCTAGTCAATAGATGGTGATTAATAACTGTTGTGGTAGTAGTATTTGTTGTTGTGATTGTAGTTGTTGTTGTTTGTGCTAGGAGATAGATGGCAAAGCTCTACTGCTACTGACAAGTGACATGATGATGAAATACATGGGCTTGAAGCTCGGCCCAGCTCTGAAACTTTGCAATGCCGTCGACAAGCTCAAGTCACAGAAGTAATAACATACCGACAGACAGACCATGCTGCATGAAATTCTGCTGCACTAGCCAACGTCACTGCTGATGCTGCCGGCTAATAACTGGTGTTGTCATTGTTGACGTTAGTGACCGGCGTTTGAAACTCTCGTTCGTGGTCAGGGCCACTTTCTCAAAACTTCATAGGAAAATCATTGCAAGATTTCTTTTCCTAGGAAAGGATGCACATTTTTGAAACTTTTTTGGAAAATGTCTTTGAAAGATGTTCCTAGGAATGTATTCGAAATCAAAAAGGACACCATTTTCACAACTGGATGCTTACGTGACATGTGGCCTTCTTGGTCGAACTAGTTTGCAGATATAAGAAAAGAAGATTTTCTTTTGAAGTGCAAAAAAGCCTTCAAGAATTTGTGAAAGAAAACCTTTTTGTAATTCTTAAATTGTCTAACATCTTTTGAAAAATGTCTTAGGAAATTTTGAGAATGTGGCCTTATGAGGCATTGACCGGCTGTAAAACATTGCATCGGCCTTGAGAAACTGATAATCATTGATATAGCAAATGATGTTGTTCACAGTGACAGTGAGGCATTTGTATAGAAGTGATTTACTGGTGGCGGGCTGTATTAATATATGCATGTAGTTATGGCAATATTTATGTAGATTAGTAACTTTCTCTCAGCTAAGCATATGCGTGTTAAGTGACTAATATTGTTCAGTTATGTATCTGACACTGTTGAGTGTTAATATTATGTCGGTGTTCTTCCGGCAGTATCTGGTTTGAACTGTTGTCTCTAATAGTGCATCTGGAATGATTTGCAAACCAATCAAACTACCAAGATAAATATTATATGAGTCTGTGCTGACATTTGGGTATGAACCAGTCAAGGTACTGCATCATGTTTTTGCAAATTTTTTATTCTGAAATGTTTCGGATCTTTGACTGTCGTAACTCTTTGTCATTGTTGACTGATTGTGGAGTGACGACAGAGTTCAAGCTGCAGTGGCTGTTGTAGAATATTTGTATATTGATGCTGTAGAGGCATCTTTTTGAGATCTTAGTAACTTATCAAGAGATTTATATTACGGTTATTATTAATTATTATATTCACGTATAAGCATATCTGTGTCAAACATTTAGCATGGTTGAGTATGTTTTAGCTGTGGTGCATGCACCAGTCTGGAAAACATTGATTTTTGCATTTTTCCAGTTTTTATTCCATCCCACTTTTGGTAAGTGAGTTTTTAGATACCAACAAAATTGTTTTCTGGTTGTGTAATTTTTTACTTTTGTGTATAATTGGTAATGCTTTATTAATAATAATGATATTTGGCATCTTCCATATTAGTAGTGCTATATTCTGATTGTTATGTTGGAATGTTAAGATTTGTCAGTTATCGCCACCTAGTGAATTGATAGTGTCTGAAAGTGCTCTGTTTGCAGATGATCGACTGTATAATTTGTCTGTTTCTGGTATTTTGGTTTTTGCTGTGAAAAGTTGTCTGAAATGTTTCTCTTTTGTCTGCACGAAATGGATTTTCTCAATGCAGCAGCGTTAATTTTAAAATGTTTCCAATGCTGTATTTTGTCTACCGTACTGTGTGGATAGCAGAAAGTTGGGTATTTCGTCATCATTAGTGATGACATTGTTACACATTTGCTTAGGTTTTTGTACTTTTTCTGATTTTTGTTTTGCCCACTTTACTGACTATTATCAAAGTCATTTATTCGATATCAGGTGGTCTCGTTGTTCAACTTTTCCCGTTTTTCACAATCAATCCAGGTGGGGGCATTCTTAGAAAAAACTCAGAAATTGTATTAGAAGGCCTTTCTGTTATCCAAAGTGCAAAAAGTTGTGATTATCTCTGTTGTTGTTGACCTATACTGTGTCGGGTTGGACGTTAAGCCCTACACACTCACTCACTCTGTTGCATGCAGCTTGTGCGAAACTGAGCTGTTAATGTAATAGTAACATATGGAGATTGGGCTAAAAAACCTGAACTTATTTGATTGTTGATAACTTAGCAACGGTTGCTGGTAGAAAGGCATGTGATATGTCCAGGGCTTTTGTGGGTCTTTGAAAGTCCTAGAATCCACGTCTGAAGGTCCTTGAAAGTGCTTGAATTTGATTTTGACAAATGGGCAAGAACCATGTATGTCAAAAGTTCCAGAATGTTGTATAGAAAAATGCAGAACGTGCATAGCATTTAAATGTCCTTTGTCTAACTTGCATATCTTCACTACCCATGAAAGGTCTGGTTTTTTGGCCCACCATGTATTAGTCAATATGTCCATATTAGTTTGCGTTTTCAGTATTTTTTGTTGGGACCTAGGGGTAAATTAAGTTTATGCTGCAAGACTTACACTCTGTGCATTTGTGCACTTGATTCATGTATGCACAAAGTGTAATGTATAATGTAATGTATGATGTATGTTGTAAGGTCGTTGAGTTGCCTACGTTTAGTTTAGCTTGTTACTTTGTGACTTCAAATTCTGGGGCCTCTTTTACAGAGCTTCCTAGGCAAAACTAGTGCAAGAAGTCTGACCTAGGAAATAGCCTGCGAAGAAAATGTCAGGTCAGGTCAGGTAGTCGCGTAGTTGTGAGACTGTAGCGTCACTCTTCCGCCATGACCGTGCTTAATAGCCAGCTTCCATTGATCAGCAGTTGTTGTCTTTTCGTAGTTGGTCTATCCACCTGCCACGTGTACGACCGGGACGACGTTTCCATGTAGGGTCAGGGAGGCGTCTCTGAGACAACCTGACGCAACTGTGGAGTGCCTTGTGAGCTGGAACTTCGTCGCCAAGCCTCGCTAGGTGTCCGAAGATGGCTCAGCGACGGCAACAGATGGTGGTCGATAGGGGAGGGAGACCGGTGCGAGTGGCAATCTCTTCATTCCATACGAATTGATGCCATGATATACCTACGATGCGACGTTGGCATTTCATGTGGAATGCATCTAGTGATTTGCTGTCTGCCACTGTGAGGGTCCAAGTTTCAGATGCGTATAGGAGCACTGACTGTACCAAGGCAAGG
>Ga0209367_1001235_pt1 | contig 30717 bp, 15 predicted proteins | sample WorMetLIZISLAND2_FD_187412 | JGI IMG/M metagenome (GOLD analysis project Ga0209367, IMG submission 187412) | Marine gutless worms symbiont microbial communities from Max Planck institute for Marine Microbiology, Germany - Olavius geniculatus... ...
TTCGCCGCCATACATCTCGACGCGAGGCCAAGCTGCACTGGTGCGTCGCTGAGAGCAACAAAAACAACTCATATAATATTTATACGGCCGGACGACGAAGACGACGACTTTGGGTTGTTGCTTCTGTTGGGCTGGGAGAGTGCGTCGTATAGAGGATGGTTGCACGGCGTCATTGTCACAGACGTAGATTGATGCACTCTCGTATACAGCAGCAGCAGTAGCAGCAGCAGCAACAGCAACAGCAGTATCTCTGTGACGTCACGGAGGTACATCGCTGTCTGGGCTAGCAATCAGCAATGCTGAAACTGAATCCGACAGGGCTTTCGTCCATAAATCGACAATAACAGACGATGCATCAAAGACAAAGAAGACACCATACTACATGTAGTGTCACGTGCGTCATGTGTCATGCGTCATTTATGGTATATTCAACTTTTAACGGTAGAAAAACAACATACACGCATCACAATTCGACGTACATCTTACGACTATTGAACCGAAAATATACACTTTCTGGTTAAAACAATTATTTTTGTTGAAATATTTACCGATCTTAAACATTCTTACAACAAACACTAAAAGGTAATTATCTTGCAATAGAACAATGGTTAAAAATTTCGCCAAACCTAAAGCGTATCGCTATTATATGTTGTAAAATATCAAAGTCAGAAAGGTAACTGCTTTAACAATTTTTGCACTATTTTGTGCTTAAAGGTAAATTCACCAGAGAGCTGACGTATGGCAGGTATCAAACGTTACGACAGATGCACGTCATAATAATAAGCGTCATCGACCTTGACTTCAAAATCGACTAATTAAATATCAATGCATGGGCGTCGTTTTTTAAAGCATCGACACTCGACAGATATCACGGTTAAAAGTTATTTTTGTGTGAAGAAAGTGCTTAGTACCAACGTCCGTATTTTCAAAATTCCGTGTATCGCTGTCACCATCCGCAGATTACAGACTATTAATTTGTGCCAGCTTTGTTTATGCTGCACTATCTGCACTGTATTAATTTTAAATTACGCGGGTCTATATTTTATTTTATTTATGTGCCTGCATTTTACGCGGGCAGTGATAAAAACGCTACATCGTTTCGATAAAAGTAACTTGCCTAAACTGCTGAATTTTTGCCTGAAAATAATAAGCAAATAGTTCTTTGGTGTTTTTTTCTGGTACAGCTTTGTTTGCGGATAAAAAGGCAAGTTGAGTCAGATCTACAACATACCAGTTTGCGTACGAGAACAAAAAATATTTTAGATTGTCACCAATCTAATGTACTTCTCGCGCGCATTATTTTCTCCTTTATTCTTTTAACTGTTTTTTAGTTTCTCTTTTCACGTCGCAAATGACGTCATCGTTCACGTGACCATTCGACTCCCGGGGGTCGATTTCCTATAGGTGGTCCATATATATAGTGACCATATGTCGTGAACTGGGTTTGAAACTTGACTACAATCAAATTATTGCACGAATCTGATCTACCGAAGGACGATACAAAGTTTACTGTATAATCTTAGCTAAAAAAATATCGTTTGACGGCGTGAGCTTGGCGACTATTGATGAAGAACGAAAATACGGAATCGACGTTCTTAGTGAAGTAGCTAAGATTGTAGGTTAGATTGGCGGGGGCGAACAAAGGCCGACTCTTTAGACAATGAATGCAGCGGACTGTGGCCTCAACCAAACTAGCAAATCTAACAAAGTTAGAAAGTCGGCTTGCAGTACAATAAATATTTATGTCTTTTGTGTACAGTAGTCACGTTCGCTGCACCCGAAAAGTCGGTGTCCATATGCGTGTAACCGTGTTGAGACATTCGTGACAAAGACCGTTACATTGTTCGACAGAATCCGCTGCAACTTTAATCTACGCTGTGTTCGGAGAAAAGTAACCCCTAGACATCGCAAAATAAAAACGTCATAATGCACAATAAAATGCTAAAGTTACTACGGAATTTCGTTAAAAATAGTATATCTTCGCAAAGTTATTAATTGTTGAATATCGATAACAAAATATTACCGTTACCAATCTGGCGTTACACAAGTAAACCTTTCTCTTAGTGTGTCACATTTGCGTAACTTCAGCAAACAACCTGTAATTCTACGTCAACAATGCATTACTTGTTGGCAAATTTAACTGCCAAATTACAGTAAAATTTGCCAAAGCAAACAATACACAGCTGCTTTTGTGAGGTCACCCTAAAACATTCCAGTTTCAGGTCTAACGTCATCCGCAAACACCTAAAACTGAAGTGTTTTGGAGTGACATCACAAAAGCCACTGTATGTAGTTATTGTTTGCTTTGACACATCTAACTGAAAGTATGCACTTTTATTGCCAATAAAAAGTTTATTGTTGGTGTAAAATTTTGCCAGAATTAGATGTTGCTTGTTGGAGTTACGCAAATGTACAGTACCAGAGGGGTTTACTTGTGTAACACCATGTTGGTAACGAAGATATTTTGTTGTCGACATTCAGCAATTAATAACTCCGCTAAAGATAATATTTTTCAAGAAAATTTGGCAGTAGCTTTAGCAATTTATTAAGAACTAGAAAAGCACTCGGAGAGCGCAGACCTCCGCCAAGCATGTTAACCGCGCATCTCGTGAGCATTAACTCAAATTTTCGGATCACCCCCAAAATTGAATCACTAATAGCTTTTGCCATTTCCGACATTCCCTGAAAATTTTTAAAAAAATCCATCCATAACTTTTTGAGTTATCTTGCTGACACACAAACAGACAGACAAACAAATAAAGTCTGACAAAAACATTACCTCCTTGGCGGAAGTAATTAAGTGTACAAAATTGTATTCAGATTCGTTTAGATTTAAAATTTCTATTGCAGAATGTTTAAAGGGTTATTTTTTCCGGACACAGTGTACATCTTACGCCTCAGACTCGATGGGCCTTTCGCTAACACTGTACCGTCTATAAATTTACATATTTACTTATTCATAATTAAATAAATGGGAGTCAGATCTAGAATCAGATCACGTCTGGACGTAGTCGATTGTCTGCATGTTCCTATTGTCCTGACGGACGCAATGTCGACGCCGGCAAAGATTCTTTACGTAAACCGTGTGAGAGGATGCTGGTTTTCTCTGATGCTCGTGCAGGTGCTACAGAATGTTGCAACCGTGCGCGTGGCTGACTCTGGTCGAAGCCCGGGCATGAGCAGCGCAGCACGAGGACCGTGAAGCGATACGCCTCGAGGACAATGACGAACACGTTCTTGACGGTGTAGAACAACAGACTATAGCCGAAGATACCGAGACTCAAGCAGTAGAGACGCAGCGCCAGGAACGGTCCATCCTGTAGCACGATGATCGTTAGTAGACCCCAGATCTCGGTCTGACAACATCGCCACTGCGTCACACCACGTACCAGATCACCGCGCGTCTCCCTGCACGATACATTTTGTCGCCAGGACTACACTGTGTCCGGGAAAACAGAGTCTACAGTTTAGTATACATAGCTTTAACAAACTGAAGTATATTTTTATCATTCGTAAAAGATACGAGTCATACCGATGCTCCACTTAACTAAGAGCGTACTAAATTTGTCCCCGAAATTTATCACATAGCTTATCACTAATTATTGTTGGCGAAATCACCCCTCACTGCTATGATCGAAGCTAATCGTTTCCAAAACTGCCACACTGCTTGATCTACATAAATAATTTAGGCTATTGTTTTAGTTTTTACATGCGCATTAATTGGTTGATTGAGAACCTCCTGTGACGCCGGGTCTTCCTGGTGGTGAGGACGATAGTGAACTGTAGCAGGCTTCCGGTCCAGATGCTAAGAATGACGTACTGCAGCGTTCTGCTGGCGATGACCTGGCGCTCGTCGAACAGATAGAACAGCTCCATGATGTCGAAAGAGATGCCGAAGTAGACGAGCAGCAGTTGAGACAACTGATCACGACTGATGACGCCCTTCGGCAGCGTCCAGCGGCCTATGATCAGGATCAGCAGTGTCAACTGTTCGATTGTGTAAATGAACGACTTGCGATTGAACACGTTGTTGAACGACACCAAACTCTGTGTTTTGCACGACACGACAGTGCGGCTACACAGTGCTGTACAAGGATAAAAAGCATGCACCCAATTTTTAAGCGCCGTATTTGCAAATATGATGTGTACTTGTGTGATAGTTGTTTTCGAAAATTATTTGAAGAAAACAGTGTAAATTCAACAACGGTGCATACATGCATTAGATAACGGTAAGTGAGTAAGTAAATAAGTAAAAAATCGCCATAGGCCTATACGATACCGCATAACCTTATAACCCTCTGATGGGCATTTAAAAGTACAATAAATAACAATCAGTCATTGCGACTACATGCTAGCTGGATCTATGCTATACGGCGGATTAAATTTAATGTCTGCCATCACTACCTGTTACAGATGCCGCGTCGGTCCGCCTGTCGTAAAACACAGCACTGCTGTACAGTGGGCCACTATGCGTTGCATCTCTGTGGGTGGCGGAGCATTCCCCGAATTCTCTCCCCTTGCAATCCGCCTGTCGTTCGTTCGCGGATGGAACCGTCTTGACCGAGTCAAAGTGCACTGCTTTCGTCTGTCTGCTTTCAATTTTACGCCGCTGCATTTCAGTCGACATCACGTGACTCCGTCGAGTGTAAGAAACTTCAGTAAATGTCGCACCGACCGACGCAGAAAAGCATTCAGGATTTTGTAGATGCATTACTTTGTCAATTACTCATTTCATTTGCAACTTGCGGATAACTTCGGCATTGTTTTCAGCATCGTTGCTAAATTTTTTACGCGCGACAGCAGATATGCTAAGCGCGTCTTGGCTGTCGCAGAGGCGTCCGTCTGTCTGTCCGTCCGCCACACTCTGCAGTTGTTTCAAAACGGTGCAAGCTATAGGATCATGAAATCTTTATGTCGGCTGCCATAAAGACTCCGGTGTTTTGTGACAAAATTTCGTGCAGCTAAAAAAGGGGTAGGCTACCCCCAAGACGCTATTTTTTGCTATCGACTCATTTAGCGTGAAAACGGTTGCAGATAGGCACATACTTACTGCATATCGTAACAAGCACTGCCGACGAGCTTCCCGGGGGTACAAACATTAATGATTTTAAATGACCTTAAACCCCAAAAATAAAAAGTTTGAGTTGATTTATACGATTTTAAGCTGCGGCACACATTTCAAGAGCAAATTGCGCCAAAATAGCTGGAGGCAGACCAAAATAACTTACATATAAAATTTTCAGCATTAAACGTAGATTTTAGCAATTTAAATTTTATTTTTTTAGGCTCAAGGAGTCCGCCGTACGAGGGCGTCATATTTGGGTACCCGTCAAAACGCGCGATTTTTGCTATTATCTACTAATTTAGCGCGAAAATGGTTGCAAATAGTCTGAGACTTACACAGACAAGCACTGACCTGTAAAGACCTTAAATTTTAAAAAATTCGTTTTTAATAATTTTTTTGGCTATTTTAAGCTGAACGCAGATTCTAACAGTGAATTAAGCTGAAATTACTGGAAATATAAAATTTTAGCAAAAAACGTACGCTAGATTTTAACCCTTTGAGCTTCGATTTTATAGGTTTAAGAAGTTTTTTTGTACAAAAGCCTCAAATTTGGGTACCATTTTAAAAAGCATTATCATTGTGTTGCACGATGTACACTGATTACTCAGATGGTAGCATCGATGCTGTTGCGCGTCACATGAGCATTGCTCAAATTACTTGTTTTCTGTTAACACGATAACTCATAAACCGTTGCATTTCATTTAATGAAATTTTGCATAAACATGTATCTTGTCAACTTCCAGAATCTTACTGAATTATAAAGTCATAGGCCAAAGGTCAAGGTCACATGGTTTTTGTGCGTTATTGTGTGCATGACACTGCGGATGGATATACCAGCGGGTTGTGTCTTATTTTGAGCAGAATTTCACAGTTTTGTTTAATATTATTGTAACAAATAAATAAGCCAGTAATTTTGCCAATTTGTATACGTGAATCATTATTTATAATTTACATGCTATATTAAAAGTCTTGACACATAGAAAGATTCCTAAATATTTAGTTGCGGTGTGCTTTCTGTGTCTTTTACATGCACTGTGCTATTATCAACTGTGCATCAAAAAATTCTTATTTTTTGTGATATCGCTTGGCGAATGATTTGTAACAAGTCCCGCTACTTACGAGCAGCAAAGTAGCCGAGTAGCCACACAACCATTATAAAGCCACCCACTTAACTCAGTTTGAGCTAACAGAGCCTTAGCTGCACTGGGAAATAATTTCGCAAACTGATATTGCAATAAACTGACAAAAAAACATCAACACTGTTTCTTAGCGGGAATCTTGTCGTCATTGTGCGCTCTGTAAATTTACTCACTTAGTTATTAACTTACTTGTGTTTACTGTGTCTATTTACAATTATGACAGATACGCTTTTATGAAACAACTAAGGTCACGCAAGAGTAAAGTCGACGAAGTCTTAAAGATCGGACACAAAATCTAATCTGGATTTTAGACTAATTTTGCACCGTTTCAAGACACGTCATTAATCACCAAAACGTCATACTTAACTGATCGTAATTTCATTGCACGCATGTTATACAATCACAAGGACACGTATTAACTATCATTTATGCTTTAGTCATTGTGTGTCTGTTTTATAGCGTTTTCGGATTTGCTCAATAAATTTTGTTATTATTTTATTTTTTTACACTTAACCCATAAGCGCCCGAATTATTTTATGGCAAGCGGACAGGTCGTTATGTCGCTACGCTCCCTGTCCGCCCGATCTTTGCCATATTATCGGCCTGCGGCCTTCATCTTCGGCCCTTCGGGCCGCCACAGCTCGATCTTTTTTACATGCGAAAACGCAATTGTGTTTCAAAATGTTTTACTTTGTGTAAATGAACGCGAATGAAACGTGTACTGCCATTGCTGTGATAGCAATAGGTCTATTCTATTTGCACACAGTACTATGCATGGCAGCAGTGATCCGGTGAAATGATACACCTGTCCATGCACCTTGAACGTCGGCATCCAGCCTTCGTCACTGCACTTTCGAGTGGCGCCGAGTGACGTCATCTTATCCTCATGACGTTTCGTCAGAAAATCCTTCGAATCGTCGTGCGTTCCAGCGAGCAGTGATGCTAACGGCTCGGGTGCTGCAGGCAGTGGCGGCAGAACAACCTTACCGTTAGCACAACACGTTCCAGGTGGCTCTTGCTGAAACTTTCGTGCATGGCAATGTTGACATTTGACAGACATGGACCCGATAAAAAGTGTGTGGTCTGCTGAGTAGTCTTGGTCGCGCGCATAACAGAATGCTGGACGTAGTAACGTTTTCGATCAACGGCGTCGCGAACGATCAGCTGCGTCGGTGTGCGCATTTTCGGCTGCTTTCTGTCGTTTAGCAGAAGAGCGTCTAGCAGAAAAGCTCTTTTGCGACAGATCACTTTTCTTTTGTTTTCGCATTGCTGACTAAAGAGAGCAATATATTTTAAAAGTCAGATTGTGAACTGTCAATTTACACGAAAAATGTGTGAAACTATAGCACAGTGTTCCGAAATGTTTCTAGGCTTGCTCGTCCTGTCTACAGCGAGTTGGCGACGTGAAATTGGTCGTCCATTGTGCCTTCCCGTAGATGTGATGTATGCGCTGCAGCGCTGATGATGCGTCACCATGGTGACGACGTTTATATGACGTCACAGATCTGCTGCGGCTTATGAAATGTGGCTGCAAAATTTTAGAAAAAGGGAAATTTTTTTAAACGGACGACCCTTTAGCGATATCTGACCTAGCCTATAGCACGGCAACGTACGACATGGGTCTGCTTGCAAAATTTTACCGCCGTACGTAGTGCCGTTTGGGAGTCAACTCCGCTGGTAACTCTCAATTATCATATAGATTTAGGCCTACCGTCAAAAACGCTGGCCATTAACGGGCTAATCTCGTGTAGGATGTATTAGTAAACAAGCATATTAATATTAATAAACATATTAATAAACGAACATGACGACGATGTCTTTAGTTTTAAGCGTGCTATTCGGCGTGTTAATTTTTTTTTCTCAAGTGTTTTGGTGTTTTTAGTGTACTAGTGTTATTTTGTCATTTTTTCAGCGTTCTGTGTATAATGTTATCCTATAAACCTACATACAGTGTATTAGATTTTACTTAGGCCAACCATAAGCGCATTTTGGCTGGTTGTTTCCGTCACATTACTGCTTCAGTGTAGGCCTACTGCCAATTGTACTAGGGCCTATCTTAAAATTAAATGCTTAATTGACTGATGATTGATTCTAGATAACGACGATGATAATGACTGTTTAATATAGCATCCAGTATATGAACTGACGCAGACAGTAAAGTTGATGTTGGTAAGACGAGTACAGTCTCTACCACGGTCAGTGAATTCGACGTCTTCAAAGGATGTGGACGTGGCGGCAGTACAGTCGAGATAGTCGAGATGCAGCAGCCAGATGGACGGCACCACAGCGAGCAGGTAAATAAACACGCACGGACTGAACCTTGTACACAGCACCAGATTGATTATGTGCCATCGTAATCGTAATCGCAAATGCTATTTATAGTGTCCTATCTACAGCAATGAAGACCGATAGTGCATGACAATGTTTAGAGTTTCGGAAACAGATAAGTCTTGAGAGCTTTACGACCATGTAAATAAATACTACGTTACTCAATTGAAGTCAATTCCACCGAGGATATAGATGAATAACGATACAGGTTACGGTAAACTATATTTTATGATGTCGGGACGCAGAGAAGGGGACAGACATGGGCTGTATTCCGTACTTCATAAAAATAACCACATTTTGGTAATGTTATGTTTTTATCCAGATAGACTTACCATTTCGGTTCGCGGCCGCGGCGCTTGAGAATGCTGTAAATGGTCTCGAGTATGAAAAGTCCGCAAAGTACAGTGAGAACCCAAAGATCACTGCGACCGGTAACACAAGTCGCTCCCCAGATAGCAAACACCGAGTGCACGAGGAACAAAAGACGAGCGAAGATTGCCTGTACTCCTCTCAACACTTCGCAGAAACCGACCACTGGCTTCATCTTTTATTTATTCATTGTTATTAAGACTTTATTTCCTAAAAGCTACAACAATCAGTAAAACGTAGGCCTATAAAAGCCTGCAGTGTACAAAGCAAGAGAAATATGCATAACTGAACTAAGATTTCAGTTTACTTCATTTTGGTTCAGTATTTTTGTCGTTCTTTACAATCTGAAGGCCGTGGTTACATGGAAAAATAAACGTGTGAAAAAAAGTTTTTTCCCGTAACTACGATTTAAATATATAGAGATTTAACTGGCAGCTTTGTATCTAATAGCCTACAAAGTTCCTATAACGAACGCTAAAGCGCACCGCGGCATTTACTGTGACTGTAATTGGAAACCCGAGGCAAATTACAGATCTCCCGTTTTAAGTGCAACCTTCCAGAAATGTTTCGCTTACCGTACGTAAAACTACTGACTTAAAACGGTACGTGAAAGTTAATAGTAAAAATTACAAAAAAACATTGCTTTAAATTAAGTCCAGTCTCCAATGCGATGCTTATTTCGCGTCATTCACGTCATCGCTAAGATTTTCTGCGATCGACGAGTTAATAAACGTATAATAAGCAAAGACAAAGACAAACGTAATACACTCGACATTTCAAAATAATGTCGTCACTTACTTGGCGGCACCACGTGCCGAACGATGAATTATGTTGCAAATAGACGTACACGTATAAGCGAACCCGGAATAGTCATTAAACACATTATCATAATTCGTGCTAGATCACTGAGATTTGAATACTGTAACTTTAATCAGCCACGTCTTCTACCAAAAGCAATGTTCTGAAAATTTGCCATAGCCGCAAAAGATCGATTAAGCAAACGCTTAGTTTAAAAGAATCTGAAGTGAGTGCTTAAGCCGGTAATCAATCAGCTAACTTTATTCTCAACAGGTGCTTATAGCCTGGCCGTATCCGCTGCCCTGCTCAACTAGCCACCTAGTGAGACCTACTAACGTAATAAAAATACGCGTAGTCAGCCGTATTCCGCTTCGCCGTGATTTAAGGTACTTAAATGTGCTGCAAAAAATAAAGCAAAACCAAAGCAAAATTGCATTCAAAGTTTCAAACCTTAAAAAATTTCGGTTTAGTTTGAACTTAGTTATGTCTTGTTGCATTTCTATTGTACATCACACCTCACACGATAGTGTGAGTGTCGTAAAAACGACCTTCAAAGTCTATGGGAAAAGGCAAACTTTGACCCTTAGCCAACCAAAAACCGATCGTCACCAAGTTTGAATGGCGTGATTATGTCGTGGACTTCTACCACCAAAAAAAATTGGGCTCAATCCGCCCAGGGTTTTTGCTCCCCATATAGGTGAAATATACACCCCTCCTGTTCGAAATTTACTACAATTTTTTTGGTTCTTTAACTCGCCTACGATTTTTACGCTTAATACATCAAATGACGCGGTTTTGCGCAAGGAAGTGTTTTTTAATGTTACAAAATAAAAATTTAATTTGTGACTTATTTATTCGAAAAACTCGAAAAAAATTACAATGGCGCCTATAGGAAAAATTTAGAAATTCCTTAGTAATAACTTCCGTTGTGTGCAAAATAGAGTTGTAATTATTGGTTTTAGGATACAGTTTTCGGAGTCGGCCTAATTAACGGTGACATTTATATTCACCCCCGGTTAACCCCCGTTGCCATTGCAACGAAATTTGGAACAAAAGTGGCTATAACTCGGCTTGCGTAAGAGATTTTTGCAAGAGTTTGCGCCTATAGGGGTTTTCGGGGATGAGCCATCGAATGCTGGCAATCGCATTTCCCCCGACCGACCCCCGTTGCCACGGCAACGAAATTTGGGAAAAAATTGGCTATAACTCGACTTGTGTAAGAGAATTTTGCGAGATTTTTGCACCTATGGAGGAATTTACGGGAATGGGCCATCGAAGGCTGCGAATCGCAATTTTCCCCGGCCGATCCCTGTTGCCGTGACAACGAAATTCGAGACAAAATTGGCTATAACTCAACTTGTGCAAGAGATATCTGCGAGATTTTTTTGCATCTGTGGGAAAGTTTTCGGAAATGGGCCATCAAATACTGCTAACTGAATTTTACCCCGACCGACCCTTGTTGCCATGGCAACAGAATTTAAGACAAAATGGGCTATACCTTGGCTTGTACAACAAATATCACCAAGATGCTTGCATCTGACGGAGATGCGGGTTGAGGGTTTGGCAATTAGATGACGTCAGTCGAAGTTCACTACCGCCAACCTTGATTTTCAGGTATAACGAGCAACAGCGTAGTAGGAGCAGCAGCAGTAGTAGACACATCCAACGTTCTGTACCCGACCGGAGGCATACTGCTCTGCCTTAGAAAAAGTAAAAGGTAAAGATACGGATTTTGCTATAGCGCTTTTTACATGCGTCAGGCTCATTCCCCGACTTTTGGCAATAAAACAGCCATCATATATGTAAAAAAAACTTACCAGTTTACAAATGTGTGTAAGGACAATCTGATGATATTAGTCCTCTAAAACAGCAAAAATCATCTTGGTAACTTTAGATGGGGCTATGCATATGGCGTCTTTACAAGCTGACTTTAGTTGGTAATCACTAACATAGTCTAAAGCTTTCTTCATTTGATATTATTTGTCATATTAGGCCTACTTGCCCAATGGTTACCGATGTGGCCGAACTGCCGGAAATGTGACCGTAAAACAACAGATAGGCCTAAGCGTATAATATAAACTTAACTAATGTAAAAGTCTGCGTAATGACGATATAGTAATCTCACATAGCTGCTTTCACTTTGGACCAAAATATTATAGGCCTGCTGCATCGGATGGTTATTGCCATAATAGGCTACTCAGGATAAAATTGAGTGCACTGACAGCGAATGTAGGGCCAAGACGACAGCCGGATCATTTATTCATGCAGTTAGGGTCTATAAATGGCAAGCACACGATAAGTTCGCGTTTTTTAAGACATCAACAATGTCCAATCACTTTATTATCCGGCCATCCATCTGTGCATTTTACACGCGTTCATAGCTCAAGCAATAAGGCATAAAAATCCTAGATTGATGTAAAAAATTTTCCACGGCACAGTAGTTGCTACAGCATCTTTCAGCTTTAAAGTGTCTAATGTCAGGGTTAGGGTTGTGCCGTGCAGTTGGACAGTTTGTATGCATAGGCCTATGAGTGCGCGGTTAGTTGAATATTGTGTCGGCACAGGGTCATTTTCGCTTTCTTGTTAGGCCTAGCATAAGCTAAGCCATAGGCCAACAGAAATATTTTCGGCTGCTACACTAATCAGTGAACATTGGGCAAGTAGACCTAATACGACAAATAACATCAAATGAAGAAGGCTTTAGACTATGTTAGTGATACCAACAAAAGTCAGCTTGTAAGGACGCCATATGCATAGCCCCATCTAAGGTTACCCAAATGATTTTTGCTGTTTTAGAGGACTAATATCATCAGATCGTCCTTACACACATCTGTAAACTGGTAAGTTTTTTTTACATATATCACTATTAATGATTCTATTTTTTGACGCACTACAGCTATGCTGCATAGAGCGTCTATGGCACGGTTGTCGTTCATCGTTCGTCCGTCCGTTTGTTTGTTGGTAACGGATGTATTGTGGCTAAGCGTTAGGTCTTAGAGAAAAACTACATTACTTTGTGCAGTGTGAACGTCAAAAAATAAGCGTGCTGATATAAAGTGAACATTCAAGACAACTAATATTATGATGCTAATCGTAATATAAATAGCACTAACAGTTCAAAATAGTCGTTTAATTTTTTTGTGTACACAAATAATGCGATAAATCGCAATAATTAATAAAAATGGTTATTCGCCACATTTCGGCAGTAATAGTTAATTTTCTGACATTTGCATTTAAGAAAATTGTTTAGTGACGCGTTTAAAATATGATGGAATCTTTAGTAACTATCCAGTGTGCATTTTCTATAGAGTATATCAGTAAAAATTTGAACGTCTGCCTAAATTACGTGAAATTGTGTCTCACTGTTTTTATTTACGCTGTGTATTGCAAACCATGGCGATAAAAATAGCTGAAGTATAACGACTCTTCATGCGAATCATTTCTGATTTAATTTTTGTATTAGATCTTCAAAAATAACTTGCTTCTATAAACCGACAGTGCGGCGCACGTGCAAGAAAACAGACATGCAAATTACAATTTATATCATATATCGTATCACGACATCAAGCCAGTAGGCCTATACAAGTTATTATAGTTCCGTTCAACGAGCTGTGTATCCACTATCCAGAGCTAAACAGTTTAGGAAACTAGTCTTCATCAACGTCAGTCGTCTTGTTTCAAGACATCAGCTGATGAATTCTGTCACCTAGCGAATAGCGCAGTAACCGATTTGCGCAAAAACGTGCACGGACGTCCCACGCTATACAATGTAAATCTGGAGGAGATTTTTTTTAAGGTGATTTGGTATACAGTTTAATTCTGGTGCTAAATTATATCAACTTTCTCTTTGGTTCGCTTTCGATTATGCGTAGTTTTGGGCCCAAAGTAGGCTATCTCCAAAATCGGCGGCGGACACTGTTACACAACTGAAGAAGGTTACAGCACTTCCAGAATCCTTTATTTAGATTTAGAGGGGAAAGTTCCGAAAAGTAAATGAAAGAAAACGAAACGAAAAAAGCAAGAAAGGAAAAACTCAAACCGAATAGACGCCCTAAAATGTGAACTGTATTTTCGAGTTTTAGCTGATAACATTGCGATCTAACAGCCCAGTGAGGCCCACATGAATAGATGATGAACGTGCAGTGTTCGGCTTTGCTCATGTCGTCCCCAATAATGATACTCTCGTGATGGTTTAGCTGAACAGTAACGCGTCTAGAAGACAACTCGGAGACTGGCAGCAACAAAGGTAGCAGCCATCATCAGGAAGAAGCTAGGACCGAATACCACGCATTGACTTGGCGTCTGAACACGATATACGAAAAGTCACCATTGAATACACGACATCTTCTAGGCACTTTTATCTTGTACACGTTACGCTGGCGTCCTAATAGGCAGCATTCCATCTGTTTCGTACGGACTATTAACGCGAAAACGACAATGCATAAAAAGCCCAAAATTAGCGAAACTTTTCTCAGGAAATTCGTGTGCCCAATTTTAGCTCAAACAGTTAAAGACCAAAATGGCCGGACGTCAAAAACCTCAACAAAATAACATGTCTTGGGTTATTGTTTACTTATGTTTTTAGGTGGACGGCCGCAGTGAGCGAATATACATTTCATTTTGTTTTAACTTTTTTTCCGGCAAGACTGACAAGCCAGTTTTTAATGCACTCATGCAGGCCGCATGCAAGCGGCATTATAATTACGGCGTCGATGCCGCATACGTAAGGATTCCGGCATTAAGCAACACTGCTTTAGCATGAGCAAAGTTTTTATTAAACTTGCGGACTTACAAGTTTGCATTGTAGGTATAAACATAATTTTTATTTCACGCTGTATATCGCCACAATCTGAGAAAGTATGTGAGGCAACGCGCCCAAGATATGATCTAAAAGTGTCAACATAAATGTACTGCATACAGTAAAATCGCGAATCCTAAACAATGAAAAAACATTGATTCATTTTGAATCGTAAATAACAAAATCTAAGCGTTCTACGATAGCGAAGTTATTAATGTTGTCGGTGATTTATCGTCGTTTTAATTTTTAAACTTATGATTTAATAGTTTTCACGTCAAAGCACAAAATAAGCAAACAGTGATGGATCGAGAATTTGTGTCTTACGTACAGTAGTTCCAGCTGCAGCTTCAGTTGACACTGAATCATTGCCAACTGCGGTAGCATACGCTGTCAAACAGTACGACAAACAAACAAATTTATCAGACCCTAAGCCGGTTTTTTTTCTGATTAGGCCCTGTTCGGTATTATTGTAGACAAACTTACACAAATTCAGCGTTACAACTGTACGTACACTTTGGCTGTTATTACCTGATTTGAGATAATTATGGCTTTTTGAATTCGGCAGTCGCAGAATGTCGTGCTGCACCAAAGGAACTTCAAATGTCGCATTGGGCGGTTCCAGCACTGACTGCAAACTAGGCCTAACCACTGTATTTGCCGGGTGGGTCAAAATGGCATTTTAAGTATGTTAATGTCATGCTTAACAAAGTGCAAGCTACTAGATATTGATACTGCTTGAACAATTTTAGCATTTGCTATTAGTCTGCAGTTTGAATATCACAGTTGTCAAATACCAGAAATGTGTCAATTTTGGCCGAACCAGCAACATTGTCATTTCTTTATTTGTTGGATAAGGTTACGTATTTAAATAAATACACGGTATTTCATAAAAGATAACCTTTTTTACAAGAAATTTTATATGAAATTTTTACCAGTTGTAGCTGAAGAAATACTAATTCGAAATATTTAAACAAAATATGGCAGCTGATTAAATATTTTTTGCTAGTCGTGATGTAACGCTGACGTCATAATGTGTCACAGGTACAAACTTGCTAGTCTCAACTGGTGCTGTCAGTTGCTATACCCTGCTTTGATGGTGAACTTAATCTGGTTCACTAATGAAAAATGCTTATTGTGTCAGCACTCAGCGACATGGAAACATGAAATCGGTCGTCTTGTGATCCAAAAACTCAACATCTTGCAAGCTCGGTGTGATAGTGCACTGTCTTGATCGAACATGTGAAAGACCAACTATCCCCATAGACACGTAAATTCCATCGCTTTGCACGTTTTTGTGGCTGCAGCTGTAAAACTTCAAATATTTGACACCAACGAACCAAGTTTTTCACCATTGAAGCGGGGTAGCAACTGCCAGCACCAATTGGGATTAGCCTGTAAAAATTTCATGCAAATTGCTTATCATTTGAGTGAATTATGAAAACAAAAAATGGGTTTTTAATGAAACACCGTGTATATGCAGTAGGCTATGTTTGTGCATGTTTGTGAACTTACCGAGGCAGATAATAACCACCACCAACAGCGCTTGATAAAGTTTCGTTAGCGTCATGATGTAAATCGAAGTAACCTGAAACAGTTCGGCGAAAAAATGTAACTAAACACATCCTAAACTTGACTAGCCCAGTGTCCCAGCAACACCACCATCATTGTTCTGACACCCAAGCTTATTTACGAGAAATTACGACCGTCTATGCTTCTGTCTGTTTTGACCCTTCCGTCTGTGGTAGGCTATACTGTCAACATTTGGGCTTACCGTGGCTTTATCCATCGAGTCATTCTATTCGTACATGTCCAAATTTTAACAACTGTACAAAATCTCCAACGTTAAGCCTAATATCTAAAGTAGGCCTAGCTTATACAAACTCTGAACAGATTTTACGTCTTAACTATAGATGTAAAAACGTTCCAGAAAACAATTTTTTAAAAACGTTAAAAAACGTAAAAACCTGGCAAAAATAAAAAAAAACGTTCAAAAACGTTGATAAAAACGTTCGCCTTAATTTGTTTTACTTCTTGCCTAAAATCTAATGCTATAACTACAGTAAAGCTAAAACTAAAGAAAGAGATAAAATTTTATTCACTTTCAATTCAGCCGTGGTCATAATACCACGTATCACTAGACTAAGTAAGTAAACTACCACTACTATAGCCTATCAATTTGTTTGTGTGGCTTTAAAAGCTTTTCTCGATATATTCGATAGAATTTTCAAATTTTGATGAACGTTTTTAAAAAAATGTTTTTAAAAAAATGTTTTTAAAAACGTTCAGAAAATAAAAAAAACGTCAAAAAAACGTAAAAAAACGTGGCAAGAATAAAAAAAACGTGAAAAAAGTTTTTTTTACATCTATGGTCTTAACATTCAGTTTCACGGGAGTCAAAACAGAGCGAGATGCGAGCAGAATGAAATCACAATGCCACAGCTTCATAAATGCGAAAAGAAATTAAATCGTAATATTACGTCGAACTAGAAAGATGCTAAGTGATTTAAATTATCATACAGCTTACTGTTGTTTTGGTTTATTTATTTTTTTACAAAACAACCGCAAAGGGCAAAGCCATCGCTGCCAACGTGCTGTTAAGTTTAAAATACGTAACCAAGTCACAGGCGCACCAAGTCATGATCAATGCTGTGAAAAACTCGAAAAGACAATGCGGAAAAGTTTTCAGTAAATCGAACATCTCCATAGAAAAAAAACGGCAAATGTAGAAATAACATGATCACTAAAGAAAGAAAGACAGAAACAAACAAAACCTAGATGAAAACGAAAGAGATAACTGAAGTGAAATAAAACTGTCATTACTTAGGCCCTTTATGGATGTAATGTGCAATCTGAAACAACTAGTTGCAACTACTGCTATATTATTGCTAGGATAGATAAGAAACTGATTCGTACAGCGAAATAAACAATCGTATATGCGTTGCTTAATAGTCAACTCACCTTGTCAGATGGAGTCGACGATTATTATTACCAGTCCAGCCTTCTAGCATTGGGCGTAGCCTACTGCAAGCAAGCGGCATACGAGTCACCAGCGGCTCAGTTAAATACACCAACCCGGACGCTATCAACTTCCTTGTACGCAGGCAACGACGCGCCGTGATATGCCAAAACACAGGATAGCAATTACAGCTTTATGGTCGTTAACAGTTAACAGCTATACATCAATGCCAAAAACGCATTCACGGTACCGCTGAGTTTGATTCAGTCTGTATTCAAACTGCCAGTTTAATTTTGCATTAAAACTAAAAAGACACAAATTATTCACAACGAAACTGAAACGAGAGAAATGAAACAAGTGTCAAGACGTAGAAATTCAAAAAGAGAGATTAAGCAACAATTTATAGTGATAACAGAAATAAATTCCCGTTGACATGGCGCAATGACGGTAACGGAAATAACGTACTTTAGTAAAGAATAGTGAAGAATAATTTCGTCTTTTTAATATTTATCGTTTATTCATTTGGCATTCTAATTTATACCACGGTATTTGGAAGTAAGTTTGACTTAACGTTTTTGTTTCTGGTCCCGCTGATATAGAGTGCTAACAATAATTTATAATTCGAATAAAGTCAGGTGATGATAGCGATCTGGCGTTAGCCACAAGGATATCATTTGCCATGCACGTGACGTTTGTTTCGCGAAGGTTTGCATGACACACACGTCGTCATTGCCAAAATTCAGTGTTTAATCCGGTGCATAAAATGATCATTATAACAAATCAACGCAAAGTAATATTTTATTTTGCGCATAAATTCTGCCTTATCGGAATCTATGCCAACATTTAACACTTACAGTGCAAGTAGATGGTTATCAAGGGGCATAGCGTTGATAAGTGTTACTGAAACGATCGACGTTACCGCCCCATAGGACGGTATTACAAGATCAGTCAGTCCGTCTGTCTGGTAGAGGTGGGCGATTCGACTGATAACAAATCCGATTCGATTCGATTCGATTCACTGGCTGTAGCGTCGTAGCAAGAGGGCAAGTGATAGTATTGAAGGGGCAGTTCTGAACCCAAATTTTTGACTGTCGAAAAATTGTCAAAGGTTTTTTCGTAGAAAAATGTTTGTTCAAAAACGCCAAATTTGGGGATTTCAAGAAAATTTTGGAGACAAAGTTAAATGTTGAGCACCCACAATCTTTTCTGTGAAAAATTTGCAACTTTTTACCGAAATTCTGTCTAAAATTTGCAGTGTTTGTGAGGAAATTGCAACTTCTGGCTCTGCCTATTTTTTGACCCACAACACCACTGTTCACAAGTGATTCGTAAATTTTGAGCTGTGGCTCGGTAGTCTAACGGTAACGTGCCGAACTTGTAATCCTGAGGTAACTCAGAGGCGCAGGTTCGACTCCGCACCGGGACACTGCCGGGTAACGACCTTAGGCAAGTTGTTCACATACATATGCCTCTGTCACCAAGCAGTATAATTTGGTACCGGCTTCACTGCTAGGACGTAAACAGGCACACCGCGCGATACACTGGCCCTGTATCCGTGGTCTTGCAGTGTAAAAACTGGTGTCCGGCTGAGGGCCTTAGGAAACGGAGATCAGCGCCGCCCTATGAACCGTAAGGCTCGGGAAGGACTTTACGTTTTTTACTATCACATTACCGCGCCATCGTCGGTAGATCAATGCAGAAGAACTGACTGCAACTCGTAAGTAAAGAAATTAAGTCGAGGAAGAGAGGGTTAACTCAACGTTACCGGTTGTTTGTGTCTTCGGCAGCTCGTGATAAAGTGATAGTAAAACTAAACGAAAGTTGTGTACAACGCGAACGCACGCTTGCAGTCATCGCAATCAGCACGCAGAAACACGAGTTCGCTAGCAGAACTTGGCTTTAATATTTTTGGAAATTGGTGAGTCGAATCAAAATAAGCTTGATTTCGATTCGCTCTGCCGAATCGATTCGCCAAACAAAAATCATCGACCTTGGATGACCTTAAAGGTCACTGACAACCAGCGACAGCTGAGCTTTTTGTGCTACTTTTTAGCTACAGGTTTGTCAATGGTCGATTAAAACGTTAGTAAAAAGCGATAAAAATGCGAGGACGAAAAATAAAACGCAGAATGTTGATTTTTAAAAATCCATACAGTCTAAACATCACGTCACATAAAAAAGTCAACGAAAAACGTCGGCATGCTATTCAAATCTCGCCGAGTGTATTGCTATGTATATCATCTATCATCAACAAACGGATTGTTCGATCCATTCACGGTCATTTTTCTCTTCATTTTCAGCTGACAATCGCAGCAAATGCATATCGAACAGACAGACGTGTGTTGACAAGCTCATTGCAGTTGGAACTTTGATACCACGCACGATGAAATTACGTAGATTTACAAACTCCACTGCCCTGTCGCTGCTACGGTTGCCACGACCACCTTGGCCTTCTATCATCTTTGTCCACGAAAGACTTTGCACAAAAGTTAGCACAGGGCAAACGTGGCACGTGGCGTAACGCTAGGGTGTCGGACTTACGGTCGTGAGATCGTGAGTTTGATTCCTGGTAACGTCGTTCTCAAGTGGTTAGCCTATACTATTTGGATGGGTAGGTTAATCGAGTGTCAGTTCGTCTGGCTGGGTTAGGCGGGGCGCGTTCACCGATGTCGGGTCCCATATGGCAGCTAACGCCCATAAAGAACTACCGGGTTGGTATACACAACGTTTAACCTTGCATGGGGCAATATTGCCGTTGCATGACGTCTGTCCGTCCGTCGGTCTGTTTGTCTGTCTGGTGCGACGTTGGTATATTCTGATCACATACGTTTGGCTAAGTAAAATTTTATTATACGATTAGTCAACTCGATGTATCAGCTCTTCGCCTGCATAATTTCAGCGATCTAGTACAAAGAGGACATTCTCAAATTTGGGGTTGGACAGAAATAGAGTAAGGAAAATTGACGATTTTCATCCGATAAGTCGTTGTATCTCAAAAACATGACAGATAGGGCCAAGATTAACATTAATAGAAAGTGGCATAAGCCCTTTCAAATGACACAACAATCACCGACCTTGGATGACCTTAAAAAGTTACTGCATTTTCTGACATGCCAATCATGCGTCTTTTGGAGCTCGCCATGGAAATTTGAGAAACGATAAACCCAAACTGTTAGCAGCGAAAATGTAGCCCACGAAGTCTACTTTTAAGCGGTAAAGATTTGTGGGGGTTTAGTAACAAGGGATCCCATAACGACAGTGGGGTCACCAAAATGCACTTTTAGTCATTTTATGTGCGTATATCTTTGACACGTTTGACGCTAATGGCAGCATTACTATACAACGACATGAAAAGTACTGTAGTTCATTGGCTTTTTAACGACACTAAACTGGTTGACCTTGAATGACTCTGAAATGCCATTTTAATGCTAAAATCTGTTTTTTGCGTCGATTATTATGACTGGATTCGTTCGTGTGGTCTTCGAACTCAACTACGTGAAAGCGAAAAAAGATAGATCTATGTTGTGAGCGACAAGAAATGTAGCCCAGGGACTCTCGTTTTTGGCGATGTAAAACTTACGGAAGTTACGGACATATTCGATTGTTTCATTGTGTAGGCCTAAACGTTGTCAAACGTGTCTGCATTTATGTATGAACTATATAATTATAGCTATAGGCTGGTAGTGAGTAATTAAGTAAATAAGTAAGTAGGCCTATGTAAATAAAGAAGTAAGTAAGCCTGGTAGTCTACATGGGGCGGTATTTTGGCCTGGGCTTACTTAGCTCATGTAGGCTTATAATATGCTTAGTGTCGACATTATAGGCGGCTGTTAGCTTATAAATTCACCTACTCGCCCACTGCACTGGCAAATCCTAACCGTAATTTTTGCCCCAACTTTTGAGCTTAAAATTGGCACAAACAGCCGCTGGAATGGTTTGAACTGTAACCGATTTTGGCTGTCTGCGTTTTTTGTTCTCCGGTCGAAAGGCCGTACATAACAGCCGGACGAGACCCATGATGCGGCCTATTAAAAAAACCGCACAATAAAGCTGGCGATGACTTATAATCAGCAGCAGCAGCAGCAGCAGTAGCATCCGTCCATTGTCACGCAGATCCTGAACTGTGATCACGTGCTGTAGCTTACATATAATAGTCTACAGTAGATCACCATAGCTGCCCTATCATGTGCATTCGGTTGACGAACAGCAACACAGACAGGCGTAAACAGGATGTATGCTAGATAGATTTACGCTTATATATTCGTCTGCTTGATAAGCTATAGCCCTGTATGTCACCGTGACAATACCCTGCATCGCACATGCATCAAACAACGAATAGGTATACTGTGTCAGTAATGTATCCGTCGGCAAATCTAATCCGAATCTGCAATAAATAGGCCTATAATTATTACCACTGATATTAACAGCCGCATGATCCGCCGTGCCGTCTCAATTGCGTATTTGTGTGCGGCGTTAGGCAGTATGCGGACCAAATCACAATAAGACATAAAATACAAAAAAAAATACTGCAGTACCAGAATAGCTACAGTATGCAGGCACGGTCAGACAGTATTCTTTACAACAGCGTGGAGTCGGTATGCATGCAAAACGCTGTCTGCAAGCTTGATGTGAGTGTGTTAATACCGTTATTATAGCGATTACTGCACTGAGCTCGGTGTGTTCTTGCCCCGTAGTTGCCATAACCTAAGCAACGGCACGCTCCACCAAACTTTTTTCCAGGTCGCTTAACAACAAACAGAACTCAGCTATACTGTTGCCAATCAAGTGCCTATAATAAGATCAGCTGCTTCTGAGAAACCACGCAAGTTTGTGGGCCACGCGTATTATTCGGAAATGTTAAAGCAGAAGCAATATTATCAAACAGCGTACAAGGTTTGTGAACGATTTCTTAGTTGAAGTTTTCAAATACAACTGTTTCTAAAAATTTTTTTTTGCTTTTTGGTCTTGATTTTGAATCATTTTGGACGAATATTCAAGTTTTCATAGATTTTATAGATAACACAGGTGCGAATGGACAAAACAGCAAAAATACATAAAAGCATAGGCATTTACAGGGTGGGCCAAAAATCGGCACCATTTTTATACGCCTTAACTTTGTCAAATATTTACACATTTTCAAAATTGTTGCAGGAAAAAAATTGTAATAGCACTATCACTGCAAACTTTTCACACTTCAAATGTGTCGCTACATTGCCTTGTAAAATGTCAGTGTTTTAAAAGCTATTATTGAAAACAAAACTTCTGTAACTACACATTTTACAAAAATTAACAACAGAAAACGTATTTATTGTCTCAGTTATTATCTACAGCAACTGTCATATTCTGCAGTTTTTACCTCAAATGTTCAATGTGTCCGCCTCGCCGCTGCTGGATGACGCACACAATCCGGCGATGCCACTGACCAATGGCGCGATCAACGAAACGCGGCGTTGTTGTGCTTTTACAAGACACAAGGTAGTGTGGCGACACACTTTAAGTAAAATCTTTAATGAAAGTGTTAATACAAATTTTCTCTCAATTCTAACAGTGAAAAAATTATGACAATCGGTTAATATTTTACGATGTTAAGGCGTATAAAACATGGTGTCAATTTTTGGGCAGACCCTATAAGGCATGCGACCACAGATTAGGCCTACGCTCATCGATGTATCAGCTAGGCCCGTCAGGCAAAAGCACTTTTATTTCTGCCATTTTCAATCGGCCGTCCTTGGTCACGACACGTTTCAGATGCTGGTGGAGTGTGTTTAGCTTATGCTAACGCGTCTGGAATCTGGATTACGGCAACAGGGTGTTGGCCTGCCTTCCGGTCTACCTGGTCCGTCGACTCCAGTCGGTGCTGAACGCGGCTGCGCGACTGACGTACAGTGTATCATCTGCGTCGATCTGACCACATCACTGACGTGCTTGTCTGTCACCATTGGCAGCGCGTGCCGGAGCGAGTCCAGTACAAAATCACCGTTCTGGTGTACAAAGTCTTGTACGGACTAGCGCCGACAAACCTTAGTCCACTCAACTACGTCGCCGAATTACCAGGCAACCGACCGCTTCGTTCTGCTAGCTCCAACCGTCTGGCAGTGCCTCCGGTCAAGCTGACAACCGTCGCCAATCAAACATTTCCGGTTGTTGGCCCACGGACCTCGAACGATTTGCCAAACGACTTGACATCTGCCGAGTCACTATTCACCGTCTGTCAACAACTCAAAACTTACCTTTTCGTCAAATTTTTCTTTCTGACTAGCCTATTTTCTGGACTGAACTTATGTCTTTTTAGTAAACCTAGCAGGCTAATTCAAAAATTGCGGATGGGATTGATTGATCAAAGAGCGCTGCACTGATTCCAGCTTATTACCATAATACAAGTAACTGTACAGTAAAAAAGACCAAACAGGGAAACGAGTAGGTTATTTTAATAATAAGACGCGCATACACAACAAATTCTTTTGTTAACACCTCAAAATTTTTGCTAAGACCTGCAAGACCAAGACTGATACTTTTTTTGTTCTCGAAGCGCCTCGATATCAAAACTTTAATCTCGAAAACTATATCATTGCTGTGTTTACCTTTTTAGACTGAACTAACTATAAATATCTTTTAAATCATTTGAACTATGCTAGATGTAATGGTCCATTGGAAATTAAGCTAATCCCGATTGACAAGGAACTTAAGCTTCTGCAAGTCTCAAACGACGATTCGTTGAAACGATAATGGCATGGTATATAGACCACGACTACGAGTAGTTTTTGCTGTACATGTCACTGTTTCGTTTGTCATTTCACGCTCGCTATTGAGTTTTTTTTGTGTGTGTTTGTGCTACGCCTTTCTGAAGTGCAGAGCGATTGTACCGAACTAACATAATAGGAGTGGCTCGGAGTAGGCCTATTACGTTTCATTTTCTAATGCTTCAGAGCAATCGCATGAGTCAATGTGTCAGAGTAATGTGTGCTTAGTCTATGTTCTTGCCATACCAAGATACAACAAAATTTATCTGTCCAATGCAATGCATAGCATTGGACAAAATAATTATACAATCACTTAGGCCTACGTGTCTGTTTATCCGCCGTCCGTTCGTCGGTTCATAGTCTGTGGACAACACAGTGGCGTGAATTATGGGCCGATTGTCACCAGATTTGCAACATAGCTTTCCCGAAAGAAAAGATTTCACTACCCGGTTGTTTGATCGGACGTTGTGCGCATGCCATGTGCTATTGGCGACTAATCTACAGCCTGCGACCGCAGTCGAATTTACCGTCGAATGACGCCTGATAACTGACATTAATGATTAAAATAAACTGCATTTTGTTGTTGTTTTTAAACTGGAGTAGTGCTACCACCACTATAGTTAGTCGCTTGTCTTCAGTTTTGATTTAAATTTATGGGCGTTTTGTTGTAGCATATAATGGCACTTTTGTTTTACACAATTTGTCGGTGCTGTTCGCACATATGGAGCAGAGTCGCTTTTATTTCAGCTGGGTGTTTAGTTGGATCTTTTCAGAAAGACAACAATATGGCTGCCGCGCATTATAAACAACAAGATCATATACGTCGTGTTTCTGCGCGAAGTTTTCTGACAAACATTTCGCTAGACGGTTCTCACAGAGACACGTGTTATGGAAAGTTGGTGGTTAGCAGACGCCACAATGTGCATGTCGATGCGGACGCTGTGGCGCAAGACAACAGACTGACGCAGCCGATCTGCCCTGTGTCCGGACTCGAATTGTCGGATATGATCGGTCTTGACCTGCCAGCGGCCGACAGTAACGCAGCCGACGGTTCTGCTGACAGTAAAGTACAAATTTCGTCGGAATCGGTTTTAATTAGGTGCATGTCAGCAGTTTTTTGTTCAAGGGCATACTCTTGTTGCTGTTTTCAGTCAGAAATGCTTGTCTCTTTATGTGTGTGTGTTTGTTTTCAATGATGATGTCGTCGTTTTCACTTATTTTTTAAAGCTTTTTGCATTTAGTTTCAGCCACATTGTTACACATTATTTGTCTACAGAGTTACAGCTCGATATAATATTGCATCTTAGTTCTCGCTATTTTTTTCTTTTTTGATTTTTTCCTCCATGCCAGTAATTGTTTAATTTCTTTTATTTTAGCACCATTTAAATCAGTTTCAGCTTTTTTGTAACGTGCTTGATTCAACTGGCAGCCAGGTTTTTAGCACCATTCTATTATGCATATATCATGTATTTTATTTACACTGATGTTCATGTTTTGTTTGCATTATGCGTAATTTAGAAGTACATCGGCATTTGGTGATCGGACGAGGTCGTCTTGGAAAAGACGCTTATTTCCGTCGGTCTCTATTCCAGATGATGAAGCTTCTGGTTCCACTAATGCAGACGTTGTATTAGCAACGGATCTGCCATCTGGTTTGTTTGTATTGATTTTTTACGTGCGAAAGTGAGCATAGCTAGCTATAGCGCGTATTAGCTATGGTCATTCTGTCTGTCTGTCTGTCTGTTCTGGTGTCATGACCCGGTACTGTTCTAAGACAAGGTGAGATAGAGACTTCCGGTTTTCACCATGTGATAGCCTAGAGTCTCTACTATTTTGTGACAAAATTTCATGCCGCTGGGCGAAGGAGATAAACCGATATTAGCAGCGAACAGGAACTGCTGTAAGCTTTCGCGCATCTCATGAGCATTAGCTCAGATTCCTTGTTGATATCAGCTGGTTTTTATGCACGAGAGCTAGCTAGCTAGCTATAGCGCGTATTAGCTCGTACGGTAATTCTGTCCATCTGTCCGTCACATCCCCGTACTGTTTCTAGACCAGGTGAGATAGAGACTCGGGTTTTCACCATATGATAGCCTAGAGTCTCTAGTATTTCGTGACAAAATTTTGTGTCCCTGGGTAAAAGGGGTCCCCACGAACGAGGGGCGAAAGAGGGGCACCCCTCTTAAAAAAACATTATTCTGCCACTATGGTTCAGGACTCTAATGTGGAAATGGTTGCAAATAGGCACAGACATGCTGCTTATCATAACAAGCACTGGCGACAAGCTTTTGAGAAGTGTCAACATCGATGACCTTGAATGACCTTGAACTCCCAAAATTAGGAGTTTTAGTGAATTTTTCATGATTTTGGGCTGTGACACGCATTTCAGGAGTGAACTGCGTCGAAATGGCTGGAGACAGACAAGACAATGTGCCTGTGAAATTTTTAGCATGGAATGTAGATATTAGCAGTTTAAGTCCGGACCCTCTATATTTAAGGAGGCCTGCGCACGTGGGTGTCAAAGAGGGGCACCTGTCTAAAAAATGGTTATTTATCCGCCATTGGTTTGTGTAGCGTGTAAATGGTTGCAGATAGGAACAGACATGCTGCTTATCATAACAAGCACTGACAACAAGCTTCTTAAAAATGTCAACATCGACCTTGAATCCTAAAAACATTGATTTTGAGTGATTTTTTGGCGATTTTTAGTCGCCGACTGCTGTTTGATCGCAGCTTAGACAGCAGACAGCGGCGGGTGGCAACCACTTATACTGAGTGAGCAGATATTGGTATTGTATTTCAGTCAAAAAAATATCGCCCAATACCCGATCCACCCCAATACCGGCCAGTATTGGAATACCCCAATGCTAGTATCATTCGAACCCTAGTATGAAATTTTTAGTATTGAATGTAGATTTCAGCAGTCCACAAGTCCTGACCCCTTGCATTCAACAAGGCCTCCACACACGGGTATCAAACAGGGGTACCCCCTGAAAAGTGGTTATTTTTTCGATATTGGCTTGTCCAGCATGAAAATGGTTTCAGATAGGCACAGACATGCTACTTATCATAACAGGCACTGGTGACCTGCTTTATAGTTGTATTAACGTCAATGACTTTGAATGATGTTGAACACCAAAAATAGTCTTTTAGTGATTTTTTGGGGGATTTTTGGCTGCAGAATTTTGTGACGAAATGAATAGACGTAGACCAAGACAACTTACGAACAGGAACTGCTATAGGCTCTCTCACGTCTTTAACTTATGAGCATTAGCTCAGATTTCTTGTTACTGTTAGATGTTATGGTCTGCTGTGTTAAACTGTGTTTGAAACATCAGTAGAATGTTGTTTTACTTCATATGATCTAAAGCAAAATTAGTTGAATTTTATTCTTTAACATTAGTGTGATATTATTAATTATGTTACTATTCTCGAGTCCTGACCTTTGGTCAAACCGTGAGACTCTTCACAGTCTTGTAAGAACAGATGCATGTGTGGATGTGTTGCGTATGCTGTAGCACTGGTGCACACACAGAACCCTCTACATTCATCTTCCAGTTCTCTCAGCTCTGAAAGCTCCTGTCAGAGGTCTTCTGACATTAGGAAACTATCCACAGCATTGCACCGACGACGGAAGAAATCACCAGACTGCAAACGGTACAAAACTGGCACTTTGAACAGTTTCAGCAGCTGATTAAAGGCACTTCTGTTTAGCCTGTTGAGAGCACATCACATTTTTGTAACTAACTGTTATATTGTGGTTTTTGGAGTTAAGATATTTATCACATTGTTAGTTCATATATTGAGAATGTGGCTTATTGACTGTTAAATTGCATCGTTTTAGTTATCTTACTCACTTACTAACCTACAAGTTACTAGTTATTTACAAGGCCAATTAGAGTTTAGTTAACTTTTTCAGTTTTGTTGTGTTATACAAGTCAAAAATGTCAAAAAATTGCACAAATAGGTTAATATTTACAAGCTAAAAGCTGTATTATAATAGTGTGTCTGGAGTTCCCATCTTTTGAATGCTTTGCCGCACTATCAGTAGTCTGTTGAATGTCATCTGGGAACCAGTTTCAAGTTTTATATTTTATGACACTTGATTCGCAGTGCAGTGATGATGAAGCTAGCCACAAGTGGCTTATTGAACTCATGTTGCATAGACTTATGTATGCATTTGTGTTTTGGTGTGATTAGATATGTAGTGGTTACTGCAAGGCGAAAGTCTCCTTTCGTCATGTACTCATCTGTTGCTTACAGCAAGAATATGTATCCTATCAGGTTCATTCTTATCTACTGTTTTTAAAATTTAATTATGTAGATTGATGTAAAAATCCACTCTGTTGATCTACAGTAAAATGTAATAAAGAACTCAAGTTGTATGTATAAAGAGTTGATAAAATTAAACTATATACTGTTTTTGATTATCGACGCTGCCAGTTGCCTTTTGCGACAGCTTTACGTGGCATAACTTTCATTCATAAGGCCACGTTTTCATGGCATGAAGATAAATAGCAGTAATCTTGTTAAGAGAGCCAAGTCTGAAAGGCAGCATCATCTGTTGCTGGTTAGCTTGTGTTGATAGTTGATGACTTGTCTGCATTTTTGTTTTGCTAGTAAATAAAGCTGCACAAATTAACAGTGAATCACATGATTAGTCATTACAAGAAATTTGAGCTAATGCTCACGAGATGCGCGAAAGCCTATAGCAGTTCTTGTTTGCAGGTAATCTTAGTTTATCTTCATCCATTTCGTCGCAATTCACTCTTTTGCAGCCAGAAATCGCCCAAAAAAATCGCTTAAAATCAATACTTTTAGGGTTCAAGGTCATTCAGGGTCAGCAATGTTGACATTCATAAGAAGCTCATCGTCAGTGCTTAGACATGCTTATTAGCTTCTAATTGAAATTAATCATTAATTAATGGCTTATTTTGCAGTAGTTCGTCATTACAGCTCTGTAAATAATTGTTTTGTTGGAATGCGCAGAGAGCATACAGCAGTGAAAGCTCCGTCAGCTAACATTACTGAATCGACGCAGCATATCTTGACATCAGATGCTGCGGCAAACGCTGAATCTCAGGTATAATGTTAACCAAGCAGCATCAAAACTGCACGCATTTATGTCAATAATATGTTTATTGTGACTTGACATACCAGTATCAAACACTGGTTGTGTTTGTATGCTGTCGCTGTTTGATAAATGTCTTGAACATTCCATTTTTTTAGAACAGAGTCATTTAATGATCGTGATAAGGACCTGGTTCAGATCGCACAAGAGAAAGTCAGTAGATTACTGAAATATTGCCCGAAAGCTGCAGTCTTGATGTAAAGAGATAAAAGATGTTTATTTTTACTACTTTCTATTTTCTGGAATATATATGAGCATTTTATCATTATATGTATCCATGCAATATACAAGTATATATTGTGGTTTTTACACATTTAGCTTATCTTTGAATGATATGGTTGTCATAAATTAGGTCTGGCTCAGCTGGTTATAAGTAGGATAGTTATAAAGATGAGTTTCCCAGCTACATGCTTGGACAGTTTTGATGCGCTTTCATTGCAGCAGGTTATTCTGTAACTTTTCTGTCACAGCTGTACTACAGTAGCTAAATTAAATTGTAATATTTTCTAAAATTGGAGACTAATCCATAATAGTGTGGTAAACAGCTAGAGCTTTCTCTGTTTATGATTATCAGTTGATCTCTGTGTATTCTCTGTCTGAGTTGTCTTTTTTTACATTAGTGTATGTTTTCTGTCATGTCTGTTTATGTTGTTTTTTTTCATTCACTTTTATCAGGCCTTGCTACCTGATAAAAGTCTCACGGTAATGAGAACAACCAATAATATTTTACCGCGGTATTAACGGTAATGGGGATAGCTGTAACGGCAATACCACGGTAACGGAGATTAACGCTGCAGTATTACTGTGGAAATGGGGAAAATGTACAGAAAATAGAATATTTAACATGCTGTTAATTGCTAGTAATCGAAAGTGAGAATGGCTGATGCCAGCCAGACGTTTACTCGACATCACCAATCTGTTTCTCTCGCCTGCAGTGTGTCTTCTCGTCATGTCCACTGCACCTGTGTGGGCCTTTATAGCAAGTGGGGTATACTAGGAATGACAATAGGATCGCCGCGACAGGAGTGACTATTACCCTAGAGGCATGACGACCATGCTGTTCCCGGCGCTACTGCCCAGTTGTAATTCCTGGACCCCTGGTACTTCCACACGCTTCCTGTGTGGCCTGATGTTTCGCTAACCATTCAGCAGACTGTCGAATGTTAAACGTCTGCATAGCTAGACAGTCCATACATTAACGATAATGACACTTTTCTACCATGTGTGCACAGGTTTATGTTTTAACTTGTATGTGAAATCAAGGCCCAACAGACACTTGTGATTGTGATGGATGGAAATTTGGCATTTCATTCAACTTGCGAAGGATGGAAAATGGCGGCTGTATAGGGCAGCGGGGATGGGGCAGGTATGTGGATTGCGGATGGGGTGGGGA